>JAEEGK010027171.1_pt1 | contig 11584 bp, 8 predicted proteins | sample 8958771 | NCBI WGS metagenome assembly JAEEGK01 (sample SAMN16246547, study PRJNA631951) | gut metagenome | biome: gut microbiome; feature: rumen; material: SC-attached | host: Bos | place: Iran: Karaj | collected 2018-10 | reverse complement strand
GATGCCCTCCACTCCGTAGCCGCAGGTGATGGAATCGCCTATGAATTCTATTTTTCTCTTTCTGTCAGGAACACGGGTGACCGTGCCGTCACAGGACAAGGAGAGCACTGCCGCTTTTCCGAAGTTTGTCTCGGAAAGGCGCACAAGACGTATACGGACTTTCCGGGGCGTCTCACTTTCAAAGAGGTCGTAGTCCGCAGTTTCTTTGTCCAGTTTTATCTTTTTTACAAATGTGTCATCATGAAAAAGCGCCAGATATCCGCAGAGCGCGGGATCTTCCCAAAGGTCTGTGCGGATCCTTGCGGACGCTTTTGTCCCTTCAAGATCGAATTCCAGTGAAGACCCGGAAAACGTGAGGTACAGCACTCCGTCACGGATCACGTGCCTGCCGCCGGTCTTTATTCTGTCATTTCCAAAAGTCAGATTTTCCATGTGTTTACCAGATGCTTATGCGCTTTTCGGGCGCGATGTACATTTTGTCCTTATCGGTAACATCAAAGGCTTCATACCACTCGGGGAAGTTCCTCGGAGCCATATTTGCGCGGAGGACGTTCGGCGAATGGACGTCGTTTGTAAGGCGGAGCCTTATGTATTCTTCCTTTGCTTTCATGCACCATACTCTTGCCCAGTTCATGAAAAACTCCTTATAGCTTGAGTTTTCAATGGTGTGCATGATCTCTATCGTAACGCCGAGACCGCCGTTGTCCGCGATGTTTTCGCTCACGGTGAGCTCGCCGTTTACCTTGCCGCCGTGGAATTCGATCCCGTCAAACTGCTTTATCATGTCACCGGTGAGCTCCTTGAAAGCAGCGAAATCTTCCTCAAGCCACCAGTTGTTCAGGTTTCCGTTCTCATCAAACTTTGCGCCGTTGTTGTCGAAGGCGTGCGAAATCTCGTGACCTATCACGGCACCGATGCCGCCGAGGTTTTCGCTCACCGTCTGAGACAGCGAATAGAACGGCTTTTGAAGGATTGCCGCGGGGAAGGTGATATCGTTGCGGTAAGGGCTGTAGCAGGCGTTTACCATATGACCGGGCATAGGCCATTCCGTGCGGTCCACGGGCTTGTAGAGCTTGTCAAAAAGGTCTTCCTGGTCTATCCTGTCTATTTTTGCGATAGCGTCGTAATAGGAATCATTTTCGTCAAACACATACTTTGAGTAGATCTCCCTCACAGTATCGGGATAGCCGATCTTTACCTCGATGGTCGAAAGCTTTTTGATGGCTTTTTCCTTGGTGGGCTCGGCAAGGAAGGTGTTTTTGCGGATCCTGAGCTTGTAGGTGTCGATGATCTTTTGAACGATACACTCAACGTCTTTCTTGGCTTCTTCTCCGAAGTAGGTCCTTCCGTAGTATACGCCGACAGGCTCGGAAAATACGCCGGATGCTGTCTGGAACGCTTCCTTTTCGATCGTGGGATCGGAAGCAATGCCTGAAAGCGCCCTTCCGTATGTCCTTCCGATGGCGTTCATCTCGGGAGACAGGTTTCTGCTCGCGCCGAGAAGTGCCTTTACATAGAGCCAGTGAGCATAAAGCTTGAAGGTCTCGGCCGAGAAATAGCCGTTCATTTCCTTTATCGCTCTGGGATCGTAAACAATGATCGTGGACGGGGTTTTTTCACCGTACAGGTCGAAAAGGAGCTTCTTTAAGTCAAACGGAGCGACAAGAGCCGCAACTTCGTCTGTATCCATGGGATTGTAGTTTTTGTAATACTCGGACCACTCCAGCCTGCTCTTTACCTTTTTTGCAACAAGAGCGTCAAAGGCAAGTGTGTCTTCAAGGAAGGTCTTTTGTTCCTCTTCCGTGAGCGGGCAGAACCTGAGGAGCTTTGCCACCATATCGGAGTAAACTCCGAGAAGCCTTTGACCTGCCTCATGTCCTTCGGCATAATATGTGGTGTCGGGGAGAATGATGTTCGGGCCGCAGATGATGAACGAATGTTTAGTGGCATCCTTCATATCTGTAGAAACGCCGATCCTTAAAGGGAGCGCGCGGCCTTTCATCAGGAGTTCCGCAGCGACCTTGTTTAAGTCATCCACTGTTTCAAGCGCTTTGATCTGTTCAAGGACAGGGAGCACCGGCGCAATCCCCTCGCGGGTCCTTCTTTCCGTGTCCAGCACCTTCTTGTAAAGCTCTATGGCATAGTGCATTTCCGGGATGTCCGTTTTCTTTTTGCCCTCTGCCAGACCCTTCAAATCTGCCATCATCGTTTCTTCAACGTTCTGCGCAAGTGTGGCAAATCCGCCCGTGGTGGGCTTGTCGTCGGGAATGACCGCAGTCTTCAGCCATTCGCCGTTTACAGCTTCATATAAGTCGTCTTGTATCCTTACTGTTGTTTCACTCATAAACCCAATTCCTTTCAAGCATGAATTTTTAGACGTTCTCTATATTACTATATCTGCAAGCCTGTTTTCAATCCCATTTGCGCAAAAAAATAATAAGCTGTTGTTTTATTAAAGGCTTCTTAGTGCTATAATATCCACATATCACAGGAGGCGTTCATGATATTTCCCACATTTTTGAAGCCCGGAGGTCTGATCGGTGTCACTGCATGCTCCGACGGAAAGAGTGACGCTGTCGACCAGGCCCGGCTGGACAACGCAAAAAAAGAGTTTCTGAGCCGCGGTTTTAACGTGACCGAAACTCCGAATACCAGAAAAAGCGAAAAAGGCCGCAGCTCCGAAGCGGTAACACGCGCGCACGAGCTGATCGACCTTGTTGTAAATCCGGATGTAAAAGCGGTGATGATAGTCTCGGGAGGCGATTATCTCGGGGAAATGCTCCCGTATCTCGACCTCGGGAGGATCACCCGCTATGTCAAGTGGTATCAGGGCTATTCCGACCCGACGGGGCTCCTTTACTGCATCACCACAAAATGCGACATCGCTACGGTCTATTCGCAAAACTATGCCGAATTTGGCATGGATCCGTGGCACAAGTCTCTGGAAGACAATCTATCCATACTCTGTGGAAAAAACGTGGTCCAGGAAAGCTTTGACCGTTATCAGGCAAACTTCGCTGAACGCATCACAGGGCTTGAAGGCTTTGAAACCGATACTCCGGTAAGATGGTACGGCGCAAGGGGAGAAGACTCTCTTTCTGTGCGAGGCCGTCTGATAGGCGGATGCCTGGATGTGCTGCTCGATCTCATCGGCACGCCTTATGAAAACACTCTGGATTTTATAGAAAAATACAAGAACGACGGGATATTGTGGTATCTTGAAAGCTTTGCGCTCGATTCGGAGCGCCTCACCATGGCCCTCTGGCATCTTCGCGAGGCCGGATGGTTCAAATATGCAAAGGGCTTTGTTTTCGGACGTCCCTGCTTCTTTTCCACAAACACCGACACGGCTTATGAGGAAGCCGTTCTTAACGCACTCGACGAACTTGACGTTCCCATCATCTGCGGGGCCGACATAGGTCACAGAAAGCCTTCCTTTACCGTCGTAAACGGCGCCGTGGGCGAGTTTACTCTGGAAAACGGCAAGGGAACGTTAAAAATGGAGTTTAGAGAAAGGCCGACCTTATGAAGAAACTGATGAAAAAATGGCTGCTCCCGTTTTTGGGGCTGTTAACCACCATAACCCTGTTTGCGGGCTGTAATTTTAACGATGTCCTGAATACCATCGATGATGTGATCGATGTGGTGATCACGGATACACCCGCGCCTACAGCGACATTCACACCTGCTCCGACTGCCACTCCGAAGCCAACGGCTACTTTGGCGCCTACGGATACGCCAAAACCCACGGCTACATCTGCTCCGACGGCCACACCGACGCTCACTCCGACGCCGACTCCGGTCATCGACGAGCACGGGACATATACTTCCAAGGATGATGTGGCGCTATACATCCACACCTACGGAAAGCTCCCGGAAAACTTCATTTCCAAAGCCGAAGCGGAAAAACTTGGCTGGACGGGCGGTTCGCTTGAAAAGTATGCCCCCGGGAAATGCATCGGCGGATCCCGGTTCGGGAACTATGAGGGTCTGCTACCTACGAAAAAAGGCAGGACCTACACCGAATGCGACATAGACACGCTCGGGCAGAAATCGCGAGGCGCGAAGCGCATAGTTTTCTCAAACGACGGACTTATATACTACACTGAGGACCATTACGAATCATTTGAACTTTTGTACGGAGAACCCTGACCATGAAAAACTTACTGATCTCATCCGAGACCATTCACTGCAAAGACGACCTGTTTGAACTGATGAAGAGCGAACTGCCGCTCCCCGAATACTGCGGAAGGAACCTCGACGCATTGCACGATGCGCTGAGCTACTTAAGGGAAGACGTCCGCGTCACCGTGATCAAGGACGATGCCCTTGTTTCCGCGCTTTCCGAGCACACCACCGAGATTCTTATCCAGATGCTCTCCGACGTGGAGCGCCAGAACGGACAGTTTGTCCTTTCAGTGAAAGACAAGACCGACGCCGGAAAGAACGAAAAAAAGCCGGGATTCTTCGCCAGGCTTTTTGGAAGAAAATGAAAGCGCTGAAGTATTATTCTTTATCCAAATATCAGAAAAAGCCGGAGCATTTTCGCTCCGGCCTTGTTTTTTTATGCGTTTGCTTTCATCGCTTCGATAGCGGATATCTTGGTCGCACGGCGTGCGGGGAGATAGCCGGACAGGACACCCACGGCGATGCCGAGGGCGGATGCCACGATGGGAAGCCACCAGGGGATGATGGAGAATTTTGCTTCTCCGACATCGTAGACGCCGCTGCCTTGCATGAGAGCGGCAAAGATGGGGCCTCCGTATTTGTTTATGGCCATTGAAGCCAGGAAGCTCAAGGCTACGCCTATGATGCTTCCGATGAGGCCGATCATTGCAGCCTCAAACAGGAACAGTTTTCTCACATCTTTGACCATGCAGCCGAGTACCTTCATGATACCGATCTCTCTGGTCCTTTCGTAGATGGACATGACCATGGTGTTTGCGATGTTGATCGCGGAGACGAACATGGCGACTCCTCCGATGCAACCAAGCACCAGCTGGAGCATATTGGACGTTTTTTGCAATGGCTCCAGATACTGCATGTCACTGTACGTCTGATAACCCAGTTCCTTTATGGCGTCCTGGACAGCCGTGACATTCTTGATGTTGTCCACGTTTACGTAGACGATGGAATATCTTTCGATCGCGGCAAGGGCTTTTTTTCTGTCCTCCACGGTCAGGGTAGCGGCATATTTCCTGTAGATCTCCTTGAAATAGTCGATATCCATGTAGCAATAATAATTGTGCTCCCAGTTTTCGGTCTCTCCCATTGCGGCATAATCCTTTATCTGGAGGACAAACTCTTTCTTTCTGGGATTTCTGTTGTAGTTGTATGCGGGGAAGGTCAGTTCGACCTTGTCGACCGCCGGATCTATCTCTTTTGTCTCATATTTCCTTCCGTTGCTGTAATAAAAGTTGTTGTGCAGCATTTCGTAGGAAAATACAAAGTTTTTGTTGTTTTCGGCGCTGGGGTAGCTTCCGCCGGTGAGTTCGGGGAATCCGAACTCGGAAAAGGCATCTTTTCCTATCGCGCGTACCTGCGCCCATGAGGTGTATTTTCCGCTCTTAAGGGTAACCTGTGTCTCGATCATGGGAGCGATCGCCTTGATGTGCTCTATGCCTCTCAGCATGTTGACCAGATTGTCGTCGAGCACCTGGTCCTTTGAGCCTATCCACTCTCCTTTGTCATCGATGATCGCGCCGTACTGCTCGATGCGGATGATGGTCATCTCTCCGTTCTGCATGTACTGCTTCTCAAAACTCTCGCTCATTCCGAGGCCGATGGAGACCATGGCGACTATGGAGATCGTTCCGATGACGACGCCGAGTACCGTAAGCGCGGTTCGTGCCTTTCGACGGGACAGGTTTCTGAGTCCCATCTTTATCAGATCTATGATTTTCATGCGTTCTCCTTAATCGTCGAACTCTTCAAACTCCTTGTTCTTCTTGTGAGCTCTTACTGCAAATATCGGGATGACGATGGCAGCCGCAACAACGACTGCGGCAACGATGTATGCCCAGATGGGAAGCTTTTTGAAAAATGCCACAAACTTGTTGTCGGTCTTTTCACCGTTTCCACCGCCATTGGGGTCGTCGATACCGGGATCGAATCCGGGGTCAAATCCGGGATCGAATCCGGGATCGATAAATCCGCTGCCGCCTTCTCCCATAACAAATGTGTTGAATTCCTTTTCAAAAGTGACTTCGTTTCCGTTGCTGTCTTCCATGTGGATAACGATGGTTCCGTAGGAATCACCTTCTGTCATGGGGATAATGTTGCACTCAACTGCTTCGGGGCTTCCGGGCGCCATATTTCCAAGGTAATAGGAATTGCCGTTTGCGAGCATGAAGCCGCCTTCGATGGTAACGTAGGTATTGTTGAGCATGGATTTTCCCATGTTGTAAAACTCAAAGGTAAGAGTGGTAGGATTGCCCATGGTGACCTGTCCGCTCCAGTCGCCGACATTGATGTTTTCTACGGAGCAGCGAAGAGATTCGTCAACGTGGATGAGGAGCTCATCGGTAGCGTCAACTCCGGTAACGTTTGAAGGCATGCCCTCGTATTCATATTCCATGGATACATTGATGGGATATTCGCCGGTGGTAGCCGCAGCCGAAGCCTTGAGCTCGATCTCGATGGTCTCTGACTGTCCGGGAAGGATCTCGTTTACGAAGAAAGTATTGCTTCCTTTTGTTACGGAGAACTCATTACTTGTCACTTTGATTTTGATATTTTTTGCTTTAGTCTCTTCGTTGGTGTTCTTTACTTCAAAAGTGAAGGTGAATGTCTGTGCGGCAAGTAACTTGTCTACTCCTGTAGAAAAGCTTCCGACCATAAGCTTGGGGCGGGATACCGCAGTGTCCTCTTCGGAAGCGACAACGTCGAGTACGTAAAGTGTGGCGTTGTCGTTTACTTCCATCTTGTTGTTGTCTGTGTAGCTGAAGTTGATGTGGAGCTCATTAAGGCCTTCGGGGATGTTCTTTCCGACCTTTAAGGTGATCTCTACTTTCTGCTTCTTTCCTGCGCTGATCTTTCCGACATATACGTAAGGATCGGAAGTGATGGGCTCGAAGGATGAAGATGAAAGGCCGCTTGCCCATACTTTAACATCGTTTACGGAAGCCTTACCCATGTTCTCAAGGTAGAAAGTCATGGTGATGTTCTCACCGGCCTTGGGATTTGCAACAGACTGTGTTGCGCCTGTGAGGCGGAGTTTTGCGCCCTCGATCTCGGGAATAGGCGTCGGGGTGGGTGTAGGGGTCGCGGTAACTTTGATATTCAGGAAAACATAGTAATCGGTTACGGTTGCGGTTTCACCGGTGACTGCATCCTTGTAGGAAATGGTGATGGGAAGTTTGATCCTTCCTGCCTCAGCCTCTTTGGAAACCGTGTACTTAAATGACGCGGTCGCAGTGCCGTTGATCTCTGTGGTACCGACGCTCTGATTGGGTGCTGTTCCGTTTGGTGTAAGCACTTCTTCGTCATATCCCTGGGAGATCATGGTGTTGTATGCCGCTCTGTCTCCGACATTCTTGAAAGAGAGCTTAAGTGTTATGGCTTCACCGGGCTTTGCGTTGAAATCATAGCCATTTTCCATGATGAACTGGGGGCCCAGCTTCTCGGAAAGTACTGTAACGGTCATTTCAAGCTTTTCGGGCTCGATCTCGTCTTCGGAATCCCCAAGGAAGGGATTTGTACATACGATGTAGTAGTGGTATGTGCCTATCTTTGCGGATTCGCTTACAAGAACGGAATATGAAAGGTAAACCGCGTCGGTGTCGGTGATAATGCCAGCTTCGGTCTTTCCGTCCTTTTCGGTGGCTTTAACCTGTGAAAAACTTAAAGGTGAGCCCTCGGGACACTCTATGGTAAACTCGGGCATTGCGACATATGCGCTTCTGGAGCCCGTGATTATCAGCTGTTCGCGTCTCGCTACGCTCTGTCCCGCTGCCGCATCAAATCTGGTGATACCGGTCGCTGTCTTTAAATAGATCCTTTCAGCGGCAAATGTCTTTCCTGCTGCTGAAAACAGCGTTAATACAAGGCTGAGCGCGAGTAAAAAAGCCATTTTCCTGTACATTTTACTGCCTGTTGTCTTCATTGGTGATCTGTCCTTCCTTTTTATCTGATTCTTTATTATTTCCTGTCTCTTCTATGCTCAAAACCTTGCCATCACTTATCCTTATTATCCTGTCTGCATAGTTGGCAAGAGAATTGTCGTGAGTTACCATCACTATCGTCTGCTTGTTTGCGCGGGCCATCTCGCTTATCAGCTCCATGACCTCTTTGGTGGTCCTTGTGTCAAGGTTTCCGGTCGGCTCATCGGCAAAGATTATCCTGGGCTTTGAAACAAATGCCCTTGCGATACCCACTCGCTGCTGCTGTCCGCCGGACATCTCGCTCGGTTTGTGCTTCATTCGTTCGCCGAGTCCCACTTTTTTGAGCATGTCCTCAGCCATCTGTCTTCTTTTTTTCTTACCCACTCTTTTAAATACCAGCGGCAGTTCCACATTTTCGACCGCGGTCATGGTACCTATAAGGTTGTAAGACTGGAAAACGAAGCCCTCACTGGTCTGCCGGAATTTCGCAAGCTGCGATTCGTTCATCCGGACAACATCTTTTCCTCGTATGATTATCGAGCCGGAGGTCGCTTTTTCTATGCCTGCCATGAGGTTCAAAAGCGTCGATTTTCCGGAGCCCGAAGTACCGAGGAGACAGCAGAATTCGCCGTCATAGATCTCGAAAGACACATCCTCAACGGCCTTGATCTTTTCCTGGCCCATGATATATGTCTTTTTGAGGTTTTTGACCTCGATTATCTTTTTTCTTTCTGTTGCTTCCAAGTAAGCACACTCCTTGTTTATTGAAACATCTTTATAGAAATTTAACAGTCTACATGATTACACGCATAAAAAAAGTTGTGGTTTCGGTTGTTGTGAATTTTTTTGAAAAAATTTTAACAAAAAAGACGAAACCGGTCAAAAAGACCGGTCCCGCCGTGCACACATTTCAGGGTTTTAGCAATTTTAACGTTTTCTCAGATCTTAAGGCTTCCTGCGCAGATGAGCCTTCCTGAGATACGGTCAAAGAGAAGTATGTCTTTGCCGTTTATGTTGATCTTTTCTTTCTGTCCGATGGTGTACATTGCACTTCCGAAAACAACTCCGGTGAGAAGGAACTCGCCGACTCTGAGCTTCAGAGTGGATTCCATACCTGTGGGCATCGCGCCGTATACAACGGTCTCGATGCTGCCGCTGCTTTCGATGTCGATGGCTTCGGGACGGATACCGAGAACATAGTCCTCTTCGGTCACAACAGGTGCGTCAAGGATGCTTTCGTCCTCCTCTTCCACCTTCTGAACATGATATTTGAATACCTCGTCCTTGTTGCTCTTTTCCACCGCGCCTTTTTTGGAGAGCCGCTCTTTTAATTCCGCCTGCTTGTCGGCGATATCCTTGTTGCGGTTCTTTTTCCATTCGTCGAGGTTAAGGGGTTCGTTTGGAACAAATCTTGCGGTGATGTCTCCGAGTATCTTTAAGGAAACGCTTCCGTCAGCCGCGGCCTTGCCTTTTCCTTCAACAAAGTTCATGGAAGGATTTCCCACGAAATCGGCAACAAAGAGGTTTGCGGGCCTGTTGTAAACTTCAAGGGGTGCCGCATACTGCTGGAGGACGCCGTTGTTTACGAGGCAGATCCTGGTGGCAAGCGTCATGGCTTCCATCTGGTCGTGCGTAACATATACAAAGGTGCTTCCCGTCTCTACATGAAGACGCTGCAGCTCGTATCTCATCTCAAGTCTGAGCTTTGCATCGAGGTTTGAAAGGGGCTCATCCATGAAGAGCACCTGGGGCTCGGGAGCAAGCGTTCTTGCGATCGCCACTCTCTGCTGCTGTCCGCCGGAAAGCTCCGCAGGATATCTGTCCATGAACATTCCTATCTTTACGATACGTGAGCAGGCTCTTACCTTGGAATCGATCTCTTCCTTGGTGAGACGTCTCTTTTCTTCAAGGACCTTGCCGTCCTTCATCACTTCATACTTGTCGTTTATGCTCTTTCCTTCTGTGGCAAGTTTCTTTTTGATGCCGGACATCCTGTCCTCATACTCGGCAAGCTTTGCCGCTGCCTCGTTCTGAGGGTTGGATGCTTCGTGGATCTTAAGTCCGAAAAGCTCTTTTGCTGTGTAGATCGAGAGGCTGTAGTTGTCGATGAGCTTTACATAGGCTTTTTTTTCATCGATCTTGCCGTTTTTGTCGCGGCATTCTTCAACGATCTCTTTGATGCGGTTTCCGCTCGCAAGGGCTCTTATCATATCCCCGGTCTTTTTTGCTTCGACGTTAAGGACAGGCATTTCCTCGTTGATATTTTTCAGTCCGAAGGAAATGTTCTCATAAACCGTCATGTTTGGCCAAAGGGCATAGTTCTGGAACAGGAATCCGACTTTTCTCTTGTTTGCGGGAACGTTGATACCTGCATTTGAGTCAAAAACGACATGGTCACCTATCGTGATCCTGCCTTCGGTGGGGGTCTCAAGACCGGCGATCATACGAAGGATGGTGGTCTTTCCGCAACCTGAAGGTCCCAGGAGTGTGATAAAGGAATTGTTGGGAATGTCAAGGCTTACATTGTCCACGCCAAAAAACTTTCCCCAGCGTTTGGTGATATTTTCCAGTTTGATCTCCGGCATGCTTACTTACCTCCTATGCCGCTGTCAAGGCTTGCGCCGGTCAGCTTGTTAACAAGTGTGTTGAATACGAGGATCGTGACGATGAGGATGAGGTTGATGGCACTTGAAAATGCGTAAAGTCCCATTTCATCGAAATAATCCAAGGTCGTCGAAAGGATGAAGCCCTGTGTGCAGAGAAGCAGGAACAGTGACAGCTCTCTTAAGCAGGTCATGAAAGGAAGCAGATATCCGCTCATGATCGAAGATTTCTGGATCGGGATGATGATCCTGAGCATTCGCTTTATCCAGGGTGTGTTCTGTATGATCGCGGCTTCCTCAAGCTCGTTGCTTATCTGCAGCATGGAGTTTAGTGAGCTTCGCGACGCAAAAGGAATATATTTTACAACGCCTGCGATGATCAGCAGTGTGTAAGTGTTGAAAAGGTTGATGTATTCGTTGGAGAAAAGAATGAAAAATGCTGCGCCCACTGCGATGGAAGGCATCAGGTAGGGAAGGAATGCAACATTGTTCACGTAGTTTGCCCATTTGCTGCGTCTGTTTTTGGATACCGCATAACCGATGAGGGTTCCTATGGTTCCCGCGATCAGCGCACAGACAAGAGCAAGCATCAGTGTTCCGAAGAATGCGTGCCAGATGGTGTTGTTGTACAGGATGCCGGGCTGGCCGTACATTCCGTTTTCGGTGATGTTTTCGTTGGTCACCCACCATTTGGTCGTGAGATGCGCAAGGTTTCCGGTGTAGAGGAAACTGTAGTCTCCGGGGTTAGGAAGGAAGGTTTCAAGTGCAAAGAGCATGATGGGCCAGATGCTGGTAAGGAAAGTAACGATGATGAACACGATGCCTACCACATATTTTCCGACCTTGCCTATACGAAGCTTTGTGAGCTGACCGGATTTA
>JAEEGK010027165.1_pt1 | contig 11585 bp, 5 predicted proteins | sample 8958771 | NCBI WGS metagenome assembly JAEEGK01 (sample SAMN16246547, study PRJNA631951) | gut metagenome | biome: gut microbiome; feature: rumen; material: SC-attached | host: Bos | place: Iran: Karaj | collected 2018-10 | reverse complement strand
TATTCTTTTTAATTGATCTAAATTTTGATTTGTTAATTTAAATTCTTCATAATTTATAATATTTAAACAATTTGATAATAATTCAAAGCATTTTGGAGTATCATATGTTTCTTTATAAGCTTTTGATAATTCTTCTTCAAAATTGGAATTCATTTTAAAAAAAAAATACTCTAAAAAAGAAATAAATCTTTTATTCTTTTTTTAGTTTACATTTATTTAATTTTAATTTAATTATTATATATAAAGTATTTATTCTTTTAAACTTTTTTATGCTTTTATTTTTTAAAAAAAAATTATTTTTTTTATAAATATCGTCATCCCTACACTTGATATACAAAAATGAAAAAATTTATTTTCTTTATTCAAATTATTATAATTTTATCAAATTATGATTTTTTTATTGATGAGACTGATTCTTTTAAAGATTTATTTATAAGAAAAATATCAGAAAATGAAATTTACATTGGAAAAGAGGATTTTTTAGGAGTTTATGATTTAGAAAATAAAAATTACATTTCAACTTTAAATGACATTGATTTTTTAATGAAAGGAAGTATTTATCCTATAATATTAAAATCTTCAAATGAAGAAATTAAAAATATTATTTCCTTTAAAAAAAGTGAAAATAATGTTATAAGAATATATAATAATCAAAATAATAATTTTATAGATATTAAAATTTCTGATGATGAAAGTGAAAATTATTTAATATCTTTAATTCCTTTTAATTTAAATTTCTTTTTAGTATATTATTTTGAAAAAGAAAATGATGAAAATAAAAATGTTTTTAAAATTTGTTCAATTTCAAATTGCGATGATTTATCTTCTTCAGTTGAAAAACCTTTAAATCCACTTTTACTTTTATATTTTTCAAATGAAGGCTTAGGATATAAATTTTATGATCAAAATTTTGAATTAAAAAATGAGGGAAGTTTTAATGAAGAAATATATAAAAGTCAAAAAGGTTATTTTCAAAATATTGAAATTGAAAATAAAAAAATTATTACTTGTTTTATAAATGATAATGATAATGATATTACTTTTAAAGTTTATTGTTTTGTTGGAAATTATAATTCTGATACTTATATAATTGAAAAAAACCCAGAATTAATTTTAGAAAATTGTAAAAATCCTTCTTTTTCTTTTTATAAATTAAACACTGAAAAATTAATAATTGGTTGTTTTACAAATGAAAATAAATTAATTTTAAAAAATATAGATTCTTCTTTAAATAATTATGAAATATTAATTGAAAATAAAGATGAAAATACTTTAAAATACAGTGATTTTATAGTTTTAAAAGAAGATAACATAATATCAATTTTTATAAAAGAAAAAGAAAGTATATTTAATTATTATGGAATTAATTATATCTTCCCTTCTTTTTCAACAACATCAAACTCAGAATTATCCTTTATTGATTTTAATAATGAAATAACTTTATTATCTTTACCTTCAAAAGGAAATTTAAAAAAAATAGAAGATTGTCAAATTAACCAAAATTACTTTTTAAATGAATTAACATATCAAACTTCAAATTCAAATACTATTGATTATTTTTCAATTGAATTTTTAAATCCATTTGAAATAAACTTTGATAATAGTATTTCTATTATTTATTCAGTTATTGATTTTAAAATAGTTATTTGTCATAATTTATGTTCTTCTTGTGAAAAACCAGGAGATTTAAATAATGAAAATTGTAATACTTGTATTGATAAATATTTTAATAATCCTTATATAAAAGGAAAATGTTTTCCTGTTTGTAAATCTGGTAATTATTTCTTTCCTGATTATAATAGTATAACTTGTTTAAGAAAAGGAATGAAAATTACTTGTAATGATAATAAGAAATTTATAGAAGCAAATAGACAATGTGTTGATTCTTGTGATGAGAAAAATTGTTTATTTTGTCAAAAGTATAAATTGTATGAATTCTTAAATAAATGTTTATTATCATGTACAAAATCAACTAAAATAGATTCAACAAAAAAAAAATGTATTGATAAAAATATAATAGAAGAAAACATAGAAGAAGAAATAATAGAAGAAGAAGAAAATATAGAAGAAGAAAATATAGAAGAAGAAAATAAAGAAGAAGAACAAAAAGAAGAAGAAGAAAACAATGATAATTATAATGATAATAACAATCCAAATAATAATTATGATGATAATGAAAAGGAAATTTCAGTATTATCAGAACCAGTAAAAGATGAAAATAATAATATACATATAAATTCAGATTTATCATATTCATCTTTAATCTTTAATTTAGAAAATATAATAGCAGAAAGTTATAATACTTATAAATCAGATTCAAATAATGATAAAATAGTATCATTTGAAAGTGATGAATATACCTTAGATTATTATCCTTCAAATTTAACACAAACTCAAAGAACGCAATCAAAAATTACAAATGTGGATTTAGGAGAATGTGAAAATGTTTTAAGAAAAGAATATAATATTCCAGATTCAGAAAATTTATTTATTGTTCAAATAAATAATGAAAAAAGTAATTATAATAATTATGATAAATATCAATATGATGTTTATGACTCAAAACAAAATAAATTAAATTTAAAACTTTGTGAAGATAAAAATATAATAATAAATACTCCTCTTGGTAATTCTAAAAATGCTGAATTAGCAAAAGAAATGAAAGATAAATTTGGTATTGATATATTTAATAAAGACGAAGAAGTTTTTAATAGTAAATGTTCTAAATTAAATATAAATGGAAAAGATTTAATTTTAAAAAACAGAGTAGAAGATATTTATCAAAATACTGAGTTATGTAATGATTGTAGTGTAAGAACAGATTTTGAAAATGATGTTATTCAATGTAATTGTGTAGCAAAAGAAAATAAAGGAATTCAAAGTCCTGATGCACCAAAGAAAGAAAATATTAATTCATTATTGGATAATGAATATTTAAATACGGTTTCTAATTTCTTTATTCAAAGTAATATTCATTTATTTAAATGTTATAAAGTTTTTTGGAAATTTAAAAATTATTTAAACAATGTTGGAGGAATTATTAGTTTATCTGTTTCAATTTTTGAATTAATTTCAGGAGGATATTTTATTTTTAAACAAATAAATAATATTTTTTCTCAAATTTTTAGGAATTTAAATTGTAATCCTCCTATTAATAATAATAATAATATAAATCAAAATTCAAATTATTATAATATGGATTCTAAGAATAGTACTGATAAAGATATTGATAATAAATTAAATGAAAAAGAAGAAAATATTAATAATAATGATAATAAAATAAATGAAAATAATAACAATAATTTAATTATTGATGAAAATAATAAAGAAAATTTAATTGAGAAATCAAATAAAAATATATATAAAGAGAATTTAAATGAATCAAAAGTAGATTTTAAAAAAAAAAAAGTTTCGACAACGAGCCTTAAAAATAATGAAAAATTAATAAAAGAAAATGAAAAAAAGGATATTTCATCATTAAAAACTTTAGAAAATGTAGAAGAAGAATTTTCAAAAGAAGAATTAAATGAATTATCAGATTATGAAGATATAAAAACATATGATAAAAGAAATTTTGGTCAATATTTAATAAGTATAATAATAGAAAAGCAAATATTTTTTGGTACAATTTTTAAAACTTCTCTTTTTTATCCTTTATCCTTAAGATTATTCATATTTGGTTTTACAATTTTATTTTTCTTTTTTTTAAATGGATTATTTTATACTGAAGAATATATTGAAAAAAGATATAAAACAAATAAAAAATTAAATTTGGCTTATATTTTAAAAAAAGAATTAACTAAAAGTATTTATACTTCAATCTTTGTTATTTTTATTGGAAAATGTTTAAATATATTTACTTCTAATTCAATTAGTTATACAAGAATAAAAAAAAAGATTAATGATAAAAAGTATTTGGTTCAAATGAAAAATTTAATTTTTTCTCTTAAGAAAAAATTCATAATATTAATTATTCTAATTATTATTTTAAGTTTTTCTTTTTTTTATTTCCTTTTTATTTTCTGTTATATATTTGAAAATAATCAAATTTGGTGGATTGTATCTACTTTTATATCAATTATTATAAATTTTATAGTTCCTATTATTTTATGTTTCATTATTACTCTTATAAGATTTATTTCTTTAAAAATTAATAGTCTCATTCTATTAAACATTAGTTTATGTATATATTCAATTATTTAGATAATAATTTAAAATATTTATTTTTCAAAAACATTAAATAATTTTTATGTGTTTATTTTGAAAAAAAAAATTATTTTTTTTTTTTTAAATAATTTTCTTAAAAAATATTTAATTATAATTATTCATTTTTTTGAAAATCTTTTTCTTCTTCATTACTTTGAGATTCTGAAAGATAATTTTTATAAGAGCTTTTTTTAGAAATAGGAATTAAAGAACCTTCAATTTCTTTTCTTTCATTAGGATTTAATTTATTTAAAATAATAGAAATATTTTTATTACATTCTTTACATTTATTTTTATAATATTTTTTCTTTTTTAAAATTTCATTATATTTATTAATCCCATTATCATTTTTTAATTTAGAAATAATTTCATTTAATATTTGAATTTCTTTTTCTTTATTTTGTAATTGCTTTTTAAACTCTTCTTCTGAATTTTCGTAAATAATAAATTTTTTATTTAACATATTATACTTTCCTTCAATTAAATTATATTCATTTTGAAAATGAGATAAAGTTCTTATTTTATTTTCATAATCACCTCTTAAATATTCTATTTCAAGTTGTAATTCATTTAATCTTTTAATTAATATTTTTTTTTCTTCAATTAATTTATTATTTTCTTTTTCTTTCTCATTTTTAATATTATCATTTTTATCAATATAATCTTTAAAATCAGAATTTATTTTTTTTAAATGTAAATTCAAATCTTCAATTTGCTTTTGATAAATTTCTATATTTTCTTTTTCATTAATAAATTTCTGTTGATTTTTATTTCTATAATTTAATAAAGTTTGATTCATTTCTTCTTCTCTTAAAGCAATTAAATTTTTTAAATTATCTAATGTTAAATTAGCTTCTTCAATTTTAACATTTAAATCATTATTTATTAAATTTAAATTCTCATTTTCTTTTTGAACATTAATTAAAGTATTTTTAGCACTTTGTGCTAAAGCTTTTAATTCATTTATTTCATTTTCTAACATTAAATTTTTTTGAGTTAAATTATTAATTTGATTATTTTGTAATTCATTTTTAAATTTCTCAGATTCTATTTCTTTTAAATAATTTTGTTCTTTTGTTTTTGATGCTATTATAATATTATTATTTTGAGTTTTTATTCTTTCTAATAATTCATTTAATTCTTTTTCTTTTTCTTTAGAACGATTTAATTGAATTTTTAATTCTTGAAACATTAAAGGAGAAAAATCATCATTTCTTTTATAAGAACTAATACCATTATCACCTTTATTTTCTGCAAATTTATTTAATAAATCCTTTAAATCTGAATTATATTTTTCATTTAATTGATCAAATTCAGTTTTTGTTTTATTTTTATATATTTCAAATTCTGAATTTCTTTTTAAATTTTCACTTTTTAATTCATTTATTGTATCATTTAATTGTTGAATTTCATAATTTTTTTCATTTATTATATTAGTATATTTAATTTCTATTTCTGCTGTTATTCTATTTTTTAAAGTAATTTCATCTAAATTATTTATATTTTTTAATTGCTTTTCATAATTATCTTTTTGTATTTCTAAATATTCTTTTAATTTTTTATTTTCATTTTTATATTGATTTTCCATATTTAATTTTTCTTCATTTAAAGTTTGAATTTGTTGTCTTAAGTCTTCGTTATTTTTTTGAACTTTTTGATGAAGTTCTTTTATATCATTATATAAATTTATATAATCTTGTTTTTCATTATTTTTTTTTTCTAAATCTTTTTCTAATTTCATTGAATAATTTCTATATTCTAAAAGCTGATCTAATATTTCTTGATAATTATTTTGTGGGTTTTCATCCATTGTTTTTTATAAAAAAAACTTTTAATTTATTAAAGAAATTATAATTGATTTTTAAAGAAAGATTATATTTAAATTTTTAAATATTTAACTTATTATTATTTTTTTTCTTTTAATAAAATCATTCCTTTTTTCTTAATAAGAAAAAAAAAAGAAGAAGAATAAATAAAATGTAATAAAAAAAAATAATAAAATTAAGCATTATCTAAATTCCATTTTAATCTATTAATTTTAATTTTTTTACATCCTCTTGCATTTTCATCAGTATTCATACAACAAGACCAACATTTAACTTTTTCTTTTTCTATTTTAGTTTTTCCAATTTCATTTTCATTAATTATTTTCTTTTTAAATTCAAATTCTCTATATTTTCCTAAATGAATATATTTATATTCAATCCATTGTTCATTTTTTCTTTTATTTCTTTTTTCTTTAATATCATTTAAAGTTACATTTTTATAAGCTTCAAGAAATAATCTATTTGAAGCATTTTCATTTAAATTTATTAAATCATTTTCATTATAAATTATATCATCTTCATTTTCATTATTTATACTTTTACTTTCTTCATAACTTTTTAATATACTTTCATATGTTTTTTTTTCTATTGGATATTTACTTATTTTTAAAGAATTTTTTATTGAAGTTGGTTCATTACTTGAAAAGAATAATTTATTTCTATTTTTTAATAATTTCTTTTTTAAATCTTTCTTATATTCATTTTCAATTTTTAAATGAATATTATGTTCTTCTTTTTTAATTTCATTTCCTTTAGAAACTAAAGGTTTAAGTAATTCTCTTTTTTTAAAAGTTTTATCATAAAAATCTTCTTTATCATTTATTAAAGGCTTAAACCAAGAAACATTATTCCAATTATTAATAGTATTAACTTTTTGAACTAATTCTTCATCTTTCCAATTTTTTTTATAACTTTCAGCAGTATTACTTCTTTTATTTTTCCCAATTATATAATTAAACTTTTCTTTATAAGTTTCACTCATTGCTTTTTCAACTAAAGAATTAATCTTTTCCACATTTTTTTCTAACCCAGGATTATCATGAATTATTTTTTGCAAAACTCTTTCTCTTTCTAAAGAAGAATCTTCTTTAACTTTCTTCATAACATTATATTTATAAATAGCATCATTTTTAGGAGATAAATACTTTTTATAATATCTTGATTGTTCTAAATACTTTCTTTCATTTGAAATCGGAAAAGGATTTTCATTGAATCTATCATAAGAAGTTTTTCTCCAATATTTAATAGTATTTTCAAACGCATTTTCTCTACTTGTATAATTTAAATTATCTTTTTCAAACTTTTCAAATAAAGTAGAATTATTCCATTTTTCTCCGTTAATATACATATAATTTCTACTATCAATTCCTTCTTCTATAAACTTTTCCTTTAAAGGAACTACTTGGAAATTATTTAATCCTTGTGATGCTTCAAAAACTGTTTTTCTTAACTCAGGTCTTATTTTTTCTTGTGCGTTATTTGATATATTCCAATATTTCTTTTTAACTTCTAATGCGTCTGGATCTACTAAATTTTTAACATATTGTTTAGCTTCTTTTGTTTTTTCTGAAATTAAGGAATCTGGAATTTTTTTAAAGTTGGGATCGAAATTTACTTTTATTTTTTCTTTCCATTTATTTCTTAAGTGAGGAAGAGTGAATGTTGATTCCCATTCTTTTTTTGATAAATTAAATAAATAATTAGAATCTATTTGGTCTTCGAAGGGATGGTTGTGTGTTGTAAATATTGCTGGGCTTTTTTCTGGTCTTTTATAAGGAAATTCACAGGTTTGAATGTTGTCGGGTTCCATTTCGTTCATTGTCTTTTTTAACTTTTCATTTAGAGAAGTTGCGAGAAACATTTTTTTTTTTTTTTTTTTTTTTTTTTTTTTTTTTTTTAAAGAGGTTTTATTTTTTTTGGAAGTTATTTTTTTATTTTTTATTATTAATTTATTAATATTATATTAGAAAAGTTTTGTTGTTTTTATTGGATTTTATTATTAAAGGAATGTGTATAAAGTTTAATAATTTTAATTACATTAAGATAATTTAATATTATAAAATTTATGAAATTTATTAAATAAAAAAATCTAAAAAAGAAATTTTAAATAATAATCAAAACAAACAAGGAATTTAAAAACCTTAATGAATATTAGAAACTAAAGCTCTAATATCTTCTATATTAGCAAAAGGATGTTCATGATAAAGATATTTAAATTGTTCTTTAGAAACTAAATCTTTTTCAGGAGATTTAGAATTACTTTTAATATCATATAAAAGTCTATTAACAACACTTCTAATAGCATCTTCATTATAAAAAGAAATATTTAATTCTTCTAAAGAATGTTTAATAACAGGATCATTACATACTTTTTCAATAGCATTAGTAATAACAAAAGTATTCCAATAAAAATATTTAAATAACCAAAGTTCAAAATCATTTATTGTTAATCTTCCTGCAATATAATTAAACATTGAATATAAATTTTCGTCACATTTTTCATTTTCATGATTAATTAAAGGATAAAATATTAACATTACGACATACATATTATTTTTCTCTTTTAAATGAGTTATTAATTGTTCTAAAACTGCTTTAGAATATTTTTTTTCTTCTTCTGGTAATTTAACGTTGTAAAATTCTTCAAGGAGATATTCTTCAATGTGCTCTTTATATACTTCTTGTTGTACTCTTTTACTTACTATTTCATTTAATAAACGATTATAATCAAATTCTTTTAATTTTAAACTTGGATTTTTTAATTGAGTTAATACAAATTCTTCTGCTATTTGATTTGTATTTGATAAACAACATGATCCCATTTTTTCCTCTTTTTATAATTTTTAAAAACTTTTAAATTTTTTCTAATGTTTTTAATATAATTGAAAAATATTTATAAATTTATATTCATGAAGAATAAAAAAACTAAAAATAAAAAAAATAAAAAGTATATTAATAAAAAAAATGAGAAGTGCAAAGGAACTAGAGCGTATCCGTAAAGAAGTAGAAAGAGAAACTAATAAAATTCGGACAAACCCAAAATCCTATATTCCAATCTTAGAACAATACTTAGAATGGTTTGATGGTAATGTATTAGATAAACCAGATAGTGAAGCAGGAATCGAAACACAAGAAGGTCCTTCAGCTTATAGAGAAGCTATTCAATTTTTAAAAGTTCAAAAACCAATCGATGCTTTAATCTATGATAGTGAAGTCGCAAAAGCAAGTGAAGAATATGCAATAGAAATTGGAAGATTAGGAACAACTGAAAATGATTTTGAAGAAACTTCAATTGAAGAAAGAATATCAAAATATGTTGATTGGGATATTGCAATAAGTGAAAATGTTGATTTTGGAGGAACATCAGGAGAAGAAATAGTAATTAATTTATTAGTAGATGATGGAGTTGATGATAGAAGTCATAGAGCTAATCTTTTTAATACAAAAACGAAATATTTTGGTATTGGAGTTAGTACACATAAAGAATATGAATTATGTACTGTTATTGATTATATTGGTGATATAATTGGTTATGCGAATAAAAGCATTGAATCTCTTAGTAAAAATTCAAGTAGAATTTCATATGGAAATTTAACTCCTATGAAAGGAAATATTAAAGTAGGAAATAAAGCTATTGATTCTATGATGATGAGAGAACAAATTAAAAATAAAAAAAGTAATGTTACTCAAGAAGAAATTGTTGAATATAATGGAGGCGATGAGGAAAATCCGTTTATTGATGATGTTGATGCTCCTGAAAATTGCATTAGGAGAAAGTTAAAAACTTTTAATAAAAGATTTGGAAGAAAATTATTAACTACTACTGTTAAAACTTATACTTTAGATGATGGAAGTGAAGAAATTGTTACTATTGATGATGTAAGTTATATTAATTGATTATTTATTTTAATATTATTTTTTTTTTATTTAAATTTTTTTTTCAATCTTTTTTAAACTCTTTTATTATTGATGTTAGAATGAAATAAATATATAAGAATATTAAAAAAATATAAATAAAAAAATGGATGCTAGATTTGGGAAAAATAACTTTTCTTTATTTCATTATATAAAAGATTCAAAACGATTAACTTTTCCTGAAATTTCTTCTAAAGCAATTACTTATGAAATACAGAAAAATAATATAGATTATTTAAAAGTAATTGAAAAAATAAGTTTAATTCAAAATTCAGTAATTAAAAAAGGAGAAGATATATCTCTTTACATTTCTGAACTTGAATTTCTTTTAGCTTCAGGAAGTAATGATAAAAATATTTCTAAATCATTTTACTCTTCAAAAGTGTTTTTAGATATAATTGATATTTATCATAATGCTCTTCCTGAATATCATGAGAAGTTATTTACTTTCATTGAGAAAATATTATCTGATAAATTAGTGTCTAAATATCTTTCAAAAAGTGATAAATTACTTCCTGAAATTTTAAAGTTTTTAACGTCTCCAAGAATATCAGAATCAGCGATTAAAATATCAGAAATTTTATTAATTAATGGTTTAGTTTCAATGGATAAAATGTATAAGGTAATTTCATCGGTGTATGATTATATGAATAAAAATAAGAAATTAGATTTATTTTGTAGAGTTTTAGGAATTTTAATTTTTGATTGTAGAAAAATGGAAATTAAACAAATTTTCAAAAGTAAAGAAACTTTAAAAATAAAACCCTTTACAAAAATGACAACAGAAAATCAAAGTATATGTATTCATATGGAAAATTTTTTAGAAAATATAGTAGAAAAGTTAAAGGAAAGATTTAAAAAAATAAGAAATTATGCAAATGATAATATGAATAATGTAAATGAAATTTATACTCAAGATTTTGAAAATAAATTAGACTATGATGGAAATATAATAAATAAAAATGAATTATTATCTATTTTACAATTAAATATATTTGAAACTTTTTCTCCTAAATACATAAACATTCCAAAAAATACAAATAATATTTTTAACACATATACAAAAATGACAAGAGATTTATCTTTAATGATTAATAAAAATCAAATACTTCAAAATAAAAAACAATATATAACATATTATAAATATACAACATATCAAATTGAAATGTTATTTGTATTATCAACTTTATTAGCAAGTAAAAGAAAAGTAGAAATTCAAGATAAATTAGGTAAATTAAATATAATTAAATTACTTGGTTCTTATTTAGAATACATTGAATGGGGAAATATTTTTTCTGATAATCATCGACCGATTTTTAATGATCAAATTAATTTCCAAGATGATACTGCTTATCATGGAAAAGGATGTTGTTGTGATTGTGATACTGCTTTAAAAATTCAATACTTAAGATTAATTTATACTTTCTGTTGTAGAGATAATAATAATTTTATTAATAAATTAAAATTACTTTCTGAAAAAGATATTTTAAGATTTTTAAAATTCGGTTATATGGATTTAATTAAAGTTTCTTTAAAAGAAAAATATGATTTTTATCAAAATAATAATAATGTAACTCCAAATGAATTATTGAGTTCAATTTATACTAAATTAGATATGAAGAATTTAAAAGAAAAAGA
>JAEEGK010027161.1_pt1 | contig 11586 bp, 9 predicted proteins | sample 8958771 | NCBI WGS metagenome assembly JAEEGK01 (sample SAMN16246547, study PRJNA631951) | gut metagenome | biome: gut microbiome; feature: rumen; material: SC-attached | host: Bos | place: Iran: Karaj | collected 2018-10 | reverse complement strand
CGTATTTTTGAAATTCTGATATAAATTCTTTTAAGGATACATCATATAAAAAAGAAGTTAATTTAATTTGATTTATTAAATCTTCTTTTCTTTTATCAAATATTATATCTTCAATTGAGATATTCATATTCTCTTCTATATTATCATAATTAATATTTTGATAATTTAAACTTGTTGTATTATTATATATTGTAATTCCTTGATTATTGGAATTATTATTCATTTTCTTTTTTTCTTTTATAACTTTACTATTATTATTTGTTTCACTGCTTTTTTCATCAGAAGAATTTTTATTTGAATTTTTTCCAGAATTTCTTCTACTAATAAAATTCCTACAAGCATTAAAACTTTTTTCAACTTTTTTATTAATAATTTCTTCAGCAGAATTAAATAAATTAATTAAAGAAACATCAAATTCACTTTGACTTAAATTTCTCTTTGTCATTTTTTTCCCTTCAAAACTTTGTTGAAAATCACTCCAATCATTTCTTTCATTAGTAAAATCTTCAAAACTAGAAATAAGAACTTCAACATCAGAATAATCAATATAACCTTTTTCATCTTTATCTAAAATTTGAAATAAAATATCATCATTTAAATCATCATTAATTGAAATAGTTTTTAAAAAAGCATATAAAGAAAATAAAGGAGCTGAATTAGAAGAAGTAAATTTACTATAAATTTCATTACTAATATTATCTAAAGTTTCATCGTCTTCTTCATCAGTTTGTGCTAAAGAAGAATTAGCTGAAATGAAACTTTCTTTTGATATTGAAATTTCATCTTCAATAAAATTATTAAAATATATGAATAATTCAATATAATGATAAGGAGGTAAATGAAATGTTTGTTTCATTTTCTCACTTATTGATTCTAAATTAGAACTAATTAAATTCATTTCTTTTTCAAGATCTGTCATTTTTATATTTACAAATTAATATTTAACATATTTTTAATATAAATAAATTAATAAATAAAAAATAAAAAAAATAAAATAACATCTCAAAAAAAAAAATAATATATCCAAATATAAAAAAAACCCCAAATTTAAATTAAAAAATTTAAACAAAAAGATATAAAACCCCTTAAAAAATAATATATATTATATAAAAACAGCAAAAAATGAGTGACAAATACGAGAAGCAAGTATACTTAGCAATGTTAGCAGAACAATGTTCTCGTTATGAAGACATGATGTCATTTCTTGAAGAAATGGTAAAATCAAAATCAGAAGATTTAAGTTCAGATGAAAGAAATTTATTATCAATAGCTTATAAAAATACAATAAGTTTAGATAGACAAGCAATAAGAACTTTATTAGCATATGAATCAAAAGAAGCAAAAAAAGCAGAATCTCCTTATTTAGAATATATAAGAGAATATAAACAAAAAGTACAAAAAGAATTAGAAGATTTATGTAATAAAATATGTGAAACAATAGATACTAATTTATTACCAAAAGCAACAACAGACGAAGCTAAAGTTTTTTATCATAAAATGAAAGGTGATTATTATAGATATATTGCAGAAAATGTTGATGGTGATACTAAAAAGAAATATTCTGATTTAGGTTTATCTGCTTATAATGCTGCTTTAGATGTTGCTAATAGTATTGATTATAAAAATCCTATTAAATTAGGTTTAGCTTTAAATTTATCTGTCTTTTATTATGAAGTCGTTGGTGATAAAGAACAAGCTTGTAAATTAGCTCAAGAGACTTTAGATAAATCTAAAGAAGCTTTAAACGGTGTTGATGAAGAAGAAGATGAAGTTAAAGATGCTATGTCTATTGTAAATTTATTACAAGAAAACCTTTCTATGTGGAATTCTGAAGCTGATGAATAAATAAATAATTTTATTTGAGTCTAATATAAAAAGAACTTATTAACACTTAATTTAATTTAATTTTTAAATAAAAATTAATTTCAAATTTCAAAATTTATATTTTTAAATATTTTGTTTTTTTAATTAGAATATACTTTATATAATAGATTTTTTTGCATTTTTCCCATCATTTGATATTTGTTTATAATCAACTAAATTAATCATTCTATTTTCTATATCATCAAGTAAATGTTCTCTATAACCTTTAATAATACTAATCATATTAATAACATCATTTTTAAATTTCATAAATTTTTGATTAAACTCATCAATATTATTAATACTTAAAATATTAGGAATTTGTTCTTGTTCAATCATTTCATGTAATTGATCTGATTTTTGATCTAATAAATATTGATTATGTTCATAAAGCTTTTGTTCATTACATTTAACCATATAATAACCAAAAATATAAGTATTCTTTAATATCCTATGACAATCAATAACAGTGGCAACAGCATCATCAAGAAAAGACAATTCTAAATAAGGAGTATTTTTTTCTTCAGAAAATCTCACTTTATATTCAGTGATTTTACCATTTAAACCCTCAGCAAATTTTTGTGATTTATCATGATTAATATATTTATCAAAATAACTAATGTATTTTTCTAATTCAAATTTAGTATCATTTTTCATTTTTTCTTTTTCTTTGTCAACTTTATTAGGATCAAAAAAAGTACACTTATACCAACTCGAACCATGTTTCTTCCATTCTCCTAAGCAAATCCAACAGAATTCATAACCACAACCTCCTGCTTCTTTTCTACAAGTCATATGATTACATCCTTGATTTTTTTCAATATATTTATGACAATTAGGACATTGTTTCGTATTAACAATAATCCATTTAGCATCTTCACTTTGACTTTTATTCTTAGTATCCCAAAGAGATATCATTTCACAATCACAAGGGCGATGTGTTTCTCTTAAACATTTAAAACAAAAAACAGTTCCACATTGACATTTTATTTCCTTCATTCCATGACCTGGGACTCTTATGCATATTCCACAATTTGGATTAGGACACCATTTAATATCTGAATTTGATTCAGTATAATTTTTCATTAAAAATTTCCTATATTTATCTAAAGCTTCTTTATTTGAACTTAAACATTTTTCAAATAGTGATTCATATACTATTAAATTACATTGTTTTAAAGGACAAGGACTTGCTATTAATGTTAAAGGATCTTCTAATCTTGATAATAAATATTCTGTATAACAATCTTTACATAATGTGTGTTTACATTTAAGAGAAAGTATATCTTCTCCTTCAATTTCAGAAAAACATACTAAACAAGTTTTTTCTTGAATATTATTTTCTTTATAAAATTTATCTATTTCTTTCTTTGCTTCAGGTGATAATTCAATTCCACATTTTATTTTATTTGATTCTAAATTTTCATACCAAACAGAAGTTAATTTTTCATAATTCCATTGATAATTAATTAAAACAATAATAGCTTCATCACGGGATAAAAAAGAAAATTCCTTAAATTCTTCAATTTGTTCATCTCTTTTTTTTCTGAATTCATCTGGTTTTAACATTTCATATTCTGCTGTAATGTCTGTATTTATATCTTGATAATCATGCTCATTGTCCGATTCAACGTCTTCATAATATGGTTCATCTTCTTCATAATTTTCATCTGTCATTTTTTTTCTTTTTTTTTAATTGATAAAAACTGATTATTTAACTGATTAAATATTTAATTTTTTTTTTTTCTTTTTTTTTCATAATCTTTTGAAAAAGGTAAAAATATTAATTAAAAATCTTTACGTTAAAATAATATTAAACAAAATTAAAATTCTAAATTTAAATTTAATTACTCTTCTTTGTTCAAATCTATATTATTTTCAATTAAATTTTTGCTTTAATAATATTATAGTTTTAATCATTAAAAGTATAATTTTAGGTGTAGTAATTTTTATTATATCAGTATTAACAATTACTGTCATTCTATTATTTTTTTTTAATATCTCTATTTTTTTTATTTTTTCAACTTCACAATCATATTTTTATATAATATCATTAATATTAAAATCATGATTTTAACATTTTATTTTGAATAATAATTTATTTCTAATTTTTTTACACATTCAATTTTTGATTTTTTCCTTAAAATAGATTAAATAATATCACAAAAAATAAATCCTTTAGTTGTAAAATAAATTTGATTTAAAAATAAAAATTTAAAACTAATTTTTGTGCTTTTATTGTTAGAATAATTAATATAATAAATTAATTTTTTGTTTTATTATGAGAGTTTTTTTCATTGTTTGAATACATTCATAATTATCATTTGTATCTTTATTTCCTCTAAATAAAAAATATTCCTTTATCTTTATTAATTTATTACACAGCATTTAAATCTATTATCAATTTCTTTACTTATTTTTTTTTGATATTGAAATAATTATCTTTTTCTGTAATAATAATTATATCTTCATTCATTTTATATAAATGTGAATTTCATAGACAAAAAATTTTTTGAAAATTCTGAATTAAATTATTAATTTTATTTATATTTAAACTCTATAATTTAGTTCCATCAGAAAATATTAAAATATTCTTATCTTTTATTAATAATTATGAACCAATTAGAATATTTAATATTTTCATAATTATTATGTTATTTTCTTTCCAATTATTTTATCATTTGAACATGAAATTAAATATCATTTGAAAAATATATAACTTTATTTATTCTATCATTTATATTTTTCCTTTTTAATCCATAATTTAATACTTCTATCACCAGAACAAATAATCAAATTATTTTGAATATTTTAATATTTTGAATATTTAAATTAAAATGATGATTGAATTATTTGTATGATTTATATTATTTGAAGTAATATTTTATCAATTATTAATTTTATTTTATTTAACTCATTTTTAACTTCTTTCGTTATTAAATTCAAAATTAACATTTTAATCAAGTGTATCTATTATTTGTTTATTTTATTCATTGTTTCATTTTTATTCAAATTTATTTTATATATGAGATATAAATTTTTGTTAATTTATTTATTTAATTATTTCAGAATTCCTATTATTTTCACATTTATATAAAATTGAAAAAGATTTTATTTCAATCTTTTCTACTTTATTATAAATATTCCATATATTTAACATTTTAATATTTTATTCTATATTAACTTCATTTTTTTATTTAATGAATAATTCATTTTATTTTTATGAAAAAATAAAAATTAAAAATTAATCTTCAAAGAAAATTTAAAAAAAAAAATTTTTAAAAACCATTTAAAAAAATGTCAGGTATCTCAGCGATATACTTCCTAGACAAAAAAGCAAAACCAATAATATTTCGAAACTATCGTGGTGAAGTAACACAAGACATAAGTGGCAACATGCAACGAAAAGTATTAGAACTTGAAGAATCAAACATGAAACCAATATTTACAGTAAATTCAGTACATTACGCATGGATAAAGCATAGAAACATATATATTGTAGCAGTATCAAAACGAAATCCTAATTTAACAATGATATTTTGCCTCCTTCATAAAATAGTAGAAATTTTAATTGGTTACTTTGGTCAATTAGAAGATGAGTCAATAAGAGATAATTTTGTTTTAATTTATGAATTATTAGATGAAGTGATTGATCATGGTTATCCTCAAACTACTGATACTAAATTACTTAAGGAATATATTAAAACTGAAAGTAATAAATTAAAAAATATTAAAAATTTAACTTCTGATGTTTATATTAATCAAGTTTCAAGAGCTCCAGGAATTGTTTATAAAACAAATCAAGCTTTTTTAGATGTAATTGAAAAAGTAAATTCACTTATAAGTCATAAAGGAGAAATGTTAAGAAGTGAAATCGTAGGACAAATAAATATGAAAGCATTATTAAGTGGAATGCCAAATTTAAAGTTAGGATTAAATGATAAAATCTTTTATGAAGTATCAGGAAGAACAACATCAAGTAAAACAATAGAAATGGATGATTTAAAATTTCATAATTGTGTTAATATGAATAAATTTGAAACAGAAAGAATAATAGAATTTATTCCTCCTGATGGTCAATTTACTTTAATGTCATATAGATTAAATACTCAATTAAAACCTTTAATTTGGGTTGAAGTAAATATAAATAATATAACACCAACAAAAATAGAATATAATGTAAAAGCAAAAAGTAATTATAGAAATAAGTCAATTGCGCATAATGTTGAAATTGCTATTCCAGTTCCTAATGATTTAAAAAATCCTATTTTTAAAACTGCAAATGGAATTGTTTCTTATTTTCCTGATAAAGAAGTTGTTAATTGGGGTATTAAATATTTTCCTGGTCAAACGGAAATTTATTTAAAATTACAATTTAATGTTCCTACTATTAGAAATGAAAATACTGATAAACATTTAAAAAAACCAATTGAATTAAAATTCGATATTCCTAGTTTCACTGTCTCTGGTATTCAAGTTAGATATTTAAAAATTGTTGAAAAAAGCGGGTATCAAGCTTTTCCTTATGTTAAGTATATTACTAAAAATGGAGAATATCAAATTAGAATGGTTTAGGTTTTTTATATAAATAATATTCAAATTTTATTAAAATTAAATTTTTTAATTTTTAATTTTATTTCTTAGAAATTTTAAATTTTAGGAAATATAAATTTATAACTTAAAACAGTTGAATAATCAATGGAAATAATAGTTAAAAAGATAAAAAAATTCAAATATATGATTCATAAAATAATTATGAATATAATTTAAAAAAATAATATATTTCTAAAAAATAAATAATTTTTGTAAACAATAAATAAATAAATATATTTAAATAATAATTAATAATTTATTTATATAAAAATATAAAAAATTTAAATTAAATGAATTCAAATTTTGCCAAATCTTTAACAGATGAATTTTTTATCTCATCAAATGAAAATGTAATAAATAATAATCCTGAAAATTTAATAAAAATATTAAATAATTTTTGTTCAGCTTTAAATCAAGAACGACACAAAAAAGATATTTTTTTAAATTTATCAGACCGAGGATTAAATAGATTATTATCATTATTAAAATCTCAAAATGAAGAAATAAGAAAAAAATCATTTAAAGTTTTAGTAATGTTATTAAACAAAAGTGAAATATTACAAAATATATTTTGTGAAAAATTTAACTTTAATCCAATTGGAAATATTATTGTTATGAATTGGTTACCTTTAGAATTAAAAAACAAATTAAAATTTAATGAACATGTTTTATATGAAATTAAAAAAACTCAAAATGATAATTTAAATAATACTAAATTATTTTGGCATTGGCCTCCTAATGATAAATATAATAATGATAATTTTCCTGATCCTCAAAAATATTTATTAGGAATTTATTGTGTTAATCAAAATTTAATTAAAATTGAAGAAAAAAATTTTAATGATGATTTTAATGTTGAGGATTTAATTAAAGAATTAGAAAAATAAAATATTTAATTTTTGTTGAATTGATTTTTTTTAAATTTTTTTTTATAATGATATTAATTAAAAAGATGAAGAAAATTTATTTATAAAAAAACAAATTAAATTCATTATTTTTAAATAATCAAAATTATTTCTTCTTCATTTACATTCATAACTTCTTATTATATTTAAATTTATTAAATTAATATTTTAACTACATTAAAGTGTTCTTCCTTCATTTTTGATAATAAAATAAAAAAAGCCATTAAAATTAATAATAATATCTCAATAAAAAAATGTCAAAAATGATAAATTCTGAAACATTAAAAGAAGAAAGTACAAAAGAAAAAGATTCAAGTTTTTCACAAACAATATCAAATTTTAATTACAAAAGAAGAGAAAAGAAGAAACAATTCCCTTTAACATCTCATTTACCAAAAATCGGAAACGTTCCTCCATATTTATATATTACAAAATATAAAAGATTAGAAAATTATAATTCAAGTAAACTAATAAAAACAACAGAATTAATAATTGATACAAGAAATCCTGAAAATTACAAAAAAAAAAAATATCCAAATAACACTTTATCATATTCTCAATATAAACAAAGTAAATATCCAAATTATAAAATAAAAAATTATATAAAAAATAATAAGAGTAATAATCTTATTAATGAATATGAAGAAATACCAGATTACGCTTTAAGTTATGTTTTATTACCAAAATACCAAATTTCAAGAACTTTATATCGAGAATTACAAACAAAAAAAAATGAATTCATGGATGCAATAAAAAGGCAAAAAAAAATAGATAAAGAAAATAATATAAACTTAAAAAAAAGAAAAATTTTATTAGAACAATTTCCACCAAATAATTTATTTAATAGGAAAAATAATATTAATGATAATTTTAAAAATGGATTTATGAAGATTTCATATATTAATGATTTAAATGCTAATTATACAACAAGTGAAAAAGAAAGATATGTTTATATAATGCAAATTTTATATAAGTTAAAAAATTTTATTGATAAATATCCTAATGAAGAAAATAAACTTATTCATGAATTTTTAATGGAACATAATATTTTTGATATTGAATATTATGATATTGATAAAATTAATAATTTATCTCATTTTCTTAATAATGATTTTATTATAGACCCAAAAAAAAATTTTAAAGAAAACTTAAAAGATATTTTAAATGGTTTATATAATAATGATTTAAATACTAATTATACTGATTCTAAAAGATTAAAAAGTGAAAGTGTTGAAATAAGAACAAAAAAAAAAATAAATATTAAAAAAAATTTAATTAATAATTTAGGTTTAATTACTAATGATTTAGAATTACAAAAAAAATTATATTCTGAAGGAAATAAACTAAGTAAAGATTATGATTTAAATAAAAATCCTGAAATTTTAATTAAAAAATTAGAAAAAGAATTTAAAGAAGAAGAAAAAAAAAGTGAAACAAAAAGAACTTTACCTATTTTTAATCAAATTGATTTAAATAATGAAAAATTATATGGAAATCGATTATCTGAAAATGAATATAATGTTTTAACTAAAAAAAATAAATTAACAGAATATATATGTTTGATAAAAGCTAAAAAAAACTTTGAAATGGTAAATGCTCAAAAAAAATTCAAATTTAAAATTTAATTATTAATATTTTAATTTTTTAAAAAAATATATTTTAAAAAAAAAAAAATTTAATTATTCTTTATTTATGAAAATATTTGTTTTTTTTTTTATTTCATTTTTTTATGAAATAAAAACAAAAGAAGTAGAATATGATATTTTATCAATAAATGATTTTGTTAATATAATAAATAATTTAGGATATAATAAAACAGATTATGATAAAATAATATTAAATTTAAAAAAAGTTTTATCTGACTTTTATGTTTATATAAATATAACAAAATCAAGAAAAATAAATATTAATCCTGTTGATTTAATCAAAGAATTAGATTTAATAAAAACATCAAATTTAAATTATTTATCTTTTATCAATCAAGTTCAAAGAATTTTATCTTTAACAAAAGATTTACATTTAAATCTTTTTTATTTATTATATCAACTTTATAATTATGTTATTCCAATAGAATTTAATGTTAAATCAAATGAAGAAGAAAATTATTTATATTTAAATTTAACTAATAATGAATTAATTTTATCTTTTTTTGACAAAAATTTAATCAATCAAAAAAAAAAATAAAATAGGATTAAAAATTATAAAAATAAATAATCAAGAACCTTTTTCTTATATTCAAAATTTTTTTGATCCTTTTTTAAAAGATGAACACGCTCAATTTTCATATAATTTAAAATTTATTTCTTTAGATGCAATTCCTTATACTTTTTATCCTGAAAATTTTAAAAATATAAAAATTGAATTTATTGATAAAACAATAATTAATTATGATTATAAAATAATTCATATAAAAAAACAAAGTAATAAATATAAGAAATTTATAATAAAAGAAATAAAAAATAATTTAGACAATTCTATTTTATTTTCAAATTTATTTGAATTAGAAAAAAAATATAATAATCAAAATGAAAAAAAATATAATAATTCTCTTTGGGATTTTAACCATGAAAATTCAATAAAATTTAAAGTTGATAAAGAAAATAAAGTAAATATAATATATCAAAATTCTTTTTCTTTTTCTAATATAAATTACACAATAAGTTTTTTTGGTAAAATAATGGAAGAAATGTCAAAAAATGAATATCCTATAATAATAATAGAATCATTAAATAAAGGAGGCAACACTAATTTTTCTTTAATTTTTCAAAAAGTATTAAATTTTAATTCAGCAAAGACAAAAGTGAAAATAAGTTTTGGAATAAATAAAGAAATAATAGAATTAATAAATAAAAAAATTCCTATTTATAATATAGAAACATGTAAAAGAGAAAAAATAAAAGAGAATGAAATAATTATCGATGAATATGAAAAAGAGTTAAAACATTATAGAACAAAAATATATTTATTAACAAATTCAAAAGTTATTGAAGATGAATTAAAAAAATATAAATTTAAAAATAGAAAACAAACTGAGATAATAATATTCACAGACGGATTTTCTTTTAGTACAACAAGTTTTTTTATTAAAGACATTCAAGAATCAGGAAATGCAATAATAGTAGGTTATAATGGTATACCAACTAAACAAAAAAAAAAAGATAAATTTAATAGTAGTCAATCGCCTTCAATTGTATTTCAAAATTTACATTCTTTATTTCCAAAGAATAATAATATTAAGTTATTATATGAATATTATTTTATTTTATCTATTACTTATTCTCCTTCTTATAATGATTCTTTTCAAAATGAATCTTTAATAAAAATTCCTAGAGAATTTACTAATGAAAAAATTGATGAAAGAAGTAATATTTATGGTCAATTTAATGATGAAAGATATTTAGAATTTATTAAAGAAGGAAAAAGGATTATTAATAAATACAAAGAAGAATGTAATCCTGAGAATTTAAATTTGTTGTTAAAAAGTAATCAATGCTTTTTTAAAAATGATATTTTTGCTCATGGTGGTTTTCAATGTGGAAAAAATGGGAAATGGAGTAATTTTTGTGTTCCTTATTATTGTGAACAAGGATATTATTTTGATAATTATTTTAAATTATGTAAAGTTGATTCTTGTTTTAGTAATAATAAATTTTTGGCTTTTAAATATTTTGGTTTATTTTTTTTTTTTGGGTTTTTTTTGCTTTGGTGTATTTTTTGTTTTTAAATGTAAAAAAAAATACCACAATAACAATGAAATTATTGAGAGAATACTTTCTTAATTTTTTTCAGATTTTTTTTTTGGTAATTTAGTTAAAGTGACTATTTTGTAAAATGAAATTGCTTTTAATTAAAAGAAAATAATTATACTTAATTATATTATTTATTATTATTTTAAACATCCTTTTTGAAAATAGATTAAAAATATATAATCACTTTTTTTCTTTATTTTTTAACTGAAAAAAAAATAAAAATTAAGTCCATAAATATTTAATAAATTTAATAATGATTTGAGTGCTAATTATACTGATTCTAAAAGATTAAAAAATGAAAGTGTTAAAAAAAAATAAATATTAAAAAAAATTTAATTCCTTCTTTAGGTTTAATTACTAATGATTTAGAATTTCAAAAAAATTATTAATGTTAAATCAAATGAAGAAGAAAATTATTTATATTTAAATTTAACTAATAATGAATTAATTTTATCTTTTTTTGACAAAAATTTAAT
>JAEEGK010027158.1_pt1 | contig 11588 bp, 8 predicted proteins | sample 8958771 | NCBI WGS metagenome assembly JAEEGK01 (sample SAMN16246547, study PRJNA631951) | gut metagenome | biome: gut microbiome; feature: rumen; material: SC-attached | host: Bos | place: Iran: Karaj | collected 2018-10 | reverse complement strand
CTTCCAGCCCAAGCTTAGCCTGACGCCCCAGCAACTTATCACCCTCCTCAGCACCCCAGCCGAAGAGGTAAAGATGAAGAATCTCTATAACATCAGTCAATATTAGACTTCCGTCTAAATAAGTGTTTCCACTTGCCACTTTCGGTGCAAAAACAATGCTTTTTCGTTAATTAGTCAAAAAATCCGTATAAAATCCACTTTTTGACGAAAAATTCATTACCTTTGCAGCGTCCATTTCGAGAAATCGAAAACAAAAGCGGATAATAACAGGAAGGTGCCAGGCATTTGGTCGCAAAAAAAAGATCGTTAGCCTTGCGTATTTGGGAAAAAGTGATTAGCTTTGTGCCCGCTAAGCAAGAAATCCACAATAACGAGTAGGTCACGATCCTAATTTGCAGCGTGGAACCGAATGCCTGTAAACAAATAATTGGCCGCTGGAGACCATATAGAAGAATACCTTGTCAGAGGCATCGGGCTTAGCATTATTATTAACACAAAGCTAAATCACGATGGCAAAGTTAGGTAAAAAAATCAAAACCGCCAAGGGTTTGGAGCTAAAAGTGGTGAATCCGGATGCAGCAGGCATCGATATTTCGCCGAAAGAGCTTCAAGTGTGTGTTCCAGTTGGCAGAGATGCGGAGAACAACCGCACCTTTGGAGTCTATACCCGGGACCTCCATGAGATATCGGCATGGCTTAAGCGCTGCCGGATATCGACCGTTGTCATGGAGTCGACGGGGGTGTACTGGCTTCCGATCTTTGAAGTGCTGAAAGAAGATGGGTTCGACGTTCTTCTGGTGAACGCGAAGGATGCGAAGAACTATTCGGGCAAGAAGACGGACGAGGCAGATGCGGAGTGGCTGATGCTCCTGCACAGCTATGGTCTGCTTCGCCCCTGCTACCAGCCGGAGAATCTCACTCGCAAGATACGCAACCTTGTTCGCCACAGGGATGCGATGATCAAGTCGAGCAGCAGAGAGGTCCTTCACATCCAGAAAGCCATGGAGCAGATGAACCTCAAGCTTGACAATGTCTTCAGCGATATACTGGGCAAGTCTGGGCAGGCGATCATCAACGCCATCCTTGCAGGCGAACGCGACCCGGAGGTCCTTGCCTCGAATGCAGACCTGCGGTGCAAAAAGAGCCGGGAGGAGATCAAGCTCAGCCTTCAGGCCACATGGGATGAGGACCAGCTGTTCATCATGAAGCAGAGCCAGGAACTCTACCTATACTATCAGGAGAAGATCGCCTCCTGCGAGCGGGAAATCGAGAAATATGTCAAGGAGTGCACCTCTGCCATAAAGCGGAAGGAAGGCATCGCCAAGGAGATGGAAAGAAGCGGGAAACGCCAATCTGACAGGAACAAGATCGCGATGGACATCGAAGGCTATGCCTTTGACCTATGGGGAGTGAACATCATGAATATTCCGGGCATGAGTGCACCCTCGACGCTCAGGCTTGTCGCAGAGCTCGGGGAGAATTTCATCGACAAGTTTGAGGATGCCAGGCATTTCGTCAGCTGGGCCAACCTTGTGCCCAACAATAAGATTTCCGGAGGGAAGCTTCTTTCCAGCCGAGTGCAGAAGAAAAAGAATCCGGTCGGACTGATTTTCCGCCAATGCGCGAACTCGCTATACAAATCGAAGGAGCCGATGGGTGACTACTTCCGGCATATAAAATCCCGCAGCGGGCATATGCAGGCTATGGTGGCAACAGGCAAGAAACTTGCGACCATCTTCTTTACGATCATTTCAACGAAGACCGAATATAATCCCGATGTGTACTCCAATCATAGGAAGGCACAACTCGACCGCAAGATAGCCAATCTCCGTAACAGGTTGAATCGCCTTGAAAATGAGAAGGCAGCTTGCAACTGATTATCACGAATGTAGAGCTAGACAAAAGCCTGGCACCTACATCCTGTTATATAGAAGCGTCTATTTCGATATAGGCGAGAAACTAATCACTTAGAGACGATGACCAGTAACAGGCTATATAGTGTCGGACATTCCAATCAGTCGCAGGAGGAGTTCTTGAAGCTGCTTAGGGCACACGGTGTGGATTGCATCGTGGACGTTCGCAGTGTGCCTGCCAGCAAATACTCCCCACAGTTCAACATGCAGAATCTGAGGCCATTTCTCTTGGCCAATGGCATCCAGTATCTGCCTTTTGGAGAAGAGTTTGGAGCGCGCAGAACCGATAGTATTGGCGCCGATGGGCAAGTGGATTTCGAGCTTGCCGTTGGGACACAGGGATTCCGTCAGGGCGTGGAACGTATCATGAAAGGGCTGCAGCGTGGATTCTCCATAGCTTTCATGTGTTCGGAAGCCAATCCGCTTGAGTGTCATCGCTTCTCGCTTGTGTCGCGCTATTTCTACGACCATGGACTTGATGTGCAGCACATTTTGAAAGACGGATCATTGGCCTCGCATGCGGTTTTGGAGGAAGTGATGATACGCGACTATCTGCATTCGCGCAAACACCATCTGCCGGAGGTTGACGAGCTTTTCGGAGAATATACCCGAGAGGACCAGCGTCGCGACGCCTATCGCCTGAAGAACAAGGAAATCGGATTTAGGCCGCAATTTGCATTTGAAGACAGTTATTGATTTATGATTACCCTCTTTACCATTGGATTTACAAAGAAGAGTGCTGAGCAATTCTTCAATCTGCTTCGCACAAATCCAGTAAAACAGGTCGTTGATATCCGTATCAGCAATGGCAGTCAGTTGGCGGGCTTCGCCAAAGGAAAAGATCTGGAATTCTTTGTCAAAGAGATCTGCCACATTCCATACAACCATATCACGGATTTCGCACCGACCAAGGAGTTGCTCGACAAGTGGCATAAGCAGGAAGTGTCTTGGGAAGAATATGAGGACATCTATGATGCACTGTTGCGTGATAGGGATATTCTACGCAAGTATGGTGTCAAGCAGTTCGACGGTGCATGTTTCCTCTGTAGTGAAGAAACGCCCGAGAACTGCCATCGGCGTCTGTTGGCCGAATACATGCAAAAGCATTCGTCCGAGGAAGTAAAGATAATACACCTGCGATAGTTCACAACCTATAATAAATAAAACCATGGAAAAATATTTTATTTGTTTGGCCAATTCGTACAAGCGAGGTGGTCGTTGTATCTCTGGCATTGAAGTTGTTATAGCACCCGGTAACGTGTTGCAAATCGTTCGCAACCAGGACGGCACTCCGCATTGGCTTCGTCCCATTGACGGAACCACGGCTTTCGGAGAAATTCCAAATAATGTAGCAGCAACCATGCCGTTGTTTTCGCTTGTCAGACTTGTTAATTCACGACCATGTCCGCAGAATGCACATGTCGAGAATGTGACTTTTGACCGAATGGAATGCTGCCAAAGAGCATTTCCCTGCGAAATTGGGTTGCTCGACCAGTTGGTCGATAACGTGCATCAAGCCCTCTTCATGAACAGAGGCAAGGCCGTCTCTATTGAGAATGTGTCGGCGGTCGGCTATTCTTTGATGCTGATACATCCACAAGACGTTAAGGCCTACTATGACGAAACGAGGGAAAAGTCGAAGAACAGGATTAAATTTACATACAAAGGGGTTGAGTATGACTTGCCCGTTACCGACCCGGCTTTTCTCGATAGATTCAGGGCCAACACAGCCCGTTATTCTACTATTCCCGATGCATATCTGACCCTTTCCTTAGGGCTGGAGTTTGAGGGATGGCATCATAAACTTGTGGCCGGGGTTATAGTTCCAGAGTGCGAAACCGCTCAACCTACACAGCAGGCTGCCCCAGATGATGCTTGGTTCAACGAATGTGAAAAAGAGTTGGAGCGGTTGCTCGACCTGAAGGAAGAGACAGAGAGACAGATCAATGAGGTGAGGATGAGGATTCTGAAAGAAATGGAAAGAACGGGGTTACAGAAGATTGCAACACAACACTTCTTTGTGTCGTACACCCCAGCTAAGACTGTCATGCAGTTCGACAGCCGATCCTTCCGATCAGAAAACGAAGAACTGTACTCGAGATATTGCAAGCCAAAGGTGAAGGATGCTTCGATAGTTGTGAGACGCAATAGGGAGAAATAGTTTTGCCCACTATTATTCATTGGGTGTTGTCTTTAATAATTGGTGCAAAAATAAGGAAAACTCATGAGATATGCAAGAGAATATGGGCTTATTTAAACTTTCTTAACGCAGTGGCTTTGTTCTTTTATGGCTAAATATTTGGATAGTTCGACAAAAGGGTGTATCTTTGCGGCATGATTCAGGCAAGAAATATCTACAAGAGCTTCGACCAGCTGCAGGTTCTGAAGGGCATCGACCTCGACATCGAGCAGGGCGAAGTGGTGAGCATCGTGGGGCGCAGCGGAGCAGGCAAGACCACGCTGCTGCAGATTCTGGGCACACTCGATAAGCCCGACTTCGGCTTCAAGCCCGAGGCTGGCGATAGGATTGTCTATAGACCCGAAATCGTCATCAACGGGACGGACGTGCTGCGGCTGAAGGACAAGGCGCTCTCGACGTTCCGCAACCGCCACATCGGCTTCGTCTTCCAGTTCCACCAGCTGCTGCCCGAGTTTTCGGCGCTCGAGAACATCATGATGCCGGCGCTGATAGCGGGCACGTCGCATTCGCAGGCCAAGGGACGCGCCCAGGAGCTGCTGGACTTCCTCGGATTGAAGGAACGTGCCACCCATCGCCCCAACGAGCTCTCGGGCGGTGAGAAGCAGCGTGTGGCCGTGGCTCGTGCCCTGATGAACAAGCCCGACGTCATCTTCGCCGACGAGCCTTCGGGTTCGCTCGACACGCAGAACAAGCAGGAGCTGCACCAGCTCTTCTTCGACCTGCGCAAACAACTCGGACAGACCTTCGTCATCGTCACCCACGACGAGAGCCTGGCACAGATGTCCGACCGCATCATCCACATGAAGGATGGCAAGATTGTCTAATTTCCCCAAAATTAATTCCAAAATAATCATTTCGCTATTCATGAAGAAATTCTTTACCGTTTTGTCGTTGTCGCTTGCGACAGCAACCGCCATCCAGGCCAATGTATTCACCACCTCTGGCGATGGCACTACCTACTCACTTGCCACCTTGGCAAAAATCGAGAACTCAGGCGTCACAGCCGAAGATAACGTCTATACCCTTTCGGACAGCCTCGTCATAGCTGATGGCGACAAGTTCCAACTCGACGACAATGCCGTCCTGAAACTGGCCGACAAGGTGGCCTGCATCATCTATGGCGACGCCAGCTTCGTGGTTTCGGAAGCCACCATCACCCGTACCGACGACGACGCCAAACCCAATCAGTTTGAGTTCCGCAAGGCCGATGCCGTGGTCAACTTCCAGAACGTCACCTTCGAATATGTTGGCTTGAAGTCGTTCGAAACCAACAGCCTCTACTTCGATAACTGCATATTCACAAAGTACGTCTATCAGAACCGCGTGAGCGGCCCAATCGCCGTAGGTATGACGGGTTCGAAGGTCGTAGCCACCAACTGCCTCTTCGACCACAACGAGTATTCATCCATCTCGGGTGCTGCCAACATCAAGTGCGCCCTGGTACGCGTTGAAAACTGCACCTTCGACCATAGCCAGCAGGTGAACCGCAACATGCCGATGCTCAACCTCACCCCCGGCGACACCATCATCGTTCGCGGTAATGTGCTGCATGGTGACCCGGCCATGGATATGGTGGGCGGCATCTCGGTAGCCAACCTTTTGGGCCTCCAGGGCGACATGTACGTGCTCATCGAAAACAACGATATTGACAGCTGCCGCTACGGCATCAACATCCAGGGCTCCATCAGTGAAGCCATCATCCGTGGCAACAAGGTGACCAACAACCGCTACGTGCGCAACAATGACGCTAACAACGGCGGCAGCGGCATCGCCATCTACGACGCCAGCAAGAGCCTCAACCTCAAGGTGAGCAACAACTATTTCGAGAACAACCTGTGGGGTGTCACCGTGATTGGCGGCGGCAACATCAACCTCGGCAAGATTGAGGTGGATGGCGTGGCTCTCGCCGAGGATGATCCCGAATACAACGAAGGCAAGAACGTCTTCAAGGACAATGGTCACGACGACATCCTTGTGGATCTGGCCTTTGCTTCGGGCACCGACTATCTGACCGTCTATGCGCAGAACAATACCTGGAACGTCGAGGAGCAGACCGAAGAGCTGATAGAGGCTGTCATCGACCACCAGAAGGACGATGCCACCTTGGGCCTTGCCATCTTCATGCCCGCCTATTCCGAGCAGACCACGGGCGTTTCGGCCATCGAAAACGTGCAGCCTTCGGGTGCTGCCTTCGACCTGATGGGACGCGTGGTAGAGCCTACAGCCAAGGGCCAGCTCTACATCCGCGAAGGCCGCAAGTTCATCGTGCGCTAAGCATCTTATTTTGACGGCTGCACCCTTTGTTGTGCGTCTTCAAAAACTAAATTAGGACAAAGTTAGCATTTTTGAGCATTCAAATTTGCTAACTTTATTTTTTTTGCCTATCTTTGCACCACTCATTTCGAATAAAGTTTATTATGGCAACACAACAACTTTACGTTTACAACACTTTGGCTCGCATCAAGCAGCCGTTCAAGTCTATCGTCCCCGATCATGTAGGCATGTACGTGTGCGGTCCCACCGTCTATGGCGACGGCCACCTGGGTCACGCACGTCCCGCCATCACTTTCGACATACTGTTCCGCTATCTCCAGCACATCGGCTACAAGGTACGCTATGTGCGCAACATCACCGACGTCGGCCACCTCGAGCACGATGCCGATGAGGGCGAGGACAAGATTGCCAAGAAGGCACGCCTCGAGCAGAAGGAGCCTATGGAAGTGGTGCAGTACTACATGAACCGCTACCACAAGGCCATGGAGGCGCTGAACGTGCTGCCACCCAGCATCGAGCCACACGCTTCGGGCCACATCATCGAGCAGATTGCCTACGTGCAGAAGATACTTGATGCAGGCTTTGCCTACGTCTCGAACGGCAGCGTCTATTTCGACGTGAAGAAGTATGCCGAGAAGTTCCACTATGGCATCCTTTCGGGCCGCAACGTCAACGAATTGATCGACACCACACGCGAACTCGACGGACAGAGCGAGAAGCGCGAGGCTTGCGACTTCGCCCTCTGGAAGAAGGCAGCTCCTGAACACATTATGCATTGGCCATCGCCCTGGAGCGAAGGATTCCCAGGTTGGCACCTTGAGTGCTCGACCATGAGCGAGAAGTACCTGGGTGAGGAGTTTGACATCCACGGTGGAGGTCTCGACCTGCTCTTCCCGCACCACGAGTGCGAGATTGCGCAGACCTGCGCTGCCAAGGGTCACCCGACCGTACACTATTGGATGCACAACAACATGATCACCATCGACGGCAAGAAGATGGGCAAGTCGTATGGCAACTTCATCACCCTCGATGAGTTCTTCAACGGCACGCATCCCAAGTTGACGCAGCCCTATTCGCCCATGACCATCCGTTTCTTCATCCTGATGGCCCACTACCGTTCGACCGTCGATTTCAGCAACGAGGCCCTGCAGAGCGCCGAGAAGGGCATGAAGCGCATGATGGAGGGTTATGCCAGCATCAGTCGCATGAAGGCTTCGCCCACCAGCGCCGAAACAGCCGCTACGCTGAAGACCGTCGAGGAGCTGGAGGAGAAGATGTACGAGGCCATGAACGACGACCTCACCACGCCTATCGTCATCTCGAACCTCTACGAGCTCGTCAGCCTCATCAACAAGGTCATCGACGGCCACGCCAAGATTGACGAGGCAGGCATCCAGAAGACCCAGCAGGTGTTCAAAACCTTCCTCATCGACATCCTTGGCATGAAGGACGAGAATGCAGCCGGTGCCGACTCAGCCAAGACCGAAGCCTACAAGGGTGCCGTCGATCTCTTGCTCGACGTTCGTGCCAAGGCCAAGGCTAGCAAGGACTGGGCAACCTCCGACCTCATTCGCAACAAGATGGCCGAACTCGGCTTCGTCGTCAAGGATACGAAGGATGGAGCTACCTGGACGCTGTAATATGTTTCAATGGTAAAAACAAAAAAAAGGGTGCTGCAACAAACAAGATATAATGCGATTGATATCACAAAAATTCTGATGGCATTCATTGTTGTTGGAATTCATGTGAATGCATTTTCCCCTCTACACTATACATTTTTGAATTTGCTGTTTAAAATCCCGGTGCCCGTCTTTTTTGTTGTGTCAGGATTCCTGCTTCAGAACAAGATTGAAAAAGAAGGTCAAGAACAAAAGCTTCTGAAGAATAGTATTTCAAAGATTTTGCGATTGTATCTTTTGTGGACTCTTGTCTACTTACCTCTTTCCATTATTGTCTATTGTCACGACAAGGAGACAATAAAGGAGAATATTTACAATTATTTTCATCTATTCTTTTTTGTAGGAGAGACAAAATTCGCATGGCCATTATGGTACATTCATTCTCTCCTTTTTGCTCTTATACTAAATTTTATCTCGTTAAAGATTAAGATTCCATTATTTGGAAGGTTGATGATAGCACTATTGTTGTCGATTGTAGGATACCTTATTGGGCTTGGATTGGACTTTGATAGTCGTATGTTCCATGAATTCATTAGGATTAATAAATTGATATTTGTTAATCCTTCAAGAAATGGTATATATGAAGGCTTTCTCTTGATATGCACAGGAATGGTTATTCGAAAATATCTTATTTATATAAGACATCCTCGACTCTTAGGCATCCTTTCTTTGTTTGTATTTTTTTTATTATTTCAATACAAACTGCCATTTGTCAGTTTGATGGCAGGAGGCGGAATGTTTTTATTTGCAATATCTTTCCAATTTAAGGAATATGATATCTTTCCAAAACTGAGAATACATAGCATGCTCATTTATTTTCTTCACATGTATGTTTTGTATTTTGTTTTCGAAGTATTTAATTTTGAGCTGAAAACAAATCTGTTTTGGATTATCACTTGGCTTATGTCTTTTTCCCTTACATGGATTATTTCTATCATTATTGATAATTTGAGGAAACGAAGACCATTTGGATGGTTTAATTATTTTTTAGCTTAGGTTCTCATCTATTGCATGGGATTAGGAGCCATAATTTGTTTATTATAGTCCGCAGATCTTCTTGATCTCAGCCAACTTGTTGAGGGCCTCCATAGGTGTCATATTGTTGACGTCGAGGCCCTTGATTTCGTCGCGAATCTGGCTGAGAACGGGGTCGTCGAGCTGGAAGAACGAGAGTTGGTAGCCCGCCTTGCCGTGCAAGCCTTCTGCGGTGATGTTTTCGACAGGCGCAGCAGGAGTGGCCACGCCTTTTGAGGCCTGTTCGAGCGACTTGAGCACCTCGTCGGCACGGTTTACCACTTCGGGCAGCATACCGGCCAGACGCGCCACGTGGATGCCGAACGAGTGTTCCGAACCGCCAGGTTTCAGTTTGCGCAGGAAGAGCACCTTGCCCTTGTCCTCATGCACCGAAACGTTGAAGTTCTTGATGCGCGGGAAACTCTTCTCCATCTCGTTCAGCTCGTGATAATGCGTAGCGAAGAGCATCTTCGGATGACCTTCTGCACGCTCGTGGATATGCTCGACGATGGCCCAAGCGATGGAGATGCCGTCGTAGGTCGAGGTGCCACGCCCCAGCTCGTCGAAGAGCACCAGCGAACGCGGAGAGATGTTGTTCAGGATGTTCGACGCCTCGGTCATCTCGACCATAAACGTCGATTCGCCGAGTGAGATGTTGTCCGAAGCACCCACACGCGTGAATATCTTGTCCACAATGCCGATATGGGCGGCCTCAGCTGGCACAAAGCTGCCGATATGTGCCATCAGCACGATGAGGGCCGTCTGACGCAGCAGGGCCGATTTACCGGCCATATTCGGGCCCGTGATCATCATGATCTGAGGTGGGTTCGAATGGTTTGAACCTTTTGAACCATTCGAACCTTTTGAACCATTCAAACCCTCTTCAGAGCTTAGGCACACGTCGTTGGGCACATAACTTTCGCCTACGGGCATCTGACGCTCGATGACTGGATGGCGGCCCTGACGAATGTCGATGACCAGCGAGTCGTCCACGTCGGGACGTACATAGTGATACTTTGCTGCCACGCGGCTGAACGACAATAGGCAATCGAGTCGTGCCATTAGCTGTGCATCGACCTGAATGACGGGGATATATTCTTCGAGCGCCTTGAGCAGGTCGAAATAGAGTTTCTGCTCGAGGCTTCCGATGCGTTCCTCGGCATTCAGGATCTTCTCTTCGTACTCCTTCAGCTCCTGCGTGATGTAACGCTCAGCTCCTACCAGAGTCTGCTTGCGTATCCATCCTTCGGGCACCTTGTCGCGGTGGGTGTTGCGCACCTCGATGTAGTAGCCGAACACGCTGTTGAATGCCACCTTGAGCGATGGTATCTCATATTCCTGTGACAGGCGTTGCTGGAGCTTGATGAGGTAGTCCTTGCCGCCATAGGCGATGGCACGCAGTTCGTCGAGCTCGTCGCTCACATGCTGGCGTATCACCTGTCCCTTACCGAATTGGATGGGCGGTTCGGGTTCGATATCGTGGCAGATGCGCGTTGCGATGCTGTCGCACGTGTTGATCTGTTCACCGATGTGCTGGAGTTGCGGCAAATCCGATTCCTCGCACGCCTTCTTGATTTCTTTCAGCGAGCGAAGAGCTACGCTGAGCTGGATGATTTCGCGCGGGTTGGCACGCCCTACGGCCACCTTGCCAATGATGCGTTCCATATCGCCCAGACGGCTCAGTCCTTCATCGACCGTTTCGGCAAAGTCGGGGTCGCGGAAGAAGTATTCCACCACGTTCAGGCGTTCCTTGATACTTTCGGCATGGATGAGCGGGAAGAGCATCCAGCGGTGCAGCAGACGGCCGCCCATGGGCGTGGTGGTGTCGTCGATGACGCTGAGGAGCGAACGTCCGCCCTCGTTCATGGTGCCTATCAGCTCCAGGCTGCGCACGGTGAACTTGTCGAGGCGCATGTAGGCCTCGTTGTCGATGCGGCGAATGGAGGTTATGTGGCGCGTCTGAGTGTGCTGTGTGGCCTCCAGATAGCGCAGGATGGCTCCTGCCGACGTAGTGGCAAGAATCATCTCCTCGATGCCGAAACCCTTCAGGTTTTGTGTATTGAAGAGATTGAGCAGCTGGCGGCGGGCGTTCTCGTAGCTGAAATAGAAGTCGTCGAGCTCGTAGCAATAGGGTTGGCTGGTGAAACGCTCCTGGTAGGTCTGCTTCATGCCCTTGACGTAGAGCATCTCCTTGGGCGCGTAATTGTTGATGAGCTTATCGACGTAGTCGTAGGTGCCTTCGGTGCAGAGGAATTCGCCCGTCGAGATGTCGAGCAGGGCGATACCACAGCGGTTCTTGTCGAAGCTTACGGCCGCCAGGAAATTGTTCTCGCGTGCATTGAGCACGTTGTCGCCCATCGTGAGGCCTGGGGTAATCAGTTCTGTAATGCCGCGCTTCACCAGTTTCTTGGTGAGCTTGGGGTCTTCGAGCTGTTCGCATATAGCTACACGTTTACCTGCCCTGACGAGTCGGGGCAGGTAGGTATCGAGTGCATGATAGGGGAATCC
>JAEEGK010027147.1_pt1 | contig 11591 bp, 8 predicted proteins | sample 8958771 | NCBI WGS metagenome assembly JAEEGK01 (sample SAMN16246547, study PRJNA631951) | gut metagenome | biome: gut microbiome; feature: rumen; material: SC-attached | host: Bos | place: Iran: Karaj | collected 2018-10 | reverse complement strand
GTCTTTTTCACTGGTACTCGGTGCCTGTGAGAAAAAAGAAGCTTCTGAGTCAACACTTTTAAGCGAAACACCCATTGTAAGCGAAACTTCCACTTCAAGTACAGAGACAGCAACATCAGAGACCGATACAGAGTCTGTTGAGGATGAAGATGACGAGACCGCAGGCGAGACCGTTGTGGACGGCGGAGCCAATGCAGAACTTTTTAACGCTTTCATCGCAGGTACCGAAAAGGCAGAGATTACCGAAAACGGAGATCGCGCTTCATATTATTCTTTTACCGGTGCCATGAAAGCCGGTGAGTCTTATACCATCAATGAAATGATTGAGAACCTTTCAACCTACATCAAAGAAAACGGCTGGGAGAAAGCACCTACTTTGGGAGCAATCAATCACGAATTTATCGATTGCGGCAAGGACGGCAATCCCGAACTTCACGTTCAGATTGAACTTCCCGTTGATGATATTGAGCCTTTCGTAATTGAGATGATAGTTGTAGCCAAAAACGGACATCTTGTGGTTGCTTACGACGGCGACAGCTGGTCCAGAAACATGGTTACCGTGGATACAACCGGTACCGTAACTACAGGCGGTGCAGACGGTGCGGCTTCAATCGTATTTGAAACGGGCTTTGTAAATGCCGCAGGCGATTACGTATTTGGCTACAAGGGCAAGACCGTAATGCAGGTATTTGACGGAGATTACTATTTCGCCGTTCCTACCGATTTGACCAACATCGATTTAAGCGGTCTTACCATGGACGGAATCATGGTTGAAGAAATCAGCTTTGAAGAGAAGGCTACCGTAGCAGATACCTACATCATGCTTTATGACAGCTACGCTGACGGCGAATCTTCCGATCCTTCTGTTTTCGAGGCTTCTCATCCCGTAAGACAGGCCTTTGAGAACGCAGGCTTCAAGATTATTACAGCCGATGAACTTACTCAGCTTACAAACGAAAAAATGGCTGCCAAAGGCTACGTTGGCAATTAATATTACGGACCGGTGATTATTCACCGGTCCTTTGTATTTTCACAAATATTGTACAATCGGGTGGGTTTGATGTATAATAACATCTGCAAATGTTGTATGGCCTTGGGCTTCATACATTTGCAAAAGAAACCTTACAGGGAATGGAATACTTATGAACTTTGCGGTTACTGTTTCGGGCATGCTTTTAAGCTTTCATGCTGTTTTAAGCGGCCTCGTGGGCAGTGTTGTGGAAATTGAAGACTCGGCGGTGCCTGAGGCTGCTGCGGCACATTGCAACGTGCACTGGAGCATCCTTTGTATCATAGCCGTTTACGGAATATATGCGGTGTTAAGGGCAAGCTATATTAAAAGAGTACTATGGAGCGATGAAGAGGTATCTGACAACGTTGCGGCATTGCTCAAAAAGAGCAGAAGTTATCTCCACTTCGACACCATTATAGGAATTATTACTCTGGCGCTTTTGTGCCTCAGTAAGTTCTACTGGACCTGCTCCGTGGACTACAAGGTTGCCACGGCCGGTTCCATAATAATTATCATCTGCACCATAATAATGGAAATTCTGAATCACAGATTGTACACCCGTCAGTTGGGTTAATTCAAAAATGATATGGTTTAAAAGGCGTAAATGGGGCTTTCTCCGTTTGCGCCTTTCTTGTTGCCAAAGGACAATGGAAAACGTTTTCCAATTTTTCCTTGACTTTTGGTTAACACCATAATACTATAATTATGGAAAACGGTTTCCGAAACGAATCACATGGATGGCAGACAGGGGATATTTTTTGCTTTGCGGACCTTTTCGACGCGTCGGCACTTAGCGGGTGTCCCTCAAGCCGCTTACGTGTCCGTTACGCCAAAGAACAGAGTGCGAACGTGTCTGGAAAGGAAAAAATATCCACTGGCTGACATCCTAAGGGAATCCAAATAATAAGGGAGGTTACGATGGCCGGAATCAAAGATGTGGCAAAAGAAGCCGGAGTAGCCGTTTCCACAGTTTCCAAGGTTTTAAACAACTATCCGAATGTGAGCAAAGAGACCAAAGAGAAGGTCAACAAAGCCATTAAGAAGCTTGGCTTTATGCCAAATGCGGTGGCGGCGGCTCTTTCGTCAAAACAGCCGGGTCGTGTGGCCATTTTAATCAATCAGGCGGCCAATGCCTCCATTGATGAAGTGGATATGCAGTACCTTTCCGGAGCTATTTTGATGGCAAGAGAGCGAAGACTTGACGTGATTACTCTTTTTTTCTCCATGATAGCTGACAAAAGCCTTAAGGAAATCACCGCGTATCTAAAGTCTCAGAACGTGGAGGGCCTCATAATCTTCGGCCTTTCAAAGGATGACAAGGTGATTCTCAAACTGGTGGAAAGCGGTGAGTTTAAGGCGGTTTGCGTGGATGCACCTCTTGTTACGGAACACTCGTCATGTGTATGGGTGGACCAGTATGAGGCACAAAAAGATGTGGCGGAAGCTCTTTACAAAATGAATAAGCCTAAAAAGATTCTTTATCTTTCGGGCAAAGAAAACAGCTTTGTCTGCGAAGAAAGACTTCGGGCGGTTGAGGATTTTTGTAAAAAGAAAAAACTGTCACTTAAGGTACAGCGAGCCGACTTCAGCGAAAAAAAGGCGAGAGAAATCGTTCTAAAAATGGGTGCCGACTTCGATGCGGTTATATGCGCTTCGGACCTTTGTGCCATAGGTGCAATGATGGCCCTTACCAAGATGGACATCTTCAGGCCGGTGTGCGGATTCGACGGAATATCCCTTATGGGTTACGCAGGAAGGCAGATGACCACTGTCAGACAGGACTTTACGGAGATTGCCAAAACCGCCGTGGCGGAGGCCGAAAGGCTGTTGTCAGGCGAGACAGGCAGGGAAGTCATTCTTCCCCATGAAGTGGTAAGAATCGAATATCTGGATGTAATCCATTAAAAACCCCGCCGGGAAGCGGCGGAAACAGCAGGAGGAACAATTATGAGTTTAAGAGCAGATGTGCAACAGGAAGTAATGCTTATGAATATGGAGTCCGAGCTTGAGGACAGAGCCAAAAAAGCATACAAGAAATCCTTGAAGGAATGCAGCAATCAGGAGCTTTATTATATTTTACTTACACTTACCAAGGAGATGACAGAACTTTCAGAACCTATTTCGGGCGACAAGAAGGTTTACTATATCTCAGCTGAGTTTCTCATCGGTAAGCTTCTTTCCAATAACCTTATTAACATGGGTCTTTACGATAAGATTAACGAAATTCTTACAAAGAACGGAAAGAGCCTTGCGGAAATTGAAGAATTCGAGCCCGAACCTTCACTGGGTAACGGCGGTCTCGGTCGTCTTGCGGCCTGTTTCCTTGACTCCATCGCAACCCTTGGTTATCAGGGCGACGGTATCGGACTTAACTATCATCTGGGCCTTTTCAAGCAGGTATTCAGAAACAAACTTCAGAAGGCAGAGCCCAACGACTGGATTGAAGACAAATCCTGGCTTGAGGATACGGGTGTTTCTTTCCCCGTTCACTTCGGCGACCTTACCGTTAATTCAAAGCTCTACGACATCGACATCGTAGGCTACAGAAACGGTACCAACAAGCTTCACTTATTTGACATCGAGTCCGTTGACGAGTCCATCGTTGACAAGGGCATCGACTTTGACAAGACCGATATTGAGAAGAACTTAACACTCTTTCTTTATCCCGATGATTCCGATGAGGCCGGCAACCTGCTTCGTATCTACCAGCAGTACTTCATGGTAAGCAATGCCGCACAGCTCATCTTAAAAGAGTTAAAAGAAAAACAGTATGACCTTCGCAGAATGTATGACTACTGCGTAATTCAGATTAACGATACACACCCGACCCTCATAATCCCCGAGCTTATTAGAATTCTGGTAAACGACAAGGCATTTACTTTTGATGAGGCCGTTGAAGTGGTTGCCAAGACCTGTGCTTACACCAATCACACTATCCTTGCGGAAGCCCTTGAAAAATGGCCTCTTGCATACCTTGAGAAGGTGGTTCCTCATCTTGTGCCCATCATCAAGGAACTTGATAAGAAGGTTAAAGAGCAGTACAAGGACAAGAAGGTTCACATCATCGACAAAGAAAACCGCGTGCACATGGCTCACATTGACATCCACTACGGTTTCTCCGTTAACGGTGTTGCTGCCCTTCACACAGAAATCTTAAAGAAGACCGAGCTTAACCACTTCTATAAGATTTACCCCGAGAAGTTCAACAACAAGACCAACGGTATCACCTTCCGTCGCTGGCTTCTTTCCTGTAACCACGAGCTTTCCGACTACATCTCATCCCTCATCGGCAACTACTACAAGAAGGATGCCACCGAGCTTGAGAAGCTCCTTGATTACATCGACAACGAAATGGTACTCGACAGAATCGCTCAGATTAAGTTCGAGAAAAAGAAAGAACTCTGCGCTTACGTTAGGGAAAAAGAAGGCGTTACCCTTAACCCTTACTCAATCTTTGACGTTCAGGCAAAGCGTATGCACGAGTACAAGCGTCAGCAGATGAACGCACTTTACATTATTCATAAGTATCTTGAAATTAAGAAGGGCAAGAAGCCTTCCACACCTTTGACCTTTATCTTTGGTGCCAAGGCAGCTCCCGCTTACGTAATTGCGCAGGATATTATTCACCTCCTTCTTTGCCTGCAGGAGATTATCAATAACGATCCCGACGTAAGCCCTTACATGAAGGTGCTGTTTGTTGAGAACTACAACGTTTCCTATGCTGAGAAGATTATTCCCGCATGTGATGTGTCCGAGCAGATTTCTCTCGCTTCCAAAGAAGCTTCTGGTACCGGTAACATGAAGTTCATGCTTAACGGTGCGGTAACCCTCGGTACCAAGGACGGCGCGAACGTTGAAATCGGCGACCTTGTGGGTAAAAAGAATATTTATTTCTTTGGCAAGGATTCAAAGACCGTTATCAATCACTACAAGAAGGCCGACTACGTTTCCAAGGACTTCTACAAGAATTCCAAGGTTATCAAGAACGCTGTTGACTTCATCGTAAGCGACAAGTGCCTCTCCGTAGGTGTCAAAGAAAACCTTGAGCGCCTTTACAACGAACTTCTTAACAAGGACTGGTTCATGACCCTTCTTGACCTTGAGGAGTACATCGAAGTTAAGGACAAGATTTTTGCAGACTACGAGAAGCGCACCATGTGGAAGAAGATGATGCTTACCAATATCGCAAAAGCAGGCTTCTTCTCATCCGACAGAACCATCGAAGATTACAATAAAGACGTATGGCACCTTAAATCCCTTGAATAAGAGAGTGTGTATGGAGGTTACGTTATGAGAAGATGCGGAATTTTAATGCCGATTTTTTCCCTTCCGTCCAAGTACGGAATAGGTACTTTTTCAAAAGAAGCCTATGATTTTGTGGACTTTTTAAAGGCAGCCGGCCAGAGCCTCTGGCAGATTCTGCCCCTTGGCCCCACAGGTTACGGGGACTCACCCTATCAGTCCTTTTCAACCTTTGCCGGCAACCCTTATTTTATCGACGTTGACGAATTCGTTGAGGCGGGCTTTATAAAAGAAGCCGACTGCAAGAAATACGCTTCCCGCGAAACCGGCAACATTGACTACGCAGACCTTTACGGCAAGCGTTTCAAGCTTTTAAAGAAGGCATATGAGAAGAGCAACATCGAAACTGTCAAAGGCTATAAGACCTTCTGTCGTGAAAATGCCTTCTGGCTCGATGACTACGCCCTTTTCATGGCTCTTAAGGACGAGCGTAACGGCAGCCCCTGGACCGAATGGGAGAAGGACTTAAAGCTTCGCAAGGCATCCGTGATTAACGCAGAGAAGAAGCGTCTTGCAAAAGAAATCGGCTTTTACAAGTTCCAGCAGTTTTATTTTAACAAGCAGTGGAAAGCCCTGAAAAAATACGCCAACGACAACGGCGTGGAAATCGTGGGCGATATCCCCATATATGTTGCTTTTGACTCCGCAGATGTATGGGCCAACCCGGGACTCTTTGACTTAAACGAAGAGAACATTCCCAATGCCGTAGCAGGCTGCCCTCCGGATCCCTTCGCACCCACCGGCCAGCTCTGGGGCAATCCCCTTTACCGCTGGGACGTGCACAAAGAAACCGGTTACGAATGGTGGATTAAGAGAATTTCTTTCTGCTTTGACCTGTATGACGTGGTAAGAATCGACCACTTCAGAGGCTTCGATGCTTATTACGCTATTCCCTTTACGGACACCACCGCCGAGCACGGCAAGTGGCGCAAAGGTCCCGGCTACGATTTGTTTAAGGCCATCACCGAAGCTCTCGGGGAAAAGCAGATTATTGCGGAAGACCTGGGATTCTTAACAGAATCCGTTCGTCGTCTGGTTAAACGGACAGGCTACCCCGGCATGAAGATTATGCAGTTTGCCTTTGGCTCCGGCGCCGGCAATGAGTACCTTCCTCACAATCTGTCCTCAAACAGCGTCATCTACACCGGCACCCACGACAACGAAACCGTCCGCGGCTGGTACGAAAGAATGCTCACTGACGACAGGAAGTGCGCCGAATACGTTCGCTTCTACGCCCGCGAGAACGATACGGAGAGGATGGCCTGGGCCCTCATTGAGCTTTGCTACAAGAGCGTCTGCGATACCGCCATCATCCCTATGCAGGACTTCTTAAACATCGGCGCGGAAGGCCGTATCAACACCCCCGCCGTCCTCGGCGGCAACTGGCAGTGGCGCATGAAGAAAAACGCCTGCACCAAGAAGCTCGCCAAAGAAATCGATAAGCTTAGGAAGCTTTGCTTAAGATAATTTTGTAATATGATTTACGAAGTGACCGCCTTAAGGGCGGTCATTTTTGTGTTTCTTTGGCATTTAAGGAGTTCGCCGGAACTTTTGGATGCCACATCCGTATCAATACGGAAATCACTCCCAAATTGCGAGGAAAACAGAAAAAAAGCGCCAAGTTATGTAAACTAATCGTATCAATACAGAATCTATCTCAGATTGCGAGGAGAAAAAGAACAAAACTCCTCGCAATTCAAGATAAAATTCATATTGATACAGAATGGTTGACATAAGTAAGAGCTTCGGAGCAAATTCCTCTCAATTTGCACCTTCTTTTGACATTGATACGAAAATGCCGGACCAAAGCACCCATCGCTTCAAACAGACGGTTAAAGAATAATTAAGAATTGGAATGAAGAATTAAATTGACAGTGCTTTATGCGCCACATAACATAATAAGCAGAAGGAGTGGTTGGGGATGAAAAAACTATTGTATCTTCTTGTTTTCATAATTGTTCTTGCGTTATTTCGAACTGATGCTTACGCAGATGAATCCACAAAAATCTATGAACATACAATGCAGGACTTAGGCATTGCCGAGAGACACGATATAAGTGAATGCCGTATTAATCAGATTGTGGGCGATGAGGTGTTTTTATGGACTGTAAAAGAAGGCGAATCCTGGATTTTTGAGAAGGTTGAATTTTATTTAATCGATCTCTCAAATGACTGCAAAGAAACCAAAATACCCTTTATCCTTGAAGATACATTTGTTACTGATGCGTATTATTCGGGTGAATATATTTATATTCTTTATCATAATGAGGATGACAGACAGTGCATTCTTAAGATAGACAAAGAAGGCAAAACCATAGCTGATTTTATGTTAAAGGATATCGAAAGCGGGCAGACCGTTTATGAAATTCATCCAAAGGCTGATGGGACTGTTTTGGCATCCGGCAGACTGGGGGCGGCTGAATTTGATAAGGACGGAAACAAAGTTTGGATTGTTGAGCGAAGTCGGGGATTTTATGATTCTGCGTATGACGGAAAAGACAGACTTTTTTGCAGGGATACCGGAGGCTTTTATGAAATAGATGTAAACAGCGGTAAACTGATTCATATAGAAACTTCCGCTGATTACTTGTACGCAAGCCTGTACGCTTCCGCAGGAAAAGCTTATATCAATTTCGGCGACGGAATAAGGGAATATGACGGAGATTGGAAAAACCTTAAGCAGAAATTGTTTTTTTATGATTATGGCCTTTCGTGTGAAATGTGTGCATTTTCTGCAGAGAAAGACTTGATTCGCTTTATTGATTATGATCCCTTCGACCCGCATACGAAAGTCATTCTTCACACCATAGATTTTAGCAAAGAGGGTAAGAAAAAGCAGGAAATACTGCTTCTTTTTCCCGAGTACATGCCATTTCCCGGGGAAATGTACGACATTTTCGACTATTATAACCGTTTCAGCTCTGATTATTATCTGCTTTATTCAACTTATAAATCGGATGAGGAGCTTGGAGCATTTTACGCTGACGTTCGTCCGGACATAGTCATGATGCCTGACAAAGATATCAGAAAGCACACAGATTTGGTGCTGGATATTCTGCCCTTAATGAAGAAGTCGAACAGCCTCACACCCGACAGTCTTCTTCCCGCGGTAAAAAGAAACTATACGGAAGGCGGCGCAATGTATATGCTTCCGATAGAATTAAGCCTCGAGACATACGTGGTCAGGCAGGCTGATTATGATAAGACCGGCTTTACGACGGATGATTACATCGAGTACTTAAAAAGGGACGGAAAACTTTACACAGACAGTTTTCTGTCAAAAGAAAGCACCATGAAGGCGGTGCTTGAGACTGAACTAAGCAGATTTGTAAATTACGATAAAAGGACCTGTTCTTTTAACTCAGAAGAGTTTAAACGGCTGGTAAACAAAATTGACGGGTTATATTCCGAGAACTGTTATTATGCGGATGTCGAACTTGCACCATTTACTAAGGATGACAGAATACTGGACGACGCACGCATTTCAAACTTTGATTTCTTTTCCAAAAAAAGAAAGGCTTTTGGTGGCGCCGTGACGGCAGTGGGGAGACCGTCGGCAAAGAGCGGGAAGGCAGTTATGTCGGCACTGTGTCTTGCAATTACAACAGATTCGTCTTGTCCGGAAGGAGCCTTTGATTTTGTTGAATATTACAGCACCCATTTCACAGGTGTGGACAGGGAAGGCACCATTCTAGCCAACAAAGAACAGTTTGAGATTTCCCTTGAAAAGTTAAGAAGCAGGCTGGCCGTAAATGATTACTTATTTGGAAAGACCACGCTGATATCTTCAAAAGATATAGATACCGTTATGGAGGTAATTGACAATTCCGTGGCGCCTAAGAGCGGCGACAGAGAAGTGATGGAGTATGTAACTTACTATACCGACAAATACTTTAACGGTGAGATGACTTTGAAAGAGGCAACAACAGAACTGCAGAAGACGGTTGCCGGGTATCTCAGAAAATAATTAGAAAGCACTTGACAAAAAAATACTTCGCATGTAGAATTAATTTAGTTCGAGACACGAAGTATTTTTTAAGCGAGTGAATCAATGGAATTTGAGTTACACAAAAACGAAACATCCGATGAAGTCTTAAAGGGCTTTACGGATTATATCGAGGAGATTAAGGAACTGTTTACTTTAGATTTGTGGGGTAACATTTTCCTTAACTGTTCCAAGAACGAAGTCCTTATTTTCTGGCTTCTTTACCGCAAGGGCGAGGTGAATATGTCCGAGATTGCGGATTATATTCATGTGCCTCTCAATACGGCTACCGGTATTGTGAGCCGTATGGAGAAGAACGGACTTATCGAGAGAACCCATTCCAGAGAAGACAAGCGCATCGTGCTTATCAGCTTTTGCGAGAAAGGCCGGGCTCAGTTTAAGACTCTCGTGGACGAACTGTTAACCTACGGCATGAAGGTAATCGGAACCCTCAGCGCCGATGAACTAAAGGTTTTAAACAATGTTTTTTCCAAGGTCAAGGATGTTTTGAAAGAAGAAAAAACAAAGACAGAACCGGTTAAAAAAGTCAGAAAGATTACTATAGAGTAATTTAGGGCAGCAGGCATGCTGCCTTATAGCAAAAGAAATACTTCGAGATACGAACTATTCATAAACAGAACTACAAGGAAGGACATTTTATGAACCGAATCTATATATTTACCGGAAAAGGAGGAGTGGGCAAGAGCAGTGTGGCAGCCGCCCACGCTTATAAAAGCGCCGAATCCGGCAAGAAAACACTTTTGGTCAGCACCGACATGGCACACAATCTCGGTGACATTTTTGAGTGCGAGCTCTCCCATGAAAAAGTGACAGTCAGGGAGAACCTTGACATCTATGAAATCGACCCCGCATACGTGTGTGAGAATGATTTTGCGGAGATTATCAAGTATGCCAAAAAACTTCTTTCGGACACGGGAGACATTACGATTCAGGATATAGGCATATTTCCGGGAACGGAGGAGCTTTTTTCGCTGCTTAAGATTGCGGAAATTTACAAAAGCGGGGAGTACGAACGTATCATTGTGGACTGCGCGCCTACAGGGGAGACCCTTTCTTTGCTTAAGTTCCCCGAACTTCTGTCATGGTATATGGAGAAGCTTTTCCCCATCGGCAAGGTGGGTGTAAGGGTTCTGGCGCCCATATCAAAATCCACCTTCAAGGTTGAAATGCCCAATAAACATGCCATGAACGACATAGAAAAGATTTACGCAAAACTCATGGAGCTTGAGAACCTGCTTAAGGACCGCGACATTACAAGCGTGAGAATTGTAAGCGTTCCCGAAAAAATGGTGGTGGAAGAAACCAAGCGAAACTACATGTACATGAACCTTTACAACTTTAACGTTGACGGTATCTACATTAACAGAATCCTGCCGGAGGATATCGGTAACGATTTCTTTGACAAGTGGATAGAGCTGCAGAAAGAATACAGGACCGTCCTCAAAGAAACCTTCGAGGGGCTGCCCATCTACGAGATTCCCTGGTACGACGAGGAACTTAAGGGCATCGCCAACATAAAGAGGCTGGCGGAGGATGTACTGAAGGACGATACGGTTTTTGAATCCAAGGCGGTAACAGGACGGGAGACCTTTGAGAAGGCCGGCGACGATTATCTCCTGAAGGTCTTCATGCCCTGCGCGGACAAGGCTGACCTGGACCTTTACCAGGCGGCCACAGACGTGGTGATTAAGGCAGGTAATTTCAAAAGAAACATTCCCCTTCCCAACACGCTCCTTAACATGGGCATAAAGAAGGCGGATTATACGGAAGGATATTTGAACATTCTTTTTACAAAGGAGTGAGAGCATGAACAAAGAATTGATTAAAAGATTAAAAAACGCAGGCAAGTACCAGAAAATGGCCATAAAGGAACTCTTTCCCAAGGAGACAAACGCTCACCTTGAGGTAATCGAGCGCGAGTTAAAGGCCATGGTGAGCGAAGCGGCGGTTAAGTGGATAAGCGAGTTTAAGGACACGGATGAGCCTGCAGAGAGCGACGGCGAGGGTGTCAAGAAAGTAGAAATAAACTAAGGAGAAAACACATGCGAGTGATTATATATACCGGCAAAGGAGGCGTGGGCAAGACCACCATGGCGGCGGCATCTGCCCTTAAGATATCCGAGTCCGGACGCAGAACTTTAATTATGAGTACCGATCAGGCCCACAGCCTCGGAGATGCTTTTGACTGCAAAGTGGGCAAAGAACCCACCCGTATTACGGACAATCTTGATGCTCTTGAAATCGATACGGTTTTTGAGGGCGAAAAAAGCT
>JAEEGK010027144.1_pt1 | contig 11592 bp, 10 predicted proteins | sample 8958771 | NCBI WGS metagenome assembly JAEEGK01 (sample SAMN16246547, study PRJNA631951) | gut metagenome | biome: gut microbiome; feature: rumen; material: SC-attached | host: Bos | place: Iran: Karaj | collected 2018-10 | reverse complement strand
TAGAACCGTATGGATTCCCTCCCTAACGGTCGAGAATGACTATGACTGCGACTCTCGCCGATTGAGGTTGTCTCTCCATGTTGCACTAAGGATGACATAACAGCGACTTCGGAAACGTCAAGCAAGAAAAGACTTTTCATTTTGCAATACTTCCTACTGTCTACTGCCTACCGTCTACTATCATCACACCGCATCGGATTCAACTTCTTCGAATTGCACGACTCGGTTACGGCCACCCTCCTTCGCTTTGTAAAGTGCCTGGTCCGCATTGTTGACCGCTTTCTTCATGTCAGAAAATTCCGGAGTCACGAGGTACGCACCGATGCTCACCGTCACGCGGAGCGGGTCTGGCTTGAGGACGTTAAACTCAAGCTTGCTTACCGCCTTGCGGATGCGTTCAGCCGTTTCGATCATGCCTTCCGGAGTCGTATCGACAAGTCCAACGACAAATTCTTCGCCACCGTAACGACCGACGACATCGATTTCCTTACGGATTTCTCCGCTAATCACATTGGCGATGCCCTTGATGACTTGGTCACCTACAGGATGCCCAAACGTATCGTTCACCCTCTTGAAGTGGTCAATGTCCATCATCAAAACGCCGATATTCGTCTTTTGACGTTCTGCACGGATTTTCTCCGTCCTCATCGCTTCTCGCAAAGCGCCGCGATTCATCAGTCCCGTCAAGGAATCCCGTGTCGCAAGATCCTTGCCCTTCTCGAATTGGCATGCGCGAGCGTATGCAAAACCAGCCACTCCGGCAAACGCCTTGAGCAGTTTCTTTTCGTGATCCTGATAGCGATTGGTATATCTACTTTCAAGGCAAATGGCAAGTTCAGCCACCTTGGAATCCGGCTCCGACGCCACCGGCATTACAAACAACTGACGCAGTTCCATATTGCGTTTTTCCGAATCGTTCAAGCGCGGCACATAATCGGCGAATCCCGAATTGAATACGCGTATTATCGGGCGCTTGTTCATCAAAGGCATCACAAAGAGACCTTTATCAGACAAAGTAAACTTCTTATTAACAAACTGTTCAGCATCCATTCCGACACAGTAAACCACATGCCCCACCCCTTTCTTCAGGTCGTCGAGAGCAAGAATCGTCAATCGGTCGAACGGCATGTTTTCCTTGACATATTCAAACATCTGTTTGTAAATATCCTTCACAGTCATCGTCTGGAAGAACTTGCGCTGGTAACGGTAAAGCGTGCTAAATTGCTGCTGCTCGATGTAATTCTGGGCTGAGACAAAGCTCTTGAAGCTCACCGTGTACATCGTCTGCGAAATGTACATCAACGCATGAGCCTCGGCATCCGTAAACGCATTCGGATGGAGCGAATCGACCAGCAATGCGCCAAGCCTTCTCCCTTCGCGATCCAACAGCGGAACGCCCACCAACGAACGGATCATGCGATTTTCGATGTAATACGGAAGACGTTTGCCCACAAGCAAATCGCCTTCCAAAATGCGATTCACTTCGGGGCGAAGCAATTTGCTCAAAATCCCCACGTTCTCAGTAATCTTCGCACCCATGTCAATGATGTTCGGAAAATCACTCTGGAATGTCCTCAAGCGAAATTCGTTCACACTCCCGCCATTTGTGAAAATGGTAAGCGTGTTTGCCTGCGGCATTAGTATTTTGAGGCAACGCAAAATATCGCCAAAAGCCTTATCGACATCCGAGTTGGCACGTTCCCAAACCTGATTCACCCGAAGTGACGAATTGGGTTCGTTCGATTCAATTTTGACATTGTTCGTAAATTCATTGCGGATGTCCGGAGAGACGACCGGTGTAAGAGCCGTGGAACGTTTGTCCCCCTTCTTGATAACCGGAATAACGGATGTACCGCTCGGAAGACTCGGGCGGTTCATGATAGCAAGAGAAAAAGCGACTACAGCGAACGGAATAAGGAAAAGGAACATTCCCCCCTGAAACGCAAGACCAAGTAAAGCACCGGCTACAACAAACAAAATTTCAGACACGGACATACAACCCTCTACAAGCGGAAAGACCGATATAACATAACAAACGCGAGACCGGCATAAATGAAGTGACTGTTCCACGCCGCCCAGAATGGCGACAAAGCTCCGTTTTCACCCATTTTAAGTCCAATCCTCTCCAGAATATAATAGCTAAAAACGAGCAAGAGGCCAACACCGAATTTCTGGGAAAGCCCCCCAGAACGGCTATACCGGTGGCAAAGGGCCGCCCCGATCAATAGCACGATCAAGTTCATCCAGTGTGCCGAATACTTGAACTGGAGTGCCGTCTCCATCGCACGGGTTTCTTCGCCAGAACGTCGCAACACATCAATACGCGCCTTGACCATTTTGGAATCCATTTCGTCAGCGAGTTGCCGTTCGTTAATCAAGTCGTTCGGGTGCGTCGTGATTTTCCCCTTCATGCTCGTATGCCTAACAGGAAACACATTGACGGAACCGTCCTTGTTGAATACGCGGTGGACTCCGTTTTCGAATCTCCAGAATCCTTCCTTGGAAACCGTATCTTTTTCGACCCAACGGATAGCACGAACATCGTAACGTTCAACTAGCCGTCCATGATCGCGGATGAGCAGGACAACGTCACGTCCTAATTTATTCGTACCCGAATAATACTTGAAAAACCAACTGTTTTTTTCACTATCAATAAACGTAAAGTCCTGTTTTTCCTTGATGCGCGGATTCTTGCGTTTCTGGGCGTTCGTTTCCATGATTTCAAAGCGCTTGTGATTTGCATCCGGGAGCCAATATTCGCTCATTTCGTACGAGCCGATGGACATGAGGACTCCCAAGAAAAATATCGGGAGAAGCGTCTTGAACGGGCTCTGTCCGGAACTCTGCATGGCACTCATTTCGAGGTGTCGCGCCATGTTCCCTACCGAGGCCAAAGCCGCTATAAACAAAGCAACCGGCGTAATCAAGTACAAAATATACGGAAGATAGCTCAAGTAATAATCGCCCACCGCCTTCATGTCGCGGGCAAGCCATGTCTTGATATTACCAACAAAGTCAATTACAACAAAGATGAGTACAGCACCGCAAATCACGATGAGGAACATCTTCAAAAAATTCCAAATAAGGTAACGCGAGAACTTCATTAGAACCACCCCGCGATTTTTTTGAAGAACCGGCCAATCGCCCTAAAGACAAAGAAGTGTCCAATCGCCCTGAAAAAGCGGAAGAGCTTGGAGTCGCCCGAGAAGCGGTCACGAATCATCGCACGCGTGAGAAGAATGCCGAACACGCCGATGATGACGTTCGAAATCCACATGGCAAGTTCCGGAGAGACGATAAGACGGTCGGCGAGATTTTCACCACCGATCAAGCAAATCCAGTAAATGACGAAGAACGCGAGACTATAAAGAATGCCCGTACCGATACCGCCCTTGCGGGCCATGATTCCAAGCGGAGCGCCAATCAAGATGAACACGAAACAAGCGAATGCGGTACTGAACTTTTTATGAATTTCAACCATGTATTGAGCTTCGCGCTTGAGTTCGCTTTCCATGCGGCCCCAGACACGTTCTGTGGTACGCAGCGAGGCGGTTTCCTGTGTGCGGACTTTGCGGAGACCTTGGATAAACTGCAAAGAATCAAGTTTCGAAGACGCTTGGGCTTCTTTGGGAACAATGGAATCGCCATTGACGAGTTCTCGAATGCGAAGCAATGTCGGCAAGCGGCGAGTCTTCGCCTGCACTGCAGCCGTATCGTACTTGGCACGAGCGTCCGTCACCACGTCCCACATCATTTCGACCGGCATTTCGCGGTCGCTGCGGTAACTGCGACTACGGCGTTCCAAGCGGTCATCGACGTTCTGCATGGCCAAGTCCTGCGAGAAGAACCGGATGCGGAAGTAGTTGTCTTCATCGTCTGGATCGACGAGATGCGTCTCGCCACTGCGGAGGCGAAGCATGAGCGTCGCCCCGTTATCGACATAGTCCATCGTCGCACTGTCTGCATAGACGATTCGCGGAGCGCCCTTCTTTTCCATTTCAAAGATTTGGATTCCGTACAACGTTCCCGAAACAGGGTCAATGCGGTTCACCCAGAGCTGCACCCCAGGGAACTGCGTAATGAGGCGCCCGGCATCCACGAAAACATGAGGTTTCTTGCGGGACACGGCGTTCATCAGTTCGACTGAGCGGTGGTTTGCTTCCGGAAGCACCCAGTTGTTGAACACGACCATCAAGACCGAAAGCAAAAGCGCGACAAGAAGCACCGGACGCATAAGCGATAAAGGAGAAATCCCTGCCGCCTTGACCGCCGTAATTTCCTGATCGCCTGACATGCGACCAAACGTCATGAGGCTTGCGACAAGCACCGCCATGGGGATGGAAAGCGAAAGCATCCACGCCAGATTCAAAACAAATATCTCGACAACCGTAGATGCAGGCAACCCCTTGGACAACACATTGTCCAAGATTTTGACCAAAAAGTCAACAACAAACAAAAAAGTAATGCCAAAGAGCGACGCCAAAAACGGGGCAATCAGCTCTTTCAAGACATAGCGGACTAAAATCATTTTTCTCTAGAGTCGTTTTTTTCTACTTTACAGCGTGAAAGTTAGAATTAACCAAAGAAAAAAAATGAAAAAAATTTGCAAGTGTACCCTGTTCGTTCCTCTTTTCCTTTATATGGCAACTATGATAGGTTGTTCCTCGACCTCGAACGAAAAAACGACCCACACCGAATGGTGCAAAAAGCGCTATGAAAATGCCGAGGAACTTTACAAGGCGAAAAAATACGGCAGGACCATCGAAAAATTAGAAGAAATTCTTTCTACCTGTGCAGGGTCGGGCTACATGGAACAAGCGCAGTTCCTCATTGCCGAAAGCCATTTCAACCTGGAGCAGTGGATTGAAGCCCGTGGCGAATACGGGAGCTTTATCGTGAATTTCCCCGGATCCCCGTTTGCAGAAACCGCCGAATTCCGCAAGGCCGTCTCGTCGTACAACATGGAGTACAAAATTGACCGCGACGAATCGAACACAACGACAGCCATGAAGGACTTTGAACGCTACTTGGCAAACCATCCGAGCACACCGCTCCGTGACTCCGTAAATTACTATTACAACCAGCTTGTCGATCGCGTTGCCGAAAAGGAATTCCAGACAGGCCGCCTCTATTTGCGCATGGAAAAACCGCAGGCCGCCGTCATTTACTTCAAGGAATTTTTGGAAACGTACCCGAAGGCTAAACGCCGCCAAGAAGTGCTTTTCATGATTTCGGACGCCTACACGGATTTGGACCAATTCGAACCCGCAAGAGAATACCTCGCCATCGCCAAAAACGAAGCCTCCGATGACGCCGACTTGCAAAAGCGAGTCAAAAAGGCCGAAGATAAAATCGCAAAAGCCGAAGAAACCTACGAAGCGCGCCTGAAGAAGGAAGCCGAAAATAAGCGTCTCCAGAAAGAAGAAAAGAACTTGGTAAATTAGGCAACGGATGAAGTCCAAGTCCAGAAATATCGTTTTTTCGCTTGTCGCGGCACTGCTGATTTCTACAGTCGCCTTTGCCGCCAGTGAAGAAAAACTGGACCACGACTATTCCATCTTGTCCGTCTTTGTTCAGCCCTCCATTTCGTTTTTGAGCTTTGAAGAACGCGAATATTTCCAGAACGCGATAGATTCCATTTACTACGGTTTTAGAGCAGAAGCCGTGAACAACGCTGAATCCCTAAACGTCGCAAAGCAAGATTTTCAGAAAGTGAATTTTTGCTTCCCGATTACCGCAGGAATCCAGTGGCAATTTATGGAAGACCACTTTCTCAGCGCAGGAATTGGTTTTATCTACGACAACGAATCGGTCGTTTTGACGGACCGCAAAAGTGGCACGCACAGTTACGAATACACGCTCCAAGGGGTTCCGTTTTTCCTCGAATACCGCTTTGCGTTACCCAAGAACTTTATCACACTCAGCACTGGCGGGCTTTTCAGCATATCTGTGCGGTGGTACTGGGTTTTACCGGGAACAGAAATTTACACGACCTGGGGCAAACTCGAAGCCAAAACACCTCTCCTTGGTGCAGGCTTTGGAGCAAGCCTGGGCTACCTCTTTGCTAGCTGGAAGAACTTTAAATTATATGGAGATATAGGGTTCAGCTCCATCTCGGTAAAGTCGAACAAGAAATTTTCAGACATCGTTGACGGTGGCCCCAACGAAAAGGCAAAATGGAACTTGGGCGGGCTCCAAATGCAAATCAGGGGAACATTTGGGTTCTTGAACAAGCCAAAGCCTAAAGACGATGATGATGATGACGATGACGACAAGCCGAGAAAGAGCATAAAAGATTCCGTAAGCGTACAAAGCGACAGCACGGGAATTGCAAAAGATTCTGCACTAGTAGATTCAGCAAAAGTGGATTCTGCCGGAGCCGTAGTGGATTCTTTAAAGAACACCGCAGATACAACAATGACGGATAGTGTCAAAACAGCGAATGACAGTGCGAAAGTAGATTCCGTGAAAGTAGATACAGCAAAAGTAGAATCCGCGAAAACCACCGTGGATTCGCCAAAAGCAAGTGCTGCCAAGGACACCGTAAAGAATGTCACTGACTCGCAGAACAAGAACGTCGCAAATTCGCAAAACAAGAACATCGCAAATTCGCAGAACAAGAACATCGCGGCGGATTCCACAGCAAAAACGGCGCCTATAATGAAAGTTGCGCCCGCAGCGCCTGCAGCACCTGCAGCAAACGTCAAATCCAAAGGGGACTGATGAGTTTTTGGCCGGGGGAAAAACTGCGTTACGCCGAAACGCATTTTAAGTTCAAGCTACCCTGGTCGCTCCTTTACAAGCCATGGCCCGAAATCATTTTCGACGCCCCGTTCCAGTTCGTGCCGGGAGTCGAACCCACGCTGTGGATTGTCGTGCGCGACGCAGACCGCTTCCCGACAACGCTCAAGACCGCAGAGATTTTTTTGAAGCGCACCACCGAATGTGACGGGATGTATTTTGAAAATGCGCAAGATTTAAACAGTGCGAAACAACAAGATTTAGACAATGCGTCGCAATCGGACATCGTCATTAGCAAGGACTTGAGTCTCGACGTTCACGAACAAATGCAATTCATCCCATTCCCGCTCGGCGAAGTTCCGGCAGGCACTTACGAAGCGCATTGCAAGTTGACAGTCGAGAGAGAAGGCAAGACGCAAACATTCGAACGCTGGAATTTGCCGCGTTTAAAGCAAGCCCCGCTCCGCTTTAAAGTCTTGAACGAATTCCCGCCCACGGCCCCCGGATACGTCGCAGGAGAAATGCATTGCCACACGCACTACTCCGCAGACCACGTGGAATACGGCGCCACGCCCGCAGTCTTGCAGCAAGCGGCCAAAGCGGTAGGGCTAGACTTTGTAAGCTGCACCGACCATGCCTACGATTTCGCATTCACGCAAGAAGACTACACAAAAGAAGCGCAGTCGCCAGTACCGCGATTCCAAAAACTGCGTGAAGAAATTGCGGCACTCCCCCGCGAAAACGAAAAAGGCGAACGCATGCCGCTCCTGCTCGCAGGCGAAGAAGTCTCCGCAGGCAACAGCAAAGGCGAAAACGTCCACGTGACAGTTCTTGCCCCCGACGGCTACCTCCCGGGGCTTGGCGACTGCGGACGCTACTGGCTCGAAAACAGGCCCACGCGTAGCATCAAGCAAATTCTGAACGATACCGAAGCCCACTGCTTTGCAGCACACCCCTTCCAGCAAATGGGACTCTTGGAAAAGTTCGTTTTTCGCAGAGGTTACTGGAAACCCGAAGATTTAAATATTGCGAACAAAAGTGCAGAAAAGAAAGCAAAAGATTTCAATAACGAAAGCGCATCAAAAAAGCACAGCATTCGCGGCATTCAGTTTTGGAACGGCATTCGCGACGAGGGTTTCAAACTCGGTCGAGAATTTTGGATTAACGAATTGGGCAAAGGCAATTACTTGCTGCCCATCGGCGGGAACGATGCCCACGGCGATTTGAACGACACGACCGCCGTTGACTTGCCGCTACTCTCGCTCAAGCACTCCAGAGCGCACATCTTCGGAAACGTCCGCACGGTGATTAGAGTAGGAAGTAGGAAGTCGGAGGATCCACATATCGATTCTGCCCTCCCGCACTCCATGTCATCCCGGACTCCGTTCCGGGATCACCTTACGCATACTCTCTCTCTCGATGTCATTAACGCGGCCTTCGCTGCCGACAATTGCTACATCACCGACGGCCCAGCCTTGTGGTGGGAACGCGACCGCAACGGAATCACGTTCCACGCCCGCAGCAACAAAGAAACCGGCGGCGGATTCCGCTACATCCGCATCTACGGTCGCCGCATGCTCTCCAACGGAAAACTCGCCCCCGACGAAGAAGTATTGATAGGGAGCCTCGTCGCCGCACCCGACCACGCCGACATCCCGGTCGCCACATTCGACTTTGCCTACGTCCGCGCCGAATGCGAAACAGCAACCGGCAAATTCGCACTCACATCCGCCGCACAATTGCTCGACCAGCGTTTCAAAAAAACGCTTTGAACCATTGCTTTTGAAACGCTTGCATGTTATTTTTTGAACAAGTGAGGAGGCTATTGTTTTTGGTTTTTAGTGAAATTTGATTTTTTGAGCTGATTATGACATTTGGGAAAAATTTGAAGTTAATTTCCTTTTTTGGCACGCGGTTTGCTTTTAACTAGAAAACCCACATCAGGAAAGTCGCCATGCCACACTTTATGTCGCCAATGATTCGCCGCAGGCCATCCACCGAAGATTCGCGTGTACCCCCGTCTGCAAATCCAGAAGCAGCCGCCTCCACGCCATCTCAAGAATCCGCACCGCCAAATCAGGCAACAACAGCGACATTCGAAGAGCCTCTGCCGCCACCGGATATCCGCATCAGCGAAGGCTCCTTCAAACAAATTCGCGATGAAAGTCTCGTCCTTTTATCGCAAGGAATTTCGCACCGCATCGAGCGTTCCGAAGAAGGACCGTTCCAAATTTTCGTTGAGCCCGACAAACGCCGAGCCGCTCAATTCCAGATACGCCTTTACCATTACGAAAACCCGCCAAGAACGGAAAATCCGCCACTTCCGCTAAAGTTCAGTCTTCAGCCGCTGTGGGTTCTCGCCGTACCTGTAGTTTGTACGTTATTAGACTTCTCGGACGCATTCATTCAAATGCACAACGCCGGTATCGCCGATGCCGGGAAAATCCTGCGCGGAGAATGGTGGCGTACCATCACCGCCATGACGCTTCACGGAGACGGTCGCCATCTCGCCGGGAATCTCGTCTCTGGATTCCTCGCGTTAAGCCTTCTCCACTACCGCATTTCGCTTGCAAAACTCGTGCCGTTCCTCGCCGTAGGTGCCGCAATCGCAAACTTCTTCGTCGCACTCACGGTACAGACAAACTTCCGTTCGCTCGGTTTTTCTGGATTCGTATTTGCAACCATCGGTTGCCTCGCCGTTATAGAATTCCGCCTCATGCCCCGCGAAACGCACGGCATGCTCCGCCGCTTTGCGCCGCTCTGCGGCGCCGCCTCGCTCGCCGTATTCTTAGGCCTTGGCGAAAATGCAGACATCCTTGGGCACCTATACGGCTTTATTGCAGGCCTCCTTTGCGGATTCATCCCAAAAAAGAAAACGCTCCGCTGGGGAGCGCCTACTACAATCACAGATATTTTCTGGGTTCTCGCCTTTTACGCGTTATTCGCCATCGGCTGGGCACTCGCCATATAGCAAGCGACCATCGAATCAACTAAAGCGCGGACCCGACTTTCACTCCTTTTGCGTCCAGCTTTTTCAGTTCTGTATAGAATTTTTCCACAACCTTTTTCCGAATTTCATTCTGCTGATCTTCACTGAAATTGTGGTTGCGCTTTTTAAATTCGGCCAAAAGTTCATCGCACTTGGCCGAGTCATACTCGTGCGTTTCGCACTTGATACCGCTTTCAACCACATCATTCACGAACTTCTCCGGGGAATCCCCGCAAGCAATTAGCGAAAATGGAATCGACACCAAAAGCACCAAGAAAATATTTTTCATGATCCCACCCTCCCATTTTTAGGTTGTGTATGCTATCAATATAACTTATATAGACTTACGTAGATGTAAATTGATTTTTATAAAGCAACTATCGCAATCCACAATTAGGCTATTTTCGTTTTTTCACCATTTCTATAAATTTCGGCATCAGGAGATCCTGAAGTTTTTTCTGATCTAGCGCACTCAATTTTTTTTCGCGTTCAGACAACAACTTTTTCTGTTTTTTGCATTCATTTTCATCCAACTGTTTATTATCACATTTATCAAGCAAATCAATCATTTCTTCAGCTAATTTTTCCACAGCATCGTTAGAATCTGCAAGTGACGTAGGCGTTGCCGCTTTTGCACGTTCTTCTCGGAGCTTTACACGCTCTTCGTCCTTCTTTTTAGCTTTTTCCGTTTCCAACATAAACTTTGCAGCAGTAAGATCTCGAACCTTTTCCTGATCTTCCTTGCTCAATTTCGCCATACGCTCAGACCATAAAGCATTCTTTTTTTTGCAATTTTCATCAACCATCCCCGCTTGAGAATTACAAACAAGGAGATCTTGCAATGCTTCGTCCGATAATTTTTCCAATAATTCATCGTTAGCAGCAAACGTTAACGACACTATGGCTATAACGCAAAACAAAAATTTTTTCATCATCCTTCTCCATTATGTTGTACAATAATAAAAAAAACTCGCCCCAGCGAGGAGCGAGATTAAAATGCAATGAATTCTGAGTTACTAGAAAATTGCACTAGATCCTTCGACTACAGGCTACGCCTTTCGCTCAGGACGACACCTCTAAATTTTAATTAGATAGCAGCGAGGAACTTTCTTGCCTTGTCAGCAAGGCCGCGGTTGTCGCCATAAACATGGAGCAACTTTTCAGCAGTAGCCTTAGCCTTGTCGCTTGCACCGAGCTGCTGGTACACGAGCGTGAGCTTCCACATGGCGTCAGCAACCATCGGGACCTCGTCAGCCGGTTCGTCCTTCTGATAGCGGTCTTCCTTGTCGCCAGTGCGCTTGCCATATTCGGCAATGTACTTTTCGAGGAAGTTTGCAGCGGCAGAGAAGTCGCCCTTTTCCATCTTCACAGCGGCAAGACCGTGCATGGCAGCCGAACGCACGAGAGCAACGGAACCAGCGTTATCGAGAGTGGTCTGGAAAAGGATTGCGGCACCATCATAGTCCTTCTTTTCGTACTTGATATTACCAGCGAGGAGAGCAGCCTTTGCAAGAGCAAGGCCTTCAAGCTTGCCAGATGCAATCTTGGATTCGAATTCGACCAAGGCGCTGTCCTTTTCGCCCGCATAGAGATAAGTCAAGCCCACGCCAATGAGTTCGCTCTGTTCAGCGGCTGCAGCCTTGCGAGCCTCCTTGAACTGGATAATTCCAGCAATAACTGCGACGAGAACGACGAACGCCACAACGATAGTTGTACCGTGCTTGACAAAGAACGCCTTAAGTTCAGAATTATTGTTATTAGATTCGTTAGCCATTGTTGAGCTTCCATGTTAAAATTTTTTCGTAGCACAATTTTAGAAAAAAAAATAAAAGTTGTCAGTAAATCTTGACAGGTTTTCATGG
>JAEEGK010027140.1_pt1 | contig 11593 bp, 1 predicted proteins | sample 8958771 | NCBI WGS metagenome assembly JAEEGK01 (sample SAMN16246547, study PRJNA631951) | gut metagenome | biome: gut microbiome; feature: rumen; material: SC-attached | host: Bos | place: Iran: Karaj | collected 2018-10 | reverse complement strand
CTAAAAAATGGATTTGTATCATAATTTAATAATATATTTTGTAAATCTTTTAATACTTCATTTTTTTCTTTTTTTATTATATTTTTTGATTCTTCAATATAATTACCACTTAAACTAATTAACTCACTTCTGTCTTTTAAATTTGAAATAATACTCCCAAAATCATTACCACTTTTTTCTATAATTGATATTTCACTTTGTCCATCAAAAATATCATTATTTTTATCAATTTTTTCCATTATATTAGTATTTTCAATTAATGAATTTGTAAATTTATTTTCTTCATTTTTTGGATATAAATCAGATAAAATTTCACTTTTTTCAATAACTAAGGTATTATCATTTTTATTTTTATTAGAAAAATTATCATTTCTTGATGTATTATTTTTATTACTTTTAATTGTTTTTATATTTAATTTTTCATAATTTTTTAAAGAAATAAATATTTTTTTATTTAAATATGTAATTAAATTATCAAAAGATATTCTTAATTTAAGTGAATCATCAATAATATTTAATAATTCATAATCAAAATATGGTAAATTATAATTTATATCATGATAAGAAAAAATATTTGGATTTATTGAAGTTAAATATGATTTTAAAAATTTTTCAATATGATTAAGATTTTTAATTGGAATTAATGGAATTATAGATAGATATTCTTCTTTTTTTTTTTGAAAAGAAAATTCATATTCAGAATATTCAGCTGATGTTCTTGATAATCTATTTGAAGAATATAATTCTATAATTCCTATTCCATTATTTATTTTTAAATATTTTGATATAATATATAATCTTGGGTATGTAGATAATAAAATCATTTTTGTTGAATAATAATCTTTAAATTTTATTATATTATGTAATAATAATTGATATATTGAAGAATTTTTATTTATTGTTCTTATAATTCCCTTTGGTTTTATTATTTTTTTAAGGTTAAATAATATTGTATTATTATTTTTGCAATCAATAATTGTTATATTTTTAAATTTTATTTGAGATGCATTATTTTGTGCTCTAAATATTAAACTTTTTAATATCTTTATAAATTTATTTGTTAGTGATTTTATAAAGAAATTTTCAAATATATTTGATATATAATATAAGTTATTTGAATATTCTTTATTTTCTCCTATAAAATTCAAATAAGCATTTGATATAAATTTCAAATAAAATTTTATTAAACTCCCTTTTATATTATTTTTTGTTATTATAATATAAACTAAAAAATGTCTAAATAAAATAATTTTCATATTTCTTAAAAAAATTTCGCAAAAATTACCATTTAGAAATGATGAAGTTATAATATTTTTAAACATATTGTTAGGAATAAAATTATTTTCTTCTTTATTCGAATAATAAGATAATAATAAATTTCCTTCTATAGTATATATAAAGAAACTTTCAATATTAAATTTAAATTCATAAACATGACAAAAAGTAGTTTCTGAAATTCCAATTTTTTCAATTTGTATTATTTTTTTATGCATTAATAAAGATTTAAAAAAGTCATTATAATTCATTTTTTTAAATTAAAATAATTCAAAAAAAACTAGTAACAATTTAGTGTATTTTAATAAATTAATTTTTTAAAAAAAAATATAATAAAAATCTTAAAAATATAACATTAAAATAATATAATCATTATAAATATAATATTATAAATATTAAAAAACGTATAATAAAAAGTATTATTTATTTCTTTAAAAATTATTTTTTAATAAATAATTACATAAATATATTTGAAATCAATCAAAAAGTATAAAAACTAATTTTATAAAACCAACAATTATTCTCTTTGAAAAGACTTTCTAACAACACTATTAAAATCTTCATTAATAGGAGAACTTTCAATTTTATTTTGTAAATCAGCTTGATTAATAATATTTTTTTCTTGAATAAAAGCTAAACTAGACTTAGTAATACTTTTAATAATTTCAGGAGATCTCATTAAATCAATTAATAAATAATATAATTGTTCTTCTTTTAAATAATCTTTTTTAATTCTAGAAATTCTTATTCCTTCACAAACATTTAATAATTTATTTGGTAAAACCATTTCAGTATAAATTACTCTTTCTGCACTTCCTAAAAAAATTGTTCTTAAATAATTTCCAACAAGTAAAACAAAAGCCATATAAAAAGTTAACACATTATAACCAAATGTTATTTTTGAAAAAGTATCTGAAAAAGTTATTATTTGTATTCCTTCAATTTTATCTTCGTTGTTATTTATATTTAAATTAGGAATTATTTCATTTGTTAAATTTGATGATTTGATATACCAAAATTTATTATATTGATCTATTATTTTTAAACCTAAAATTATATTTTGTTTTTCATTTATTAATTCTACTGGTCTTTCTTCAGATGGAATTCTTAAAAATTTAGAAAAAGCTTTTTCAATATAAATTTGAGTAGAATCAGTTAAATCACTCAAATTTGAACTTTTAAAAGTTTCATTTAATTTTTTTTTAATATTATCTTTTAATTCAAAATCTTCATATCTATATAAAGATTCATCACTTTTTCCTAATTTTCTTGAAAAAGAATAAGTTAATCTTAAATAAAATTGAAAAGAATTATCATTTAAATTTTTATATAAAGATTCATAACTTTTAGGGGAAATATCCCAATTAAAATCACCATAACCTTTAATAGTAATATTTTGTATTTGTTGATTTTTATATAAACTAAAATAAGTATTAGAATCTTGATTAGATTTATTCATTGATTTCTTAAAAGAATCATAATCAAAATTTAAAATTTCTAAATTTGTACTTTCTAAAAGTGTTAAATTTCCACTTTGAAAACTATTATTATAATGAAATTCAACTTTCATATAAATTCCATTAACAAAATTATATTGAGAAGAAGGATTTAAAGAAGAAAATAAAACTAAAGGACCAAACATAATAGCTAATACGAAAAAAAATAAAGACCATCCCATTGAAATTTTCAAAAATAAAGTTCTCTTACTTCCAATTCTTCTTCCCATATAAGATTTATTAAAACATTTATTAATAAATAACAATCCATTTATTTCTTCAAATTTTAACCATTGCCAAATTTCTAATGCAGTTGGTGTAAATGACCAATCAATAAAATTTTTTAATTCAAATAAAAATGGTATTGCTTTAAATGATTTATAAATTATATTATATGTCATACTCGATCCTGCCATTAAAGGAGAAACTTTTCTCATTCCTGCTAATCCATATTTTATTTGAAGACCAGAAAAAGTAAAGTAGAAACAATATAAAATATAAAATATTAATGTGTAATTATTTGATAATAATTCATTTATGAAATATTTTTTATTTTTATTTATTATTATACTTTTATTTGAATCATATAATGGTAAATACCAAAATATAAATATATGAACTGAAATTACTGTTATTATTTGAAGGATAAATTTTATTATTATACTATATTGAATTCCTTCATATTGATATGATATTAATTTATATTTTTCTTTATTATTGTTTATGTATTCTTGTGCATTGTCGTAATTATTTAAATTTGGATTTTCTTTTATTATATTTTTTGTTATGTCATTTCCAGTTTCTTTATCATATATTTTATATTTTATTTTCTTTATTTTACGTGTATTTTTTAAATAAATATATCTGTCAAATACACATAAAATTAAATGAATAAAAAGTACTATTATCATACTACTTGAAAATTGCTTTGGTTGTAATTTATCATCATTTAATAAAAATTTATCTTGTTCCATATCAGTATAAAATACAATAATATACATTATTATTAATATTTGAAATATAGTATAAAATAAATAAAAATCCATTCCTGGTTTTTCATTTCTTATATAATTAAAATTCTCATTTATAAATGAAGTAATAATTGTACAAAAATCTTGACTTTCATGAATGATTGAATCTTTTATAATAATTTGAATATCATTATATTCTAAAGTTTTTGGTTTATTCTTAAATTCATTAATTTGTTTTTTAGATTTAAAATATTGAATTCTCTTATTTGCTTCTTCTATTGTTTCATAAACAGTTTCATTTTTATACCATAATCCTTTTTTAATTAATAAAAACTGATTAATTAATAATGCTCCTAAAATAAAAAAATCATACATTAAATAATAAATTAATGATAATTGTTGATTTTCTTTAAATCTTTTAATACCTAATCTTGAAAAAAATGAATTTTTATTTTCAAGATTTGAAAAGAATAAATTTAAATATGGAAATTGTTCTTTTCTTTCTAAGAATATATCAATAAATTTTAATTGAACAGTAAATTTAATAAAAATAACAGTTGAACTTAAAACTAAACAAAATTTCCAAAATTTTTTTTTTGGTCTTGGATATTGAGTAATTCCAAATAAAAAAACTAAGATTGTCCAAAAAATTGAAATTAAACTTCCATAAGCAAAATTATTTATTACCATAAAAAAATAACAAACATACTCAAAATTTTCTATTATATATTTATATGATGCTTTTATTAAAAAAATAAATAATCTTCCTTTTGAATAATATTTTTTAAAAAATAAACTTCTTATTTCATGTTTTTTTTCATAATATTCTGCAGTTGGGAAAAATAAATCTGATTCATTTTCATTATTTTTACTAATTTCTTTTTTTAATTTTTTTTTTAATATATTTTCTTCTTCTTTTAACTTTTCTTCTTCTTTTTTTATTTTTTCTTCTTCTACTTTTTTTTCATCTAAAGAATAAATATTTGAATTTATTAATTCATTATTATTGTTTTCATTTAAATTTTTATCAATTTGAATTAAATTCATTTGTTCTTCTTCATTTTTTTTTAAATTTTCCTTAACAATAACAATTTGTTCAATATTATTTTTATTAGAATTTAAATCAAATTTATTATTATTTTCATTTTCAAATTTATTAATTGCTTCTTCTAATTCAGAATAAGTAAAATCATTACCTTGTAAAATATTTAATAATTCTGATTTTAGAATAATTCTATTTAAATCTATTTTTCTACTTGCATAATAAATAGTTAAAGAATATTTAACTAACCAATGTTTTCTTATTAAATTTCCTATTGTAATTTTTTTACTTTTTTTTTTATTTAATTTAAAATTATTATAATAATCATGAGTATCATTTAATGAAGTTTTATCATTCCAATTTTCTATCATTTCTTTTAATGAATCTAATGTTTCTTCAATTTTTAATCTTTCTTGAACCTTATCTTCCATTAATTTAATTCTATGATTATTAAATAAAAAACTATGACATTTTCCAATTATAAAAGCTTGATTCATATATTCATAATGATATTTTAATATATATTTTTTAAATTCATATGAAGAATATATTTTTTCTTGTAAAAGAAGAAGAAAATAACAAAATATTTTCATTAATAATGATAATAATTCTCCTTTTTTTATTATATTCTTTTTTGAATTGAAATCAACTAATTTTTCAAATCCTAATATATTCATATATTCATCAAAAGTTTGTGAATTTGTTTTAAAAAAATCTAAAGGAATTTGAAAAATAAATTGAATTAATAAATCAAAAAAAAAATATGGTTTTATAAAATTTTTAATTCCATTTCTTAATCCCCATTTTTTTCCAGCAAGAAAATCACATAAATAATATATATAATATATACTAAATCCCATATAACCAAGAGATATTAATCCTCTATTTTGAGATGAAATAATTAATATTATTACTAATACTATTTGATGAAGAACCAAAAAGAAATAATTTCTTAATCGTTTAAATTTTCTTACTTCTTTATTCTTTTTTGTTTTTTCTTTTCCTTTTTTTATCTTTTCAATTTCACGTTGATTTAATTTTGAATTTTTTTCTTCTAAATTATTAGATATAGAGAATTTTAAATTGATATTATATGAAAATTTCATATCATAAATAAAAGATTCATATTGTTCTTTTGTTAAAAATTTCATATCTGCAAATTTCTTACTATATTTATCATATAATATATTAAATTTAATATCACTTTTATCTTTTTCATATAAGGAAAAAGAAAAAAATTCTAAATAAAAATATAAAATAATTAATATTATAACATCAATCCATAAAGTCCTAATTTGGTATTGATAAACTCCACAACTTAAAAAAAATCCCCATTTAGTTCCTAAAAATTCATAATACCAAGGAATTTTTAATATTTCTTTTAAATATACCATGATTTCATTATCTTTAAATGGATTTGTATTATAAGAAATATTACTTACAAACAATAAATATTGTAAATTAAATAGAAATAAAACTAATGATGAAATATAAAACATAACTTGAGTATTTAATTCATTTTTTATATATGTATAAATAACGAAAAATAATAATATAAAAGATATTATATTTACTTTTAATAAAGCTTCAAATAAAATTAAAGCAATAATTATTACTTCAATAAAAGCTTTTATTGCTTTTTGAAATGAAATTGAATAATCAATCATTTTATTTTTAACATATTTAATTGATGAACTATCTTTTGATATAATTGTTCCTAATGAATGTCTATATTTATTATTAAAACTTTGAATTAAATTATTATCAATATTATCATTTGAAATCTCATTATCTTTACTTTCAATTATTTCAAAATCATTAATTGGATTATCTATTGTGTCATTTATAGAACTTACTGAACTTTCATTTAATTTATTATTTGATTCATTGTCTAAATTAAACATATTTGGAATAACATTTTCTTCTGGATTATCTAAACTTAAAATTGTTTTTTTTATATCAAAACTTCCTCCTCTTTTTCTTTTTGATAATTTTTTTGATTCTTCTGCAGATTCCATTTTAACTTTTATTTCTTCAAATTTTGAAACAAAATAAGCTCTTATACTAAATAAACCTATAATTAAAAAATAGCCAAATGAATAACTTATAAAATTATATTTATTTTTATTTGATTTATATGAACAATAAAAACCAAAAATATAAATCATACCATTTAAAAATTTAATTTCTTTTTTATCTTTTTCATCTTCATAAAATTTAAGAACAATATTTGATAAATAACTTAAGGATATAAAAAATAAATTAAATTTCCAAACAAGATTAAAATATTCTTCTTGAAGGGAATGAGTTGTTTTAAAATGATTTTTTTTTTGATAATTATATAATTGAATACTATCATCAATTATTTCATTTGATAAAATATTACTATAATAATTTTTAAAGGATTTCATAATATAAAAGCTAAAAATAAATATTTCAATAAACATTGAAATAGAAAGCATCCAATAAATAGATAAAATATCAACAACAATGAAAATAATAATCCAATAATAATGAAGAATATAATATAAAACATAATAGATTTTAGTTGAATATTGTTTTAATATTTCATCATTTAATAAATAATTTTTATGAACATCTTCACTTCCATCACTAAATAATTTATTATTATTTTTTTGATTATCATTTGAATCTAATTTACTATTTATTTTTAATTGTCTATCAATTTCAAGATATAATGCAATACTTATAATAAACATTATCATATAAGGGAATAAATTTGAAGTATAATCTGCTTCATAAAGAAAAAGACCAAATAATTCTAAATTTCTTCTTAATGTAGGAGTATTTAAAACATTCCAAAAACTTAATGGTCTTTTATTTAAAAATTGTAATATATATATTATAACAAAGTTAATTATTGATGATAAAATAAGTAACCAAACATAAAAGAATATATTTTCATTATTTTGATATTTATTTGATGCTATTTTAATATACTTATAATATATTATGAAAATGATAAATAATTCAAATAAGAATAATATATTGTTTTCTATCATTGAAAAACATATAATAAAACATGCAATTATAAGCCAAATATATATTCCAAATATAAAATCACATATTGTAATTAAAATAAATTTAATTGTATTTCCTAATTTTTCATTTTGATCTATTAATTGAAAAATTGAAAATGTTTTACTTTTACATTTTTGAAATATTAAACTTGATGAATTACAATATTCTATATACAAAAAATAAAATGCAATCCATGAATAATGAATGTTTTTTAAGTTATCAAAAAATAATAATGATAATAAATTATATATATTTGTTGTTTGATCATTTTGTTGAATTTCAGGATAAATAACATGAACAATATATTTTAATATAAATATTATATTTATTGAAACTAAAAATTTAAAATAATATTCATCAATATGTTTTGAAAAAACATATAGTGAAAAAATAAACATTAAAATTATTTCATTAAATATATTTATATTTTGACAAATACTTAAATAAAAGAACACAGTGACAAGTATTGAATTAATAACAGATACAACTTTAAATATTATTTCAATTTCTTGTAAAATATAATTACCTTCAAAATGTATTTTAATTAAATCATTTAATTCTTTTTCTTTCATATTTTTTTTCTTTTCAATATCATTTTTATGCAATTCATAAAATTTAAAATATTTCATTTGTATATAAATATAAATTTGAAATAAAGTAATAATCGTTATTTTTAAACCCATATGTATTAAAAATACAGAACTATTTTTTTCATATTTGACTAATCCAAAAGCCTTAATATAATAACTTCCAAATTCATTAAAAATTCCAATATTAAAAATATAAGTAGAAGAAAAAACTAACATTAAAAGAGGAAAAATAGTATATTTAGTAATATTTAAAAATAAAAGAATATCTTCCATATAAATACTCAAAAAGATCCAGATAATAAATAAAACATTAGCATAAGTATCAAATAAATTTATCCATATAATAATACCAATTCTGCATAAATGAAGAAAAAATTCAGGAGTAATACAATATTTAATAATATATAATTTTATTTTATTATAAAATGTTAAAGTTTTGGATTCAATATAAAATTTAATTATTCCTTGTGCAACATCTATTGATTCATTCATATTTTCAAATGATTCATTAAATTCTTTATTAATATAGTCTATTTGAGCTTCCAAATTATAAGCTTTATTATTTTTTATTGTGACAAAAAATACTAATAAACAAAAACCAAAATAAAATAAAATAAATGGAATAATATTTAAAAAAATCCAATTTTTAAAATAATTGTAATTTGTATTTTTTTTGTCAAATAAATATATTATACCAACAAAACCATGAAAATAAGATTCTGAATCTAATAAGAAATCAAAAAAATTTGGGCAATTAAATAAATAATTTTCAAGAAAATAAATAGGTAAACAATAAATAAAAAATTTTGAAATTTTTTTTCTTAACCAATGATTAAATTTTAAATTAAATAAAAGAGAAGATAAATGAAGTAAAATAATAAATAAAAAAAATGTATGAATAATTGAAGGTTGGAATATTGTTCCTAAACATATTAAATATAATCCAACAGATAAAAGAGAATTTTCATTTCCTTTCCAAGATTTAATTAGTTTTATACAATAATTTGAATATTTTTTCCAGTTTGAACCATGAAAATTGTTTATTGAATAATATAATAATAATATAATTAAATCAAATAAAGATATTCCCATTTCAAATATTGAATAATTGATTTTATTAAAAATAATATTAAATATTTCAAAAAATATTTTAAATTGATTTAAATTATTTTTATCAAATAATTTGTAGATGATAAATAACAATCCTTTTATTATAATATAACAGAATTGAATTATGTATGCTATTTTTAATGCTTTGTTTAATAAAATAAATGAGTTTTCAGAGTGAAAATTAAAGAAAAGATAAATAAAATAAAATGATAAAAATATATGAACTAAATTTAAATATGAATAAGTAAATAAAGATATTAAAAGATAAATTATTGATATTAATATTCCTGAATAAAATTTCAAAATAAAAATTTTTCTTTTTTGCTTTTTATTATTTTCCTCTTTATTATTATCTTCTTTTTCATTATTATTTTCTTTATCATCATTTATAATGATATTATCTTTATTAATATTTTGTTCTTGTATTTCTTCATGACTAATTTCTAAAGGATTAATTTGAATATTAGAAATAATATTATTATCATCAATATCGTAATTATCATTTATTTTTTTATCCATGAATATATAATTTTAAAATTTATAAAATATATAATTTAAATAATTTTATATAATTAAAAAAAATTATTAAAATTATATACTCTTTTTTATTTCATATAATTAAAAAATAAATTTATAATAATGAGAAAAATAGAATCAGCAAGAAGAAATAAAGGAGTGAATAAACAAGATATAAAATATTCAAATATAACTTTATTTAAAAAAAGAGAATTAAGAGGATTTTCTGCAAGACCAAAAACAACAAAAACAATATCAATTTATACTGATTATCAAAAAAATTTTCCAATGTTAACTCAAACAACACTTCCAACTTCATTTAGAAATGATTCAAAAACAACAAAATATAATCCTATAATAACTCAATCAAATTTTTCTGAAATAATAACAAATGATTCTTTCTATTTAACAGAAACAAAAAAAATAAATATTCCAACGATTTCTAATATTTCAAAAATAAATAATATTTCTAATTTTGAAAATTTATCTTTTAGAAAAGATAATAAAAATGAAAATTGTGATACAATATTTTTAAAAATTTTTGAAAACAAAAAAAAATCAAATAATAATATTTATCCTAATACAAAACATTTACTTGATGAAAAAAGAGAAAGAATTAATAATAAAACAGAAAGTATTCAAGATTACATAAATAAAACAAGAGAAAATATTTTATTAAATTATACGACAAAAATGAAAAAAGAAAGATCAATTAGATTAAATGAAGAATATACTAATAAAATAGCAGCAATTGAAACAAAAATTAAATCTTTAATTGATTCAAATGATCTTTTTAATTCTCAATTTTTAGTTAAATTTTGTGATTATGTTAAATTTTTAGAAATTCGAAGAGAAATTGAAAAAAATAAAAATGAAGAATTAAATGAAATTATATTAAAATTAAAATTAGAAATTTCACAAATTGAAAATAAAATAAGATCAATGGAATATGATAAAACTAATTTTTTTAAATGGTTATATTTTCAAATTGGAGTAAAAGAAAAAAAATTAAAATTACCAGTATATTATAAATATATTTTAGAAGAAAGTGAAGCTAATTTTATAAAAAATCTTTCAATTTTTAAAGAACATAAAAAATTATCAAAAGGAAATATAAGAAAAAGACCAATTGAAAAAAAGTCACAAAGACTTTCTTTTTTTAGTGATAATTTTTTAACAAATGAAAATCATTTTAATACATATAAATATTTACCAAAAGAAGAAATATTAAGAATTAGAGATTATTTAACAAAACCTGTTTTTGAATCTACTGATGAATTTACTGAAAGGTTTATTAAATTAAAGAAAGATACTATTAATCATTTAGACTTATATACTAAAATAAGAAATGAATTATTTGAATTAAAAAAAGAACAAAATACTTATAAAAAAGAAAAATTAAAAGAACTAGAATCAACAGAAAAGTATTTATATGAAAAAGTAAAAGAATTAGAATTTGAAAAAAAGAAAAGGTTTTTATTAAAAAGAGAAATACATGATTTAAAACATATGATAAAAAATATTTTTAAAAAGAAAAAAAATAAAAAAGAT
>JAEEGK010027138.1_pt1 | contig 11593 bp, 7 predicted proteins | sample 8958771 | NCBI WGS metagenome assembly JAEEGK01 (sample SAMN16246547, study PRJNA631951) | gut metagenome | biome: gut microbiome; feature: rumen; material: SC-attached | host: Bos | place: Iran: Karaj | collected 2018-10 | reverse complement strand
AAAAAAAAAAAAAAAAAATAAAAAAAATAAAAAAAATTAATGAAAAAAAAATAATAATAAATGATAAAAAAAAAAATAATGAAAATGATGTTATTATTAATGAAGAAAAAATAAATAAAGAAAAAAATGTTATTATAAATGATGAAAAAAAAGATGATAAAAATTTAAATAAAAAAAATAATGATATCAATAAAGAAGATAAGATTAATACAATACCAGTAAATAATGAAACTAAAAATGATAATATAGATAATAAACAAAATATATTAACTGAAAATAATAAATTAAAAGATTCTAAATTAAATTCAATAACTTCATCAAAAGATAATAAAAATGAAAAAGAAAAACAAAATAATAAAATAGATTCTAATAATTTAATCTTAAATTCTAAAAATAATGAAAATATAACAAAAAAACCAAGTATTTCTGAGAATAAAAATAAAAAAGATAGTCTAGATATTAATAATTTCCAAAATGAAGAAATAAAAAAAATAGAATCCCCAAAAAAAGAAGATAATATTATTGAAAATGATAAAAATAAAAAAGAAAATATTCCTATATCAATAAATAAAGAATTAAATAATGAAAATAATTCTTTAAATAATTCATTAAATGAAAATAAAAATCAAAATAATAAATTAAATACCTATAATAATTTAATTAAAGAAGGAAAATATGGAAATAAAAAAAATTTAAATTTTGGAAATATTGATTCAATATCACATGACAATAATAATGATATGTCTGGGGATTTAAATATAATAAAAGATATGGTTGGTGATTTAAATCAAAGAAAAAAATCTATCAATAATAATAAAAATGATAATAACTATAATACAAATAATCCTGATTTAAATAATAAAAATATTCAAAATAATAATATGAATAATAATAATATTGAAACAAAAAATGAAGAAAAAAATAATGAAAATAAAAATAATAAAAATGAGGAAGAAAATATTAATAAAAATCAATTAAATTTTTCACAAAGAAATTCAAGAATAATTTCTGCTTTTATTGACTATAGTAATAAAAAAAATCAATCTAAAGAAAATTCTCCTAAATCAGCTAGAGATAACAATAATATTAATAAAGATAATAATTATCGTTCTGATAATAAAAATTATCACTCTAATAAAAAATCATTTGGGACTCAAAGTATGTTTAGACCAAATATATTAAAAATGCTTGAAAAGAAAAATAATGAATTAATTGAAAAAGGAATTGAAAAAGAAAAAGAAAAAAATAAAGCTTTAACTATTGATACTCAAAATGATTTAGAAACAAACACACTACTTTTTAATAAAAATGTTAATTTAAATAAAAAGAAAAATAGTAAAATTTTAAATACAGATTCAAACATTCCAGTTAAAATAATAGATAATAAAATAGATACTGAAAATAACAACAAATCAACAAAAGGAAATGAAAAAGGTAAAAAAGACAATAAAACAGATAATAGCAAAAGAAAACAAAGTAAAGAATTTTCTTTTGAAAATAAAAAAAATATAGAAAAAAAACTTGAAAATGACAAATTAAAAGAATATAAAAGAATGGCATCAAATAGAATAGATCAAATTTTAGATGATGATGATTCTCAAAATTATCAAATAAATCATATAAAACCATCAACAATAGAAGTAATGAATCAAATGAATCCATTTGATTCAAATCAAGTATATCCAGATAAAAAAGAGTCTTTAACACTTGAAAATAATATGAATATGATGCATTTTGTTCATAATACAGATGATTTTTCATATAAAAGATTTGAATTTGAACCAAAAGAATTAGAAGATAATGTTAATCGTGAACTTCCTTTAAGTGGTAGATTTAGAAATAATAGATATAATAGTGTTTTTATTCCTAATAGTTCTAAGATACCTAATAAAGGATTAATTGATGATTTAAAACAAATTGAACCTTTTGATAAAGAATATAAAGAAAAAAAGAAAAATAAAAAAGGAAATAATAATAAAATGAAAATTGATGATTTACAAAATGAAAATGTAAATGATAATAAATTAAATGATTATTTAAATATTGGTGAAAATAAAAAAGTTATTAAATTAAAAAATATAAATGAGTTAAAACAGATATTACAAAATATAAATAATAATTCAATTTCAAATAGTAATAATGATTCATCAATTTATTATATTATAGGAGGAAATGATGAAGAATTAAATAATAATAATATAAATGAATCAGAAGATTCAAATTTGAGAACATCACAAATTGTAAAAGTAAAAGGAAATAAAATGACAGATGTAACTGATAGAAATATTTTAAATCTTGATAATTCAACAAGTAAAAAAATTTCTTCAAATTTATCTTTGGATAAAAATAGTAGTAAGAGTAGTAGTAATACAAGTAGTATGTATTCAAGTAGTGAATTAAGTCATAATATTTTATATAGTGATCTTAAAATGAAAAATAATGTAAATAATGATGATTTTTCAAATAAGAAAAATGAGTTAAATAAAATAAATAATTCTCAAAAACAAAATAAAAATAAAATAACAAATAAAACAAAATTAAATAAGAAACCAGTAAATCAAAATATTGGAAAGAATAAAAATGATAAAGTTTTAAAAAATTATAATATGGTCAAAAAAGTTAAAAATAGAAGTAATAAAAATATACAAAATATTCAAAATAATCAAAATAAAAATAAAACTTCATCAAATAGAAATATTAAAGAATTTAAGGTTATAGATGAAATAAAAAAAGAAGTTAAAGAATCTAATAAACCAAAAGAAAATAATTTAAAAGATAATTTAAAACCAAACACCAATTCAAAAAGTGAATTAAAAAATTCAAAAAAAGGATTTATGAAATCTCAAAATCAATTTCAAAAAATAAACAAAGTAATTTTATTTAAAAAAAGTAATACAAAACAAGGATTGAAAAAACCAGAAATTTCTCCAAAAAAAAATATAAAAAATAACATATCAAATAGTCAAAATGAGAATAAAAGTGATTATCTTACTCCAACATTTAATAAAAATAATAATACTTCAAATAAAAAAACTGAAAAAAAATTCGATTCAGAAATAAAAGGAAATAATTTAGAAAATGAATTATTAAAAGCAAAATTAGAAGAAGAGGAAAGTTCTTATAAATTAATAAGAGAAAAATATTTAGAATATTTAAAAACAACTTTTAAAGGAGAAGAACCAAAGCATACAAAAGAAGAAGATGATATAAATGATAACTTATTAAGAAGTTTAGTAAAAAATGAAATTCCAATTGAAAATGAAAATTTAGATAGTTTAGAATGTACTAATGATATGAAATCTTTTTTACTTGAATCTATTAATAATTTTAAATTATCACAAATGAAAGAAAAAGCAAATCAAATGCATTTTAATGACTCAATTAATAAAGAATCTAAAAATAATTTTATTGGATTAATTCAATTAGATTATGGTGATGATAATGATAATTCAAAAGATAATGCTAATATTTTTGAGCCAATGGAATTAGAGACTGGAAGTAATATTAATTTAAGAAAATCTTTTGTTAAATCTTTTAGAAGAGAAAGTGCAATTTTTTTACCTTCTGTTATTGAAAAAACTAATGCTAAAAAAGCAAGTTTATTCAAGTAATGTTAATGATAATTTTTAAAAGTATTTTTTATTTTTTTAATTAAATTAAAATTTGGTTTGTTTAGTATATAATATGAATTATATATTAGTTTGATAATGGTGGTATTTTTAATTTATTAAATTAGATATGAATGAAAAAATATTTTTTTCATTAAAAAAAATTATCAAAACAAAATTGTATTTTTTTATTAATATATTAAAATTATATATAATAAGTTTTAATAATAAAAGTATTTATTCAGATAAATTATATTTTTTTTCAAATTGATTTAAAGATAATCCTTTAGTAACCATTAATTTACCATTTCCTTTAACTAATTTTGTATTATTATATTTACTTTTTTTCTTATAAACATTACACATTTTTAAAACTCTATTTGCAATAATATCAAATTGTGAGTCTTTATATAATAATTGTCCATCAATTAAAACATTATTTTCATCAACTAATTTTTTTTTATGATAAAAATGATTATTTTTAATATGATGAAAAGTATTATTTGGTACTGGGGCATCTCCTTTAATAAGTGAATCTTTAAAAGCAATTTTAGATAAAGCATTTAATGATTCTGGATCAAAACTAAAATTATTTTTAATATCAAAAGGATTTTTATTTAAATTATAATTATCATATTTAATATTATCATCTTTTTCATCAAAACTAAAAACATTTTTTTCTAAATTAACTTCAGTTGGATATTTTTTATGAAAAAGAGAATTATTCACAGATTTAATATGTCTATAATTTATTTTTTTTTCTGCTACTTCTTCAGCAGCTTTAAAATGAGTTTTTTTATGATATTCACTTAATATTTTTTCTGCTTCAGAATTTAAATCAATTTTCTTTTTCCAAGGTTTAGAAAATTCTTTTTTAGGAACATAATATAAATTACCATTACCATATATATTTTTATAATTTATATCATCTTGAATAGAATTTTTATCCAAAAATGGATTTGGTTTTATTTTATATCCTCTTTTTTCATCTTCTAAATTATTATTTTCTGTTATTTCTTCGTCTAAAGTTTGATTTTCAGAAATACTCATTGTTTTCATTAAATTCATTGGCTTTTGAGAATCATACAAATTTATATTTTTTAATTGTCTCTTTAAAATATTTCTTTCTTTATTTTTTAAAGTTCCTTTATTAATTGCATCATATACTCTTTCTAAATCAGTTCTTGCTCTAAATTTCATTTGTGGTTGAATAATTATTTTTTTCTTTGCTAAATCTTTTAATTGTTCTAGACTAAATAAAGATGAACTTCTTCTCATTTTTCTATGAATATCAATTGTTTTTGAATCTGGATTTGGAATATTAAAATCATATATATCTTCTTTTTTATTATCTGTATTATTTATTTTTATATTATCCATTGAAATTGGATTATTAAATGAATAACCATTTTTTTTTATTGAATCTTTTATTCTCTCTTCTTCATTCTTATATCCTTTGAATATAAAAGGTTTTTCTATTTTATTACTTTTTTCTCTGAAAGGATAATATTTGTTTGATTCATCATTTACTACAATTTTATGTTCAGGAATTGTCATCTAAAAATATTTATATACTATTATTTTACATCTGATATAAAATTTTTCACTCTTTTTTCATAGTTTTTATATAATAATGGTATATTTTCTATTTTTATTGTTATATTAATTTTTACTTTCAAATTTGTTTTTGTATTTTTCATATTTTTTTTCTTCTTTTTTTTTGTCTATTTTTTCTTTTTCTATTTTTTCTTCTGTATAAAGGTTATACATATTATTTTTTATTTTTAAAATAATTTCTGTTAAGTTATTATTATTTTTAATTTAATGATTTTATTTTTAAATAAATAAAAAATACAAAATGATAGAATCATTATCAGCATTGAATCAAAATAAAATATTAGGTTATCTCAAAACTGATATAATAATATATAATTTAACAAATATTTCAAATTTAATAGGAAGATCACCTGAATCAAATATAGTATTAAATCATCCAAGTATATCAAAAGAACATGCAAAAATAAATTTTAATAATGATGAAATATATTTAATTGATTTAAATAGTGAAAATGGAACATTTGTAAATAAACAAAAAATAAATCCACTTCAAAATATTAATTTAAAAAATAATGATTTAATAAATTTTGGTAAAGATACAACAGATTTTATATTATTAGTTAATTATGATAATAATGATATTAATAGTAAAATTGTTAGATATCCTCCTACTGAAATTTCAAGTAGAGATAATAAAATTAGTTTAGTAAATGATAATAATTATCAACATTCTAAAATTAATCATTTAAATAATCAAAATGATGATAATTTTAAATTAAATTCTTTTAATCCTTTTATAAATAATATGGCAAGTACTGAATTTAATAGAAATAGTGATGAAATTCAAGAAGAAATTCAAATAAATAATAATCCAATTATTGAAGAACCTGAAGATGAAATTACTATGAAAGATTCTAAAAAATTTATATCTAATAATGAAAATAATAACTTTTTTGGAAATAATAGTCCTATTAGAAACAATATAAATGAAAATGAAAACGCATTTAATAATAATTATAATATAAATAATCTAAATAATAATAATAATCTTTTAAAACATATAAATTTAAATACAATTAATAATCCAAATTTTCATAATTTAGATAATAATACAATTAGAAAAGATAATGAAAAAAATATAATGACACTTCAACCAAATATTAATAATAATTTTTTATCTAATGTAAATAATTTAAATAATCAGCATCAAACATCATCTTTATATAAAGAAATATATGATAAAAATTCAATCTTAGAAAAAAAATTAAATGAAAAAACAAATGAATTACAAAATATAACAACATTATATGATGAATTAAATGATAAATATAATAAATTAAATGCAAGACATAATGCTTTAATGATATATGCATCAGAAATTCAAAAAAAAAATGATACCTTAGAATTAAATTATAAAGAAGCAAAAACTCAAATGTTATTATATGAGAATCAAGATATATCAAAAATAATAAAAGAAAAAGAAAAAATGATATCACATTTACAAGAAGAAAACAATATTTATAAAAATGAATTATCAAAAATAAAAAATTCATTAATAAATCCAAATAATCCAAATATAAATGATAATTTAACAGTATTAATGAATGATTATTTAAGACAAATTACAAAATATAAACAAATTATATCAAAATATATAGCATATGAAACAGAATGTTCAAAAAAATGGAATGAATTATTATTATCAAATGAGACTTTAAATAATAAATGTAATGAATTAAAAAGAGGATGGGATGATGATATTAAAAAATATAATGATATAATTAAAAATTTGGATATAAGACTTAAGTCTTCTTTATCAAATATTTCTAAAAATTTTGGTCCATTTAATATTCAAAAAGAAGAAGCTGCTAAATATTTAGTTGAACAAATGTCTTTATATATTCAAGAGAAATCAAATTTAATGAAAGATAATAATTTTTTAAACAAAAGAGTTGTAGAATTAAATATTGAAAATGATAAATTAAAAGATGAAATTTTAAGAAAAGATCTTAATGATAATAATAAAGATGTTAAAGTATTAAGAGAAAAAATAGATGAATTACAAGATATAATTAAACAAAAAGATCAAATTTATGATCCTGAAAAAATGATTGATTATGAAAATTTAATTTTAAGAATGAATTTACAAATTAAACAAAAAGATGAAATTATTCAAGATTATAAGAAAAAAATGGATAATTATTTAAAAAATAATAAAATACTTAATTTTGATGATAAAGAAATTGTAAGTTCAGTTTCAAATGTTTTAAAAGAAAAAGATCAAGTAATTCAAAATTTAAAAAATAAAATAATAGATTATAGTTCAGGTAATTTTGATATTAATTTAAATACCAAATTCCAAAAATAAAAAAAATAATTTTTTTTTTAATTTTAAATTTATTAAAAAAAGCCAAAAAAAAAATAACTTTTTAAAATAATAATTTAAAAAAAATTCAAATTAAATTTAGAAAAAAAAATAAATGGAAGAAGAAATACCAAATTCCCCTAAATCACCAGGATTAATAACAATATTAATTTCATTTGTTTTTTCCGCAGCGGGAATAGTAATGTCAGGAATAGCTTTTCAAGTTTTAAATGTGAGATGGAATAAAAGTTTATGGCGTCATTTAGGTTTATTAAAAATAATATCAACATCATATTCTGGTTTTGTTTGTTTAATTGGAATATTAGTATTTACTTCTCTTTCTCATTCAAAAGGTTTAATTGGATTAGTAAGAAAAAAATATTTATTAAATTTTTTTTAGTATGAAATTCTCTTAATTTTATGTATTTTATTTTCTTTAGCAATTGGAATTTTTTGTTCAATTGGAGGAACAATTTATCATAAAGTTGATCATATTATTGGATGTGATTCTGAATTAACTGGTATTTTAAAATTATGGGAAAATATTGATGAATATTTTATTTATGCAAATAGTATAATTTGTACTGATTTATGTGTTTGTGAAGTTAATAAAGATACTGAGTATGAATTTTTAAATAATTATTTCACTACTGAAAATTATAAAAAATGGAAAGTTAAAAGTATTAGTGATAAAAAAGTATTTAATATAAGAAATTGTCAAAATGAAATGTTAGATTCTATTTATAAATTATATAAATCAAATCCAAATAATACTAAAGTGTATATTACAAATGTAAATAAATTTTTTAATTATTGGGAAGGAATAGAAAAAAGATTTAAATGTACTGGTTGGTGTAGAACAAAATATACTAATCCATATACTTTAAAAAATGATACTATGATTAAATATATTTTTAGTGATATTAATAGAGGAGTTCCTCTTTATCCAGGATGCATAAATAGATTAATTAATTGGATTCCTTCTTTAGTTGGTGCTGTTGGTGCTTGTTTAATCACTTCTGCAGTTCTTCAAATTATTAATTTATTATTTGCTTTTAAATTAATGAGTACTAATATTGATGATAGTTTTGATGATTATACTTAATTTTTTTTTTAATTTATTTATCTTTTTTTTTTTTGATAGAAGATTTTAAAAAATTAAATATATTATTATTAATTATAATATATAAAATGATTTTTATTTAAAAAAATATTAACTTAAAAAATTTTTTTTTGCGATATTTATTATTACTATAAATAATATATCATCATTCAATTATTTGGATTTTTCTTTTTCCATTCATCTCTTTTCTTTTGATCAGTTCTTTGTAATTCTTCTAATCTTTCTTTTTCTTTTTGAGCTAAATCATAATCATTTTTAATAACAGCAACTAAATCTTCTCTTTTCATAGAATCACTAGGTAATAAAAATAAACCATCTTGAATCCATCTTCTAGGAGTATCATTAATACTCCAATATTCCTTCCCATCAAACAACAATTGTCCAAGCCAAGAACCAATACCAGTTGCTTTTAATTCTTTTTCTTTAGTTTCAGGATTTAATTGTCTAATTTCAATTTTCATTTCATCATACTGAGCATCTTTTTTCCCATAAAACAACTTACTTAACATACCTTCTTTTAACTCATCTTCCAATTTACAAATACCTTCAACTTTATATTTAAAATCTTTAATAACTAAATCACCATAATAATTATAAATTCTATCACCCATAATAACCCCATTAATTCTAGTATTAAAATTATTAAAAGTAATCATAGAACCATCTTTAAATTTAAGAATATTTTTCCCTTCTCTCCATCCTTTAATAGTATTTAATCCATCTAAATGAGCATAAACAGCACCATAACCCATTAATTCAAAAATATGATCAGGTCCCCAGATAAGGTAATTAAAAGTAGGAGGATGATGTTCAGTTTGTTCCATATAAACATAACTACCATCTGGTTGATATGCTTGATATGTTTCTCCTAATATTGGATTAAATGGTGCTCTTGATCGACATATCATTGGTCCTTGATGTACTCCACTTACACAAAATGATATTAAGTATTTCATTCTTTCAATTGGATCTTCTTCTTTTGAAGCTTTTATTAAAAGATCTGTACGAACCCATTCATTTGCTACACATGTGTGAAGTGATATTGGGGATGTCATTTTTGCTGGACGGGAAAATTTTAACATGTCTATTATTTCCAGTCTTATTAATTTTTTTGATAGGTTTTTTATTATTTCGTATCCTAATGCTGTGTTTGTTGCATCTTTGTCATTGATTATCATTCCACCTTCTAATTTTTATTTTTTTATTATGTTAAGATATTTAGTTTTTATATTCTTACGTGATTTTGATGTGTCTGGGTGTTTGTTGAATATTACTTTTTGTTCTGTCATTTTTTTTTTTTTAGTATAATGATTTTTTTTTATTTTTTTTTTTTTATTTTAATTTTGTTATTTTTTTTTTTTTTGAATTTTTTATTATATGGAATTTAAAGAATTTAAATTTAGATTAATTGTATAAAAATGAAATTGGAAGAAAAATTTTTAAAAGCATTTTTTCTACCTTTTTTTTCTGGAATTATTTTGTGTATAATTATTGTAACATATTTTTTAATGAGATATTCATTTAAATGTATAGATAATAAAACAAATCAAAACATAATAGAAATAGAACAAAATAAATCTCATATAAATATAATGACAATAAATAATTTAGTAACTCGTTCAGTCCTTCATGCACAAATAATTTTAGAAGAAGGATATTCTTTATTTAATTATTTAGTAGAAACAACTGATATAGAAACAATTTTAAATGAAACAACAATTGTAAATGGATATTTTTTATCACAAGATTTTTCTTCAACACTACAAAATAAATCAACAAATGAGACTGCAATTTGGTTTATTAATTCTGAAATTAATTCATTAGAAATATTAAAAGAAAAAAATTATATTGCATATTTACAATTATCAATTGTATCACAATCAATTCATTTATTATATTCAATTTATATTATATTACAAAAAAATATTGATTCAATTTATTATGTTTTTAATGAATCTGATTTATTTATTTCTTATCCAATTACAAATCAACAACAATTAATTTCTTCTATGAATAATTATGAAAATAATCCAATTTGGTGTACTGATGAAGGAGGAGAAATTAAAAAGTATTATTTTTTTAAATGTAGAGAATGGTATAAACTATATTCAAAATTTATTGAAGATGTTGAAAATGAAAATAAATCATATATAATTATTCCACCTTATAATAATATAAATGAAAAAAATTTAAGTACTTATAATAATAGTTTTGTTTTTACAATTTGTAAAAGATTTATTGATCCAATAACAAAAAAATATCTAAATTATGAAACATATAATTTATTATGTATTGATATTTATCCAAATGATTTATTTAATATTCTTGATGATTTTAATATTGAATTCAGAGGACATTTTTTAATTACTGATGTTGGTTATCCAAAACCTTTTTATTTTCCTAAAATAATGCAAAATATAAAAAATTTACCAATAAGTGATTTTGAATTTAATTGGAATGATAATTATTATTTAGAAGAAAAAATTAATTTTACTTATAATGTTACTCCAATTATAATTAAAGATTATATATCTGAAATAAATAATTTAATAAAAGGTGAAGGTTATTTAGGAAGTAAATTTTTTGAACTTTCAATTGATTTAAATAATAGTTATTTTTATAAAAAAGGAAGAATTATAAATTATTCATTACATCCAATTTTAATGAATTTAGGTCATTCATATCAACATATATTATCAATTATATTTATTTATGATAAAGAAAATTTTTTTGAACATTTATTTAGTTATCAAAATAAATATCAAAGAAAATTATATATAGAAATTATTTTATTTATTTATTTTGGTTTTGTACTTTTAGCTTTAATAAAATTATCAATGAATGCTTTAGCAAAATTTATTAAAATTCCAATTAAACATGTTCAATATATGTTAAAAGGAATTAATATTGGAGGAGAAAATAGATTAGAATATTTAAATT
>JAEEGK010027135.1_pt1 | contig 11595 bp, 10 predicted proteins | sample 8958771 | NCBI WGS metagenome assembly JAEEGK01 (sample SAMN16246547, study PRJNA631951) | gut metagenome | biome: gut microbiome; feature: rumen; material: SC-attached | host: Bos | place: Iran: Karaj | collected 2018-10 | reverse complement strand
AACGCCCCTCTGCTTTGCATTGTGCAGGCGCTTTGTAAGAGTATCCATATCAACCTTCAGATAGACCACCTTACCGATGTTCTTGTAGTGGTCCATGGCTTCTTTTCCGTAAACCACGCTTCCTCCGGTGGCAATAACGGTTTTCTCTGTCTCAATCCCGGCATTTATCCTGTTTTCAATCTCAATAAAGCCGTCCACTCCCTCTTCTTCAATGATCTGTGAGAGCTTTTTGCCCTCCTTTTCCTGGATCACGATATCCGCATCCAGAAATCTGTAGCCAAGGATCTTGGCAAGGATTACTCCCATGGTACTCTTGCCTGATGTTGGCATACCGATTAAAACTACATTATCCTTTTTCATAATTCTCCTCAAAATTTATAAAATAATTCCGCCGCCAAGGACAATCTCCCCATCGTATAAAACTGCACTCTGTCCCGGTGTTATGGCGCGTTGCGGCTCATCAAAGACTATCCTGGCTTTTCCATCTGCAAAGATAGTGGCTGTTGCCGGCTGCTCTTTATGCCTGTAACGGATCTTGGCCTGGCATCTTATGGGCTCACTGGGTGCATCCCCTGTTATCCAGTTAAATTCCCTGACCATTACCTCCTTATCGAACAGATCCTCATCATCTGCTAAGATGACGCGATTATTCTCAGTATCAAGGCGCTTTACGTAGAGTCTTCTGTCCGCAGGAATTCCAAGGCCTCTTCTCTGACCTATGGTGTAATTTATGATTCCCTCGTGAGTTCCCAGAACATTCCCCTGAAGGTCGACAAAATCGCCCTTTGGATAATCTTTATTCCTGTACCTCTTGATCATTGCTGCATAATCGCCATCAGGAACAAAGCAGATGTCCTGAGAGTCTTTTTTATCCTTGTTTACAAAACCGTACTCGGCAGCGATTTCTCTGGCTTCATTCTTGGTCATCTCCCCGAGAGGGAAGTATGTGTGTGAGAGCTGCTCTTCTGTAAGGTCATATAAAACATAGCTCTGATCCTTTTTTGGATCCAAGGCCTTTAGCAGATAAAAATGTCCGTCTCTCACTTTGATCCTTGCATAATGCCCTGTTACGATGTTGTCGTATCCAAGAGCCTTAGCCTTCTCATAGAGGATGTCGAACTTAAGGTATTTATTGCACCTTATGCAGGGGTTTGGTGTCTCGCCCCTCTCATAACTGCACACAAAGGGCTCGATGACATTCTTTGTAAACTCTGCCTCATAGTGGTATATGTTGTACTCTATACCAAGCTTCTCGCAGACAGCCCTTGCATCCTGGGTGTCCTTTAAGCTGCAGCAGGTTCCAAAGAGGTCCTCGCCTATCATGTCGTTCTCATAAAGGCGCATGGTACATCCCATGCAATCAAACCCTTTTTTTAACATAAGAGCAGCGGCTACGGAAGAATCCACGCCGCCACTCATAGCTATTAAAGCTTTTTTATTCTCGTTACTCATCATGCGTTAATTTTCTTAATAATCTCCGGCAGTACCTGGTCTATCTTGTCATTGTCTATCTGGCAGGTTCCGGCATTTGCATGTCCGCCTCCGCCATACTCAAGACAAAGATCTCCGATGTTGAAGTTCGATGCCTTATTGATAATAGACTTACCTATCATAACAGCTGTGTTCTGTTTTTTAAAGCCCCAGGCTACATGAACTGAAATTTCTGCCTCAGGATACAGAGCATAGATCATAAATCTGTTTCCGGCGTAGATCACATCGCCTGCTGCCTTCTGATCTACCACAACAACCTTTCCCTCCATGTGGGAAATCTCTTTTAGCTGCTGTTTAAAGAGCTCTGACTGCTCATTGTAAAGGTCTACTCTCTCCTTGACATCAGGAAGCTCCAAAACATCCTTGATATCATGATTTACACAGTAGCTGATGAGCTCCATCATAAGGTCATAGTTGGAAATCCTGAAGTCATGGAATCTTCCAAGACCTGTCCTGGCATCCATAAGGAAGTTCATAAGAACCCAGTCCTTGGGATTTAGGATCTCATCTTCCGTAAAGTCTGCAGAATCACCCTTATCCACTGCAGTCATGATCTCATCGGATATTCTGTCAAGCGCGTATCCTGCTTTCTTGTAATAATTGTAAACCACCCTGGCTGCTGACTTAGCCTGGCCTTCTATGAACCAGTTGTCGTTATCCTTCATGGATGCGTTTCTGATAAGCTCAGACTCATGGTGGTCAAAGCACATAAAAACTCTTGAATCATAAGGCAGATTGGTTGTGATATCGTTACCCGAAAGCTCAATCTTGCCGTCCTGAACATCCTTGGGGTGTACAAACTTGATATCCTCTATCAGGTCACACTCCCTTAAGATCATCGCACAAACCAAACCATCAAAATCACTTCGTGTCACAAGTCTCTTTTTGTCGCTCATATTGCCCCCGATCCTTATGCGTAGCGGTATACAAACAGGTCGTATACCAAGTGAAAAGTGTCCTTATTCAGTATATCACTTTTGATGTAGTTTACGAAATAACAGAAAGCTGTTTTTAATAATAAGTTAATATAGTCCTGCTCCGTCGTCGTGTAAAAGAAACTCCGGATCCTGATCAGCTGCCGTAGTAGCCAGCGTATCGCACCTTTCATTCTCGGGATGTCCGTTGTGTCCCTTTACCCAGTTCCATCTTACCTTGTGTGGCTCTACAGCCTTTAAAAGTCTCTGCCAGAGCTCTACGTTCTTAACAGGCTTTTTTCCTGCTGTCTTCCAGCCGTTTTTGACCCAGCTCTTCAACCATCCTTCGTTAAAGCCGCTGATTACGTACTTTGAGTCTGAATACATCTCTACTTCACAAGGCCTGTTAAGGCTCTCAAGCCCCACTATAGCGCCCATCAGCTCCATTCGGTTGTTGGTGGTCTTGTCATACCCGGCGCTTATCTCTTTTTCATGTACTTCACCCTTGGGGTCTATATAGCGCAAAACTACGCCGTAACCTCCGGGTCCGTCGGGGTTTCCCCTGGCAGATCCGTCAGAATATATGCTTACTTTCATTGTTCACCTCTGTATTTGCCATGCTCCAGACTTAAGGAATCCGTCCGCCATCTTCTGCGCATTTTCTACGATGTTTTCATCATAGCCCAAAACCTTAAGAAGCATGATGGCGTTTCTGGTTGTAGCCGGGCCTTCTTTGAGCTTATAGTCAAATTTGACGTCATTATCCGTCACATCACCCTCAAAGTGATATATCTCATAGATGTCTTTTAAAAGAGCTGTCAGCTCGATATCATGAGTTGCAGCAAAGCACTGAACTCCATTCTCCGCAAGGCTCTTAAGAATCTGCGTGGAAGCTGCAATTCTCTCAACAGTGTTGGTTCCGCGAAGGACCTCATCCACAAAGCACAGGACCTTGTTGCCGGAAGTCTTGGATTTATCAATTATCCTCTTAATGGACTTGATCTCAACGATGTAGTAACTCTCTCCCATGGAGATATCATCCTTAAGTGCCATAGATGAATATATCCTGTAAAACGGAGCAGCGTACCCGGTGCCAAGCACAGTATGAATGGACTGCGCAAGGATAGTATTTATGGCACAGGTCTTAAGGAATGTGGACTTGCCGGATGCATTTGAACCGGTTAAAAGAACTCCTGCCTTTGCCTCTATGGTGTTGGCAACTGCCCCATCTATAAGGGGATGGATCAGGTCTTTTGCCACGTAAGAATCACCTGTAAATTCAGGAATAGAATATCCGTTTTCAAAAGAAGCCCTAAAGCAGGCAACGGATACTTCAGCCTCTATCCTTCCTGTGATCTCAAGGATCTTATCAAGCCTGTCCCTCTTAGCCATGAGCTGTTTGTACATCTGATTGAACTTGATCAGATCTATATGAGTCACCATGCGGATATAGTCCAGGAGGAGATCAACCGGGTTTCCGCTGGAATTGGTCTGCGCTGATGTAAGAAGAATTGAGGAACCGGCCCTGAAGGAAGAAAACTCCTTTGAGATAGCGTTAAGTTCCCTGATATCCTCTGAGAAAACCTCAGCCCTTATCCCTGAAAACTTATCAATGGATTTGATCACTCTCATGACATATCCGTAAGTTACAAGGTAAGGAGTTATATCACTCTTTATTCTAAAATAAGATACAATCTGTACCAGCATCAGAATAGCAAGTGCTATAAATCCCAGCGCGAAGTTCACAAAGCAAAAGCCGATTGCTGCCAGGATCAGGGCAATCATAACAAAGTGCCTGGTATTGCCGGCACCTGATATGTTTTCAAGATAGTCGATGTAGTCATATATCGAGTATCTGCTGTTATTGCCGATCTCCCAGAAGATAGTCTGTATCTTTCTTCTGTCCTCATCATTCTCCTGAAGGAAAGTAACCTGATCTTCAAAGGACTTAAAGTCATCCGCCTGTCTGGGGGACCTTAAGAGATAATAAAGATACTCCTCTCCCGCAGCGGAAAGGCAGTAATTAAGCCTCTTATAGACCCCGTCCATTCCAAGATCATTCCAGGTGATATCGTCAATCTGCGCATCTTCCGGATGATTCTTAAAAAAGCCCGCGACGTGGTCAAGGTCATCTGCCTTATATTCCCTTGCAGGGGGATTTCCGTAATTCTTTATCAGCTTACTTAACAGGTATTTCCTGGCATTGTACTTATCCCTGAGCCCAAGCACAAATGCGATGACTATAAAGCAAACAACCAGGAATATTATCATGTATCCTTCCATATCAGCTGTATAACCTCTTTCCGATTTCTTCTGCTTTGGCGTAGATGTCTGCAGGCTCTGCGCCAATATTGAAGTTTCCGTTTTCATAGCGGATGATACCGCCGATCATTGTAAGCTTAACGTTTGACTTACTTCCGCTGTAAACAATATTCTTGACGATATTGTTGATGGGCTGCATGTTGGGCTGATAAAGGTCCAGCATGATGATGTCAGCCTTCTTGCCCTCTGCAAGATAGTCACAATCATTAAGTCCCATAGCGTGAGCGCCATTGACAGTTGCCATCTTGAGGACTTCGGATGCATCAACGCTGGAAGCATCCATGTTTTTAAGTTTGGCAAGTCCTGTTGTCAGGAACATCTCTCTGAACATATCAAGGCAGTTATTGCTGGCAGGGCCGTCTGTTCCAATTGCTACCGGAATGCCCTTTTCAAGATATTTGGAAATAGGCGCAATTCCACTGGCCAGTTTGGTGTTGGAGCCCGGATTGGTCACAGCATAAAGGCCTCTCTTCTTCATGATCTCCATATCCTCGTCATTGGTCCATACAAGGTGGTATCCGCCTCCGCCGTAATCAAACAGTCCCAGAGAATCAAAGAATTTTATGGGAGTCATACCGTATCTCTCGATGCACTCTTTTGTCTCAGACTCTGTCTCCTGAATATGTGCCCAGAAAGGAGCTTTGTATTTTTGAACCAGCTCCGCTGTCTTCTCCAAAAGCTCTTTTGAACAGGTATACTCAGCATGAAGGCCAAGGATAAATGAGTTGTATTCATCCCTTCCGTTTAAGTCGTTGTAATACCCCTCGAGCATCTCCACTGACTGGCTGAAGTTATTGACACAGCTGGTCTGAACGCAGCGCATTCCGCAGTCTCTGAAGGCATCTGCCACAGAATATGGTGTCAGATACATCTCAAAAACAGCTGTGATTCCGCTGGTAAGATACTCCATGATAGCGATCTTGGACAGATGATAAATATCCTCTGCCGTCATCTTGGCTTCTATGGGGAATATCTGTGTGTTAAGCCAGTCTGAAAGCGGAAGATCATCAGCCTTGGATCTCATCAAAGTCATGGCTGAGTGTGTGTGTGCATTCTTAAAGCCGGGCATAAGGAGATTCTTTTTGCAGTCAATCTCTCTGTCCCATATAAGTATTGAGTCCTTGTGCTCCTCACAGTAGCTAAGGGCCTCTTCTTCTGTTCCAACGAACTGTATAGTATCGCCGTTTACCCAGACTTCGCCGATAAAGATCTCTTTTCCCGGCTCCATTGTCAGAATTCTTGCGTTATAGAATCTTGTTCTCATACTTCAAACCTCTTGATGGATTCAGATACAAGCTTGGTGAAAAGAGGTGCTGCCTTATCTGCAGCCTCCTGAACTTCCTCGTGTGAAAGAGGCTCACCTGAAATGCCTGCTGCCAGATTTGAGATGCAGGAAACTCCGCAAATGCGCATGCCCATGTGGTTTGCTGCGATTGCCTCGTTTACGGTACTCATTCCCACTGCTGAAACGCCGAGCTTAGCCAGCATTTTGATCTCTGCAGGTGACTCAAATGAAGGGCCTGTGCACTGGCAGTACACGCCTTCCTTAAGATCGATCCCGTTCTCTTTTGCAACGGCTCTTATCACGTCCTGAAGGTCTTTCTTGTAGACATTGGACATATCGGGGAATCTTGGTCCGAGCTCATCGAGATTTGGTCCGATAAGAGGATTTGGTGCAAAGACTGAGATGTGATCTGTGATAAGCATAAGATCACCTGCGCCAAAGCCTTCGCCAAGTCCGCCTGCTGCGTTTGTGAGGAAAAGAATCTTAGCTCCCAGCATCTTCATAAGTCTTGCCGGAAGAACTACATCGCTGATATTGTAGCCCTCGTAAAAGTGGATCCTTCCCTTCATGCATACAATCTTCTTATCTCCAAGGTATCCGAAAATAAACTTTCCTGCATGTCCCGGAACGGTTGATACCGGAAATCCGGGTATATCACTGTATGAAATCTCTGTCTCTATCTTGATATTCTCTGCAAATCCACCAAGGCCCGAGCCCAAAACCAGTGCTACATCAGGCTCAAAATCAGTCACCTTTCTTACTGCCTCTTTGCATTTAAGTAGTTTTTCATATACTGCGTTTCCCATAAACATTACCCCTTTCTGTTGGTTTCATCTAATGATATAACATCTGTGTCTTCATCTGCAAATTCTGCTGTTTCAGGCTCATCTGTCTCTTCTGTCTCATCCATTGTATCAGCATTTACGGCTTCTTCCAGATATGGTGGAAGGTCAGGGTTAAAGAGCCTTCCCTTTATGACAGGTTCAATGGTGTTGTTCACTGCATGAATTACAGCTTCCTTCATACCGCCCTTTACAAACCTTGAAATGATGGCGCTCTCAAAGCCTGTGCCTTCAATTGAGAAGTTCTTAAGCGTGTCATGGAGCATATCTGCTCCGGGCGATTCCTGCATTCTTATCTCGACTCTTCCGGGAACTGCCGGATAGATGAAGGTAGACTTTCTGTCCACCCTGTCTACCGCATCATCCTCAAAGTAGATATTAAATGTGCGCTTGCTGGCTTCCTCCAGAAAATACACTTCATTTCTGATGGTCAGCCTGTTGTACTCATCCCTGGTGCATACCGAATCCAATGAGACCTTGTAATTCTCGCAGTGAATGTTGATGTCACTGGTATATCTTTTGCCTCCAAATCCGCAGCGAAGCTTGTAAATAACCTCTCCTTCATAGATGTCTATGTAAAAAGCGTTATCCTCTGTTAACCTGAATCCGATCTTCTTCATGCCATCGGTGAAATTGTTGTGCACTATCTGCATCATCACCGGCATAAATCCTATTCCTGTGGTCTCAAGGTCATATATCTTGCCGTCCAGCTTTTTAAGCCAGGTAAGGATCAGCTGGTTCTCATTTCTGATATTGTAGGAGTTTACTGCCGATTTGAAGTCAGTTCTTTTTCCCGAAAAGCTTATGCTCCTGTTTCTGGGAGAGCCTGTGGTCATGCGCACTGTTCTGTTCTTCCAGCCTCCCGAACTGATAACCGGGAAATCTGCTGTTCTTCCGCTCACGGACTTGCAGATAGCCTTAAGCTCCGTCAGCGCACGGAAATCCTCGGGAAGAGGCGTATCAGATACCTCTATGACATTCTTCATTCTGTCACGGATCTTGATGGCCATACTACTGGTCTGGAAAACATCGCTGTTACCGGCATTGGTCACTATGACCATATCAAGGTCGGGATAGACAAAGACATTCTGTCCCATCATACCGTTGTAGGCAAAGCACCCTTCTCTGTCATCATTGATCCATAGCTGATAGCCATAATATGGATTGTCCTCTCTGTCTGTCTCTATCTGCTTGGTAGTGGACTCAATCACCCACTCCTCGGGGATCAGCTGCTGCCCGTTCCATACACCTTTCTGTAGGTAGAGCTGGCCGAGCTTAGCCATATCCTCAATTCGCATAAAGGCTCCCCAGCCACCCTTTGTGATGCTCTGTGGGCAGCTCTCCCAAAAGACTCTCTTGATGCCCATGGGGTTAAATAATCTCTCTTTACAGAAGTCAAAGAGGGACTGTCCCGTGATCTCAGTGACTATGGCAGATAGCATGTAAGTGTTCATGCTGTTGTATTCAAATTTTGTTCCGGGATCGAATTTAAAAGACGCATCCAAAAAGCCTTTTCGCCAGTCATTGCCACTTATGGCACCAATCTCGTTAAAATCAACGCCGCTTGACATATTGAGAAGGTTTCTGACTGTCATGGTCTTTCTGAAGATGCTGAAAGGCCCAAGTCTTGGGCTGAATATATCGCTGAGCCTGTCGTCGAGGGTGAGCTTGCCATCACCCATAAGGATTCCTATGGCCATTCCCGTGATGGACTTGCACATGGAATAAGTAACGTGCCACATATCCATATCAAAGGGTTCAAAGGCGCACTCAGCGATGACCTTGCCATGGCGAAGGGCCATAAACTTGTGCATTCTGCACTCCCTGTCCGCCTGAAGGTCCCTGATCAGTTCAGTAAAAAAAGCAGAGCTTACGCCCTGAGCTTCCGGAGAAGTTCTCTCCAGAAACTGTTCATCAGGGAAGGAGAAGCTTGAAAATGCTTTCTTCTGGGGATTAAAATCCACCTTGCTGATCTCGCCGGTCTGCCTGGCGACCATCTTCATTAGAAGCTCTCCAACGTAAAGTTCTGCTCTTGGCATTTATGTTTACCTCCATGAAGGATTCATTTTGTAAAAGTCAGTCCTTAAGTGCCCTCATAGAGTTAAGTATTGCTATTACCGCTACTCCGACATCTCCGAATACTGCAAGCCACATGGTTGTAAGACCAAGTGCTCCCAGGATAAGGATTATCAGCTTAACCGCCAGTGCAAAGACTATGTTTTCTTTTACAATCCTTATGGTCTTGCGTGCGATCTTCATAACAGCTGAGATCTTGCTGATATCATCATCCATGATGACGATGTCTGCCGCCTCAATAGCAGCATCAGATCCCATGGATCCCATGGCGATTCCAACGTCTGCTCTCATAAGTACAGGAGCGTCGTTGATTCCGTCGCCTACAAACGCAAGCCTGTTACCATTATCGCCTTTTGAGAGCATTTTTTCAACTGCGCTGACCTTGTCTGCAGGAAGAAGTCCTGCCCTGACATCATTTATGCCGACCTGATCAGCTACATGTCTTGCTATAGCCTCATTGTCGCCGGTGAGCATGACTGCTCTCTTAACTCCAAGGTCGTACAGGGCTGAGATTCCCTCTTTTACCCCTTCCTTGATAGCGTCGGCGATCACGATACTTCCGGCATAGACACCGTCGTAAGATACGTAAACAACTGTGCCTGCTGCCTCATCCAAAAGACCTATGGAAGCCGGAACTTTGATGAGCTTATCATTGCCCACCAAAAGCTCTTTTCCATCAAGGACGGTCCTGATACCGTTACCTGCAATCTCCTTGGTCTGTGACTCATCTATGTATGAACTGTCAGGCTTAGTGCCTGCGTTTCTCTCCATGTAGCAGGAGAGGATCGATCTTGCGATGGGATGATTTGAATACATCTCGCCGTAAGCTGCCAGGGACAAAAGCTGGTCCTCTGATATATCGCCTGAAGTTGAAGGAACTATCTCGGATACCTTAAACTCGCCCTTTGTGATGGTTCCTGTCTTATCAAATACAACTGTGTCAACCTTCGATGCCGCCTCAAGGAAGTTGCTGCCCTTAACAAGGACACCCTTCTTGGAAGATGCTCCGATTCCTCCAAAGAACCCAAGAGGAACTGAGATAACAAGAGCACAGGGACATGAAACAATAAGGAAAATGCACGCTCTTCTGATACTGTCAGAAGGAGGGAGCTGTCCGATGATCGGAGGGATCACTGCAAGAAGTACTGCTCCGATGGTAACAACAGGAGTGTAATATCTTGCAAACCTTGTGATGAAGTTCTCCATTCTGGACTTCTTGTTGCTGGCATTCTCAACCAGGTCAAGGATCCTTGCAACGGTTGAATCCTCGTAGGCCTTATCTACTCTTACCTTAAGGATTCCCTCGCCGTTTACGCATCCGCTTATGACTGCGTCACCTTCTGCTGCCCTTCTGGGAACAGACTCACCTGTAAGGGCTGCCGTATCAAGGAAGGACTCTCCCTCTACAACGGTTCCGTCTACCGGTATCTTCTCTCCTGCTCTTACCAGGATGATGTCGCCAACACTGACTTCCTCAGGATCTACCTCAGTTGTTGAGCCGTCCTCATTAACTATATTTGCATACTCAGGAGCAATGCTCATGAGGTCTGTAATGGACTGTCTTGACTTACCTACAGCGTAGCTCTGGAAGAGCTCACCCACCTGGTAAAAGAGCATTACTGCCAGCGCCTCGGAGTACTCTCCGATTCCGAATGCACCGAAGGTAGCTATCATCATCAGGAAGTTCTCGTCAAAGACCTGTCCGTGGCTGATATTGATAATAGCCTTTCTCACTACATCGTAGCCGATGATTCCATAAGGAACGAGATAGATTATCAGCTTGACGAACCAGGGTAGCGGATCCATGATACCGAGCTTATCAAGTACCAGAAGGATCACGAACATGGCAAGTACTGCCAGTATTCTGTTACGGGTCTTTTTTTGTTTCTTGGTCATAATTACTCATCACATCCTTTGTGGAACGATTGATCAAGCCTCGATCTCGCAATCCGGCTCAACCTTTTTGCATGCCTTAACAGCAGCATCAAATACCTTGTCAAAAACGTCATCAGCAGCCTCTAATGTAAACTTCTGAGTCATGAAATTAACCCTTGCGCTTACAACGCCCTCGATCTTCTTAACTGCATCCTCCATCTTGGCTGCACAGTTTGCACAGTCTACCTCACACTTAAATGTTTTCTTCATAATATCCACCTTTCTGCCCTCTTAGAGCTCATAATTTACTCTTCAATATGATTGATACCCTGGTCTATGATGGTCCTTACATGGTCATCTGCCAGGAAATATATTATCTGTTTGCCTTCTCTTCTGTTTCCGACGAGCTTGCTCTGCTTAAGGATCTTGAGCTGATGGGATATGGCCGACTGGGTCATATTAAGGCTCTCAGCTATATCGCAGACACACATCTCCTCTTCGAACAAGGCAAAGAGAATTCGAATCCTTGTGGAGTCTCCGAAGACCTTGAACAGTTCTGCCAGATCGTAAAGCTCATCATCATCGGGCATCTCTCTGTGGACCTTCAGCACCACATCTGCATGCTTGTGCACTACATCGCAATGTTCTACATCATTGAGTGACATATCGATTTCCTTTCGTTTCATTTAAACATATGAATAATTGTTCATATGTTGAATATAAAACAAGTGAATGCATATGTCAATACACATTCACTTATTTTTTTATCCTTTAATTGTGATCACTGTTT
>JAEEGK010027131.1_pt1 | contig 11596 bp, 7 predicted proteins | sample 8958771 | NCBI WGS metagenome assembly JAEEGK01 (sample SAMN16246547, study PRJNA631951) | gut metagenome | biome: gut microbiome; feature: rumen; material: SC-attached | host: Bos | place: Iran: Karaj | collected 2018-10 | reverse complement strand
ATTGTCTATCAATTGAAAATATATTTCATTTTTTAATTAAATATTTCAATATTTTTTTTAAAATTAAATAAAATATAAGTGTTTGTAGAAAAAGATACAATTGAAAAAAACCAAATTTAATTGAATATATATTTTTTTCTGATTACTTTTTTTTAATGATAGAATTATCAAATATTCATTTCCTTTATATCTCAAATAAAAAAAAGAATATTTTAATTTTTGGGTTTTTAAATTCAATAATTAAAATTTTTTTCCAACAAAAATGTTAAATTGAACTTATTAATTCAAACATTTTGATAAATGAAATTAGATGAATCTTTTAAAAAATTTTCTAACAATTTTTCATTCTATTTTTTTAAATTTTAATTAACAATAAATTGATAGATCAAATAAAACAAATATTAGTTTTGGTAAATATCTATTTGTTATTATGCGATGAAAAGAAGGATTGATCATTAAAAATAATTATTTATCTTTTAGTTAAAAAATTAAATTTTATGACAAAATTAAAATAAAAAATGATTATGAGCATATATTATTTTAAGTCTAATTTAAGATTTATGACAATAGGAGAATTTTTTAAACAATGTTTTTTTATAATAGAAAAAATAAGAAGTAAAAAATACAAATAATTTTTTAATTAAAACAATTTAATTTTTTCTTTTTTATTAAGAATTTAAATATATGTATTCATTAATAGAAAAAATGAATATATGTAAACTTTAAATTATCTTTTTCTTAAATAAGAAACTTAAATTATTTTTTAAAAATGAATTTATTGCCTCAAAGAATTATTGGAATTATTATATCATGTATTTTTATTCTCATAAATAGATTCTATATAAAAAATGACCTAAATCCTTCTTATGTAATTAATGAAAGAAAATATTACGAAGTTTCAATTGATAGTTTAAATGAATTAAATTATTTAATAAATTTAAAATTTCAGAAATTACTTTCTTAATTGTTATTTATATTTTTTCTATTTCTTAGTTTAAATTAAATTTTGAAAAAGTTCATTTTTGAGAAAAATTCTTTTTATATGAGAAAAAATAATCCTAAAAGATTATTAGAAATAAAAATTTTTTTTTCCAAATTAATATTTATAATAAATAAATATATTTATATTTTTTTTTTTAATCTTTTTATCTAAAAAAATAAAAAAAAACGCAAATGAAAAACAATATCCATAAAATTGTATTTAAGTTAAAAAAATAAAATATAAATATATAAAAAAAGAAAACATGTCTATATTAAGGACAGAATATCCAATAGAAAAATTTAAAGATAAAGCTATAGTAATAACAAGAGATATGTATATTGATGAAAAATTTTTTAGTATTAATGAGAAATATAGTCCTTATCTTTCAAAAGTAGTAGTTTCAAATGGATTAATAAGAGATAGAATAAAGAAAGTAACAGAAGAAATAATAAATGAAATTCCAAAAAATGAAGAAATAGTATTTTTAATTATGTTAAAAGGTGCAATTGAATCTTCAAAAGTGTTTTTGGAAAATTTTCAAGAAATAGATAATATTAAAGGTTTAAATCTTAGATATACAGTTGAATATATTCAAACTTCAAGTTATCAAAATGATAAATCAACAGGAGAATTAAATATTAAATCAGGAGATAATATTTTTAATAATTTAAAAGGAAAAAATATTATTATTATAGAAGATATTTATGATAGTGGATTAAGTTTAAATAAATTTATTGAAATGTTAAAACGTTTTGAAATTAAAAGTGTTAAAACATTTGTTTTAATTCAAAAAATGAATATTGAACATTTAAAATACAATTATTTTCCTGAATATATTGGATTTTTAATTCCTATGGATTTTGTCATTGGATTTGGTTGTGATTATAATGAATATTTTAGAGATTTAGAACATTTATGTGTTATTAATAACCAGGGAATTCAACATTTCAAAATTTAAAATACATTTTAATTAAATGATTTTATTATTTTATTCTATTTTTAAATATAAAAGAATCATTTTTTTTATATTTTATATTTTATATAAAATATAAAAAAACGTAAATTTCAAAAATAGTTTTTATTAATTAAATTTCAATATTAAATAAATATTTTCATAAATAACTTAATGTTTTAATTAAATAATTATTTCAATAAAATATTAGTTTTTGAAAATATAATTAATTTCTTGATTTCTTCTCTATTTCCTTCAAAAGTATTTATCTTTTTCTTCTTTAATATCTCTTTTTTGAAATAAATTTTTCTGGTTTAAAATTTTGATATAAAATTGGCAATAAAGATGAAGGATAATATTATATATGAGGTTTCTTTTCCTAAATTCATATAGTATATATTTTTAATAAACTTATCTTTAAAAAAATAGTTAAATCATATTAGTACAATAAATAAAAATTAGATAAATATAAGTAAATTTTACTAATTTTTAAATGTGGTAGTTTGTTACAATGATAAAAATATATAATATTATTATTTTTTGTAAATATAGCATTCAAATAAAAAATAATAAGATAATTTCAAAATTTGAGAATAAATAAATAATATAATAATCAAATCAAGCAAAATCTTAACTTATTATTTGAATGAAATTCGAAAAAAATAAAAACAGGACAAATAATTATTATTTTTTTTTCTATATTTATAAAGTTCTAAATAAATCATATTTAAATATTTTTTAATCATTCTTTTCTTTTATTCAATAATAATATGTTAATATATATAATAAATATTAATTAAGTTCAAAAAGTTGATTTAAAAATATATTAAAATAAAATTATAAAATTCCACTAAATTATTTTTATTAATATAAATAATAAGAAAACTTAAAAGAGTAATAATACTGTTTTAATAAAATTTATATTTTTTATACTAAGATTCAACCAAGCATATATAAGCAAATAACATAATTAAGAATATTATTTAAGAAAAAGAAAAAAAGAGATTTAATTATTATCTCAAAGGTTTTTAATGGAAACCACTCTAATTTTAAATATACTTACTTTTTCCTAAAAAAATAAAAATAAGATATTTAATAAAAAAGAATTAAAGAGAGATTTATCGTATTTCCATTATTTTTTAATAAAAATAAAAATAAGAAGATAAATAATTTCAACTGAACATTATAAAAAGAACATACTTTTTTTCAAAATTAATTAATTAATTTTTCTTTTCTTATACTAAAAAAAATAACAATTGAAAACCAAATGAATTAAAAAACATAAAAATAAAAATATATTAAAAAATGAAAAATAATCCTTTTTATCAAGAAATAATATCTCCTGAAATAAATAAAGAAACAAATCAATTTATTCAAAATAACTCAAATGAAGAAATATCAAAAGAAAAAATAAATAAACCCAAAGAATTAATAGAATTTAATGCAACATTCCATTTTAAAGAAAATATAATAAATTCAGACAAAAATTGTAAAGAACAAATAAATGAAAATAGTTATTATTGTTTTTCTTGTAAACATTCAATTTGTTCCAATTGTGGAATTAATGAACATAAAAATCATTTATTAATTCAAAGGAAAAATTGTTTAAATTATGATACTTCTTTTTTTAATGAAATATCAAAATTAATTGACGATTCTTTTTTAATTGAAAAAAAAAAAGATGATATTAAAAAAGGTGTTTGTAATTCCATTGAAAAAATTAAATTAAATTTAGATTTTTTAAAAGAAGAAAAAATGAATGAAATTGATAAATTATTTAATCAAATTTATTTTAGTTTAAATCAATTGAAAAAATATTATTTAAATGTAAGAGAATCGATTGAAAATTATTATATGAAAAATAAAGTTTTTTTTAATATTATTTTAAATAATGAAATTGGAAATAAAGATTTAGAAAATACAATTTTTTTAATGAATTTTGAAATAATGAATTTATGTGATAATAAAAATTTGGATGTTCTTGAAACAATAAATATAATAAAATATAAGATTAATAATTATAATACTTTAGTTGAGAAAAGAACTGAAAATAAAATCACAGAAATTAAAACATTTTTAGATGAAGATTTTAATTTAGAAAAATTTGATGATTTATATTGGGATGTTAAATTAAGAATAAAAAAATATAATGAACATATTTTTCAATTTAAAAAAATTATTTCTGAAGTTTATAAAAAATCAGGAAATTTAGAAAAAGTAAATGATATGTTAGATATATTTGATTCTAAAAATAAAAAAGGAAAAGAAGTACTTTTTAATCAAGAATATTTTATGAATAATATGACAAAAGATAATATTAAATATAAAAAAGTAAGAACAAATTCTAAAAATAAAGTTCATTCTCCTTTAAGAAATAATATGAGTCATAGTAAATCTAAAAATAATATTTATAATTCAAATTCTTTAAATAGAGATACTTTAACTTCAAGAAGTAATATTAATATTAGTCCTATGAATAATAGTAATTTATTAAACAATAATAATGTTATTCATACAATCAATATTCCTCCTGATGATATTATTTTAGATAATAGAATAATACAAAAATTTTTTGCTTATTCAATCTTTGGTTTATATTCTAAATATTTCGATAATTCAGATAATACTTTTAATTATGAAAATGAAAACAATATAAATTACAATAATCAAAATTACCTAATCAATAATTTTAATAATAATGCAATAAATAATAATTTTCAAACATTTAACATAAATAATAATATAATAAACAATATAAATAATAACACTCCAAACAATAATAATAATAATATTTATCATAGAAATGCAAATTTATTAAAAAAAGACTTTTCAAAATCATTAACAAATACATCAAAAATATCTCATATAAATATTTCATCTCTCCTTCCTAATATAAAGCCAAATTTATCAACATTATCATATATATCATCATGGACATCTCGTCAGAATAAATTAAAAGAATATGCAAAACCAATTCCAGGAACAAATTATATAAGTTTGTTTGATCCAATAAATCAAAAAATAACAAAAATCCAAATTAATTTAATTAAAGAAGAACATGGTTATAATATATTTCCAGAAGGAAATAGACACATTTTAATAGATAATATATTATATATAACAGGTGGAGTTGATAGTGTAAAAAATCCAATTAATATAGTTTTATCTTTAAATTTATCTAATTTAAAAATAAGGAAAATTTCAAATTTAATTTATCCTCATTCTTATCATTCAATAGAATATTTAGATAAATATGATTGTTTAATAATAATAGGTGGAGAACAAAATTTTTTTTGTGAAATTTTTGATATTTACAGTGAAAAATGGATCAAATTACCAGAATTAAAAATTCCAAGAGCGAATATAAATTTATATTTTGATAACTTTACAAGTGATATTTATGCTTTATTTGGTATGGAAGGTAAAATATCAGAAATTAAAACCAATAATAGTGAGGCTATTGAAGTTTTAGAATTAAAAGATATTAAGAGTGGTTGGATTAAAGTTGATTATTATAAAAGTGCAGATTTAAATTTAAAAATAAATTATATTTCCGTTTGTCCTTTTACTAAAAATAAATTATTATTATACGGAGGAAATAAAGGAAGAGTTGAAAAAAGATTATTTGCTATTTTTGATATGATTAAAAACGAATGTGTCAAAGTTGATAATAAAATTATGGAAGATATTAAATTAGAAGAAAAAAAAATACAATTAGTTGATTTTGCTATTAAGAAAATTAAATGATTATTTATTTAAATTTTGATTTTTTTTATTAATTATCAAGAGAGTTTTATAGATAGTTAATTTATTTATTTTTTTTGAATTCTTTTTATAAAACTTATATTTTTTATTCCTTCTAATACAAATTAATTTTAAAAATAAATAAAATGATATCATCTTTTTCACTAGTAATAATAGGAATATCATTTATAATACTATTGACAATATTTTTGTTGTCCTATTGGTTTAATGGTCCCAAAACATCTTTATCAAAAAATTTACGTGGAAAAATTATTATAATAACAGGCGGATTAAAAGGAATAGGTTTTGAAGTTACCAAAGAACTTTTAAACAAAAATGCAAAAGTAATAATATTATCAAAAGATAAAAATAATAGTATGAAAATAATAAATTCAATTAATTTAAACAATAAAATTATTAGATGTTTTTTTCATGAAGTTGATTTAAGAAATTATAATTCTATTATTCAATTCGTTAAAGAATTTAAAGAAAATATAGGATTTGTTGATATATTAATTAATAATGCAGGAAGTGTTTTTTATGATTTTAATTTAATTAATGGAATAGAAGAAACTTTATTAAATAATTTCATTGGTCATTTAATTTTAACTTCTTTATTAATTGATTGCTTTAATCCTAAAGGAATTATTATAAACATTACTTCTTCAAATTATAAATTAATTTCTAAAAATAATTTACTTAATTTTATTGCAACAAATAATTTAAATTTTGAAAAGACAAAAGAAAATTATAATTGGTGTGAAATATATAATATTTCTAAATTATGTAATATTTATAATACTATATATTTAAAAGATTATATTATTAAAAATGGTTTAGAAATAAAAATAATAAGTATTCGTCCTGGATTTATTAATAATGATTTTTATCAAAATATAATCAAAAATTCATGGTATTTTTGGTTTATAAATATAATATTATTTCCTATTAAACTTTTATTTTTTAAAAGTAATTTTATGGGGGCACAAACTATTTTAAATTGTTGTTTTATTGATTATGAAGATTTAATTAATGGTGGATATTATAAAGATTGTCATAGTGAAAAATTAGAAAAAATAGCTAATTTAATTTATGCCAAAAAAATTATGGAATTTACTCACAATATCATTGTAAGAAATAATTTTGTAAATAATGATTTAAATGTTTTAAAAATTTTTACTTAAAAAAAGAGAGATTATTTTTCTCTTCTATTGTTTTAATTTATTTATTATTATTTAAAACTAATAAAAAATATAATTATAAAAAATAATATAAAAAATGAGTGAAACATCTTTCTCAATATTAAAAAAAATGATATTTATTCCTTCAATAATATGTACACTAGGAGTAATAATAATGATATTATCTTATAAAATAAAAAGGTCTCCTCAACATTTAAATTTATTATTTTTATCATTAAATGATTTAATTTATTATATTTCAATTCTTCTTCCGTTTGATGAGAAGGAAATAATTTCAAATGTTTGTTTAACTCAAGGTTTATTAACAAATTTTACTAAACAAGGTTCTATTATTTGGTATTTTATTATTAGTTATACTTGTTTAATTAATACTTTAAATTCAAAATATTATCTTCAAAATAAAGTAAAATTTACTATTATTTATTTACTATGTTCTTTAATAATTCCTTTTATTTATTGTTTATATTTATATTTCTTTGATTTAATTGGAAATGATATTTATTATTGTAATATTTTTCTGAAGAGTGAATTAATGAAATTTTATATTATGAAAAATCAATGTTATATTTTATTCTTTGAAATTTTTGAATATTTTTTAAATTTATTTTGTTATAAAAAATGCAGTAAATATATTTTAAATATTGAAAAAAATACAAAGAAAAAAAATAATGAACATAATAAAAATAATAAACTTTTAATCAAAATTCCGTTTATTTATTTAATTATTTCTCCAATAGGAATTTTAAATACTTTTTTTAGGATTTATTCTTATCTTCAAATTAATTTTTTATTGGAATATTTAAATTTATTTTCAGAAGGATTTAAAGGAATTTTTATTTTCATTATTTTTAGTTTAAATATTCATTTTTCAAAAGTTAAAAAAAATATGAAAAAGATTAAATTAAGAAAGAAAAAAAAATATTTCCCAGATAAAAAAGAAAATTCTTTATTGGAACCTTTTTTTTTATTAAAAGATGAAAATTAAATAAAAACAATAATTTTTCCTTGCTTTTACTATTATATATATATTCACTTTTAATAATAAAATCATCAAAAAATAAAAAAAAAAAAAATTTTAAATTTAATATAATCACTTCCAAAGTTTTTATTAAAGATTATAGCTGTAAAATTTCATTGTTTGAATTAATTTATTATCATAGTTAATTTTATTAAAAATCTTTAAATTTATTATTATTTTTTTAATTAATTAAACAATTTCATTTTTTAAAAAAAAAATTGTTTGATTTTTTTTATTTTTTGTTTGAAAAAAAATGAAATTTTTAATTTTATTTTTTTAAAATAAATTAATTAATTAAATTATTTCTATTTTTTTTATTTCCTATTGTTTTCATAATTTTAATAAACCCAAAATTTTTTAATATTTCATAATATTTTTTCTTATTTAAAAAATCTTTTTCAAATTGTTCTTTGTAATATTTAAAAAGAAAATCCAAATAAGTTAAATTTAATATTGAATTTATTTCTTTTATATTATCTGAATAAGGATTTTTTTTTTTAATTTCTTCAATTTTTTTCATTGCTCTTTCATTTTTTTTATTTTGTAATAAAATAAGAAAATAAATTTTTTCATTAAACCAATTATTATTATCATTATAATTTATATTTTGAGTAAAAAACTTAAAATTTAATTTATAAAATTTGATTTTTTCTTTATTTGAATTTAATAATTTATTTAAATATTGAGAAGATTTAACTTTAAAAGACTTTAAAATATAGTCTTTTCTATCTTCAATTATATTTTCAATAACAGGATTTTCTAAATCATGTTTTATTTCAAAATTTATTTTACCAATTTCATTTAAACTTTCTTCTTGACATTGATAATCTGATTCAGGAATATTATAATTAAAAGTATCTCCTGTTGATTGAATTGAAATATTATCATCATTTAAAAGTATTAGGTCGCTTTTTTTATAGAAATAATCGTCATTGTCCATTAATTGTTTATAAAAATATTTTTTGCAAACTTTATGAGTATATAAATTATATATTAATTTCTACTTTTTTTTTGGGTGAAACTTCTAAGTTGTTTGAAAAGTTTTTTTTTGAATTTTGAATCAATAAATTTATAATTTTTATTTTTATTTCAACCTTAAATTATATTTTGGTTTGTTTGTGTTTTCATTACATCACTTTTTTATTTCTTATTGCTTTTATGAATTCTAAAATTATTTTTTGAATTGTTTTTTTTAAGTTATTTAAATATAAGAAGTATAAATAATTTTTAATGCATGAATAATGAATAAAATAAATTACTTGAAAATCATTTAAAAATAATCAATAATTATTATATCTATATTAATTAATTTATTGAATGTATAAATTTTTATCCATTTATTATTGATTATTTTTAATAAATATTCTTATTTATTTTTTTCAATCTCATAAGAATATATAAATAATAAAAAATCAATTAATATTTATAATTAAAAAATCAATATTTATATTTTTGTGGGTTTTCTAAATATTTATTTCAATATATTTGTTTTTGAATTATTATTTAATCTTAGTTTTTGAGCTTTCAATTTTTTTTTGACATTTATTTTTTATTCAATAATATTTTAATTTTTTTTGAAAAATTATTAGAATCAATGTCATACTTTGATATGTTAATGTCTAAATATTCTTTACTTTTATTATGTTTATTTTTAATTAAATTTTTTTTTGAAGAAAAATGAAAAGAATTATTTTTTAAATTTTTTCTTGTCGGAATTGAAATTGTTGAAAGAGTCCTTTTTTTTTTCTTTTTATCTTCTAATAATTTTTTTCTTAAACTAAATTTAATTTTTGTTTTACTTTTTCCGTTTTCTCTTTTGATATAATTATTTAAAGATAAATCCTGACTAAAAAAAATATTATTCTTTGCAAAATTATCATTTTTTTCACTTTCTAAAGAATAATTTTTATTTTTATTATTGTTGATTAAAGTATCTTTTTTTAATTGAATACTTTGATTAAATGATAAATTGTTTTTATTTCCAAAAAAAAAAGTATTTCCATTTATTTCATTATTTAAATTTTTTTTTTCATTAGAAGGAATATTAATATTTATTTCATTTATTATTGAATTATTTCTACTTAACTCATTATAAAAAATATTATTGGGAATTTTTTTTCCACTTAAACCTCTTTTTAATTTAATTAAATATGTTTTTATTAAAGGTTGTTTTAGTATTATTGAATTATTTTCTGAGCTTAAATCATTCTTTTCATTTATTTCATATTTTTCTTCAAAAGTTTTACCATTTTGATATTTATAAAATAATTTTGAATCATCTTTTAATTTTGGCTTTGAGTAAATTTTTTTCCTTTTATAAATCATTTTTTTATATTTTTTGGGGAAAAAACATAAATTTCATATTTTTTAATTTTTATTTAAATAAGATTAAATATTTTTTATTTAAAGTTAAAATATCTTTTTAAAATTGATAGATCTTTTGATATTAAAATAATTTTTTTAAAACACTGTAAAATATATTGATTTAAATATTGTTCTATTTATAAATATTTTATATAATAAGATATTAATATTTTAAAATTCATAAATAGTAGAAAAAGATAGAAAGAAACATTAATGAATTTTTAAAAATAATAGAAGTTACTTTGAAAGGTCAAAATATTATCTTGATGAAAAATTAATATTGTTTAAAAAAAAATATAATAATTATCTTTATAAATGCCAAAATTCGGAAAAAAATTTAAACGACTTCAAATTAAAGAATTTGAAAAAGAATATATAAATTATAAGTCTTTAAAACATTTTATAAAAGAAAAAAAAAACTTAAATTCTCTAGAAGATATAAAAGATGAAGTAATAACTTCATTTAAGAATGAATTAGACAAAGAATTAAAAAAATTTTATGTTTTTTTTATAAATCAAGAAAGAAAATTATATCTTAAAATAAATAGTAGATTATATTATAGAAATTCATATTCAAATTTAGATTTAGAAGGAATAATAAAAGAATATAATGAAATAATATCAATTGAATATTCAAGTTTATATTTTGCTTCATATGTAAATATAAATATAAAAGCAATATTTAAAATATTAAAAAAATTTGATCATAAATTATCAACTTTAAATAGTAATTTATCAAATGAATATATAATTGAAAAATTTAGTTTAAAAAACAGTGATTTATTATATATCTTTCAATATAAAATGATAGATGAAGTAAATGCAGTTATTGAAAATTTAAAAGAAGATTTAGAAAAATATTACAATTATATTGTTGAAGGAAATAAAAAGTTAAAAAATATTAATTCTAATTTTAATAATTCTTTAATTAATGATTATCTAATTATTAATGATGACTTTACTACAAAAAAAGATAATTTTAATGAAAAGAAAAAAAATTTTAATTTGATTCTAGACCAAAATGAATTTTTATATCAAAATACACAAAAATATTTTAAAATTTGGAATAGAATTTTTGAGATATATGAATATAAACAAGAATCAACACTAATGAAAAAAACATTACATTTTAATAAAGAAACTTTAAAAACAATAGTTAATAAAATAAATATAATGATAAGTGAATCAAATGAAAGAAATATTTTTATTACATTAAATCAAAATTTTTTAATGAATTCATGTTATTCATATATATTTCCAAATATAATAGATTTAATGAAAGAAAAAAAAATAAATAATTATATATTAATTTTATCAATGACTAAAATAGTAAA
>JAEEGK010027129.1_pt1 | contig 11597 bp, 15 predicted proteins | sample 8958771 | NCBI WGS metagenome assembly JAEEGK01 (sample SAMN16246547, study PRJNA631951) | gut metagenome | biome: gut microbiome; feature: rumen; material: SC-attached | host: Bos | place: Iran: Karaj | collected 2018-10 | reverse complement strand
CCGGCAGGCTGGTCCTCTTTGAATTTCACTGAGTAGGGTCCCTCGTTGTGTATCGAGTTGGCCTTCGTCAGATAGTTGAAATACTCCGTGCCGCATCCGAAGTCCTTGACGGGGTCGCCGGCATGTCCGTAGGCAAACATCCACCCCTCGTTGAGGCGGGTCTTCTCGCGTACGCTCTGAGCATTGGCTGTGGAGCAGAGCATGCAAAGCATCCACAGCGCAAGCATCTTCCATCGCATCGTTTTTACCATAGTTGTTATGAGTTGTTAGTTGTGGCCTTCTGAAAAGTCAGCTGCAAAGTTACGACTTTTCCTCCAAAATTCAGCCTAATAAGCGTTAAAAATGAGGAAGGAATCACAGATTTCCGATTCCTGACAGCTGTATATTCAGTTTTTCTTTGTATTTTTGCATGGTGAATACAAACAAAGCTATAAAGATACTACTGCTGACGATGCTGCTGACCTTCAGTGCATCGGCCTGTCAGGCCAGGAAGTGGCGTACGGTGGCACTGAAGAGCGCCATCACTCATCCGCAGCCCATGACGGGCCTCGTGCTCTGGCCGGAGGAGGCACGTAGGCGCCATGCTGACTACGGACCGGCCATCCAGCTGGAGTTCTCCTATTGTCTGCCCTCTAAAGTGGTGAAGGGCTGCGAGGCCGACGGCACCATCGTCTACGACTGGAGCTGGTTCGACCGTATACTCGACGATGTGGCTGGCCGCGGACATCAGCTCATAGCCCGCTTCCGCTACGAATATCCTTCGAGCAGAGATGTCGACGGTAACAGGGGGACGACAGCCGTGCCCGATTATATCAAGCAGCGGGCGGACTATTCCGAGACCTTCGCCAGCAATCCCAATGACGACGGGCCTACATGGTATGCCGACTGGACCAATGCCGAGCTGCAGCGGTTCACCCTGCAGTTCTATACCGACTTTGCCCGTCGCTGTGCCCACGATGCGCGGCTGGCCTTTCTGGAGGTAGGCTTCGGCCATTGGTCGGAGTATCACATCTACGGCACCAAGCTCGAGCTAGGCAGGAACTTCCCCTCGAAAGCCTTCCAGAAACAGTTTTTCGAGCACATGGACTCCGTGATGGCCGACATCCCCTGGGCCGTCTCCGTCGATGCCGGCGACAACCGCTATTCGCCCGTGGCTGCCGACAGCTCGCTGATGGCTTTGACCTTCGGCTCGTTCGACGACTCGTTCATGCATAAGTCCCATGAGCTCAGCAACGGTGGCGGCTTCAATGAGAGATGCTGGAATGCCATCGGGAAAGGCATCCGCTGGCAGAAGGGCGTCTGCGGCGGTGAGATCAGCTATTACACGCCCAACGAGCAGAAGCTTTTCCTCAGTCCCGACGGCCTCTATGGTCACACATGGGCAGAGCAGGCCGCCAAGTATCACATCACCTTCATGATAGCCAACGATGCTCCTCGGGGCGGTGTGGCCACTCCCGAGCGTTTCCGTGAGGGCAGCATGGCCACGGGCTATCGCTTCGTGGTCAGAGGGTGCGAGACCGATGGGAAGACGACTCGTCTGCTGGTCGCTAATGAGGGCGTGGCGCCGCTTTATCGTGATGCCTGGTTTGCTGTTGGCGACCATCGTTCCACGATGTCCCTCCGCGGTCTGCTGCCAGGTGAAGAATCTTTAATTGAGATACCCGCCGCCGCGAATGCCGATGGCAGCAATGTGCAGATTGTCAGCGACTGCATCTTGCCCAGTCAGACCATCGAATTTGTGGCCGACATAACCAATGTTCCATGAGCCGGATCATCGTAGCTATCGACTCGCTGAAAGGCTGTCTGACATCAGCAGAAGCCAATCAGGCAGCAGCAGAGGGCATTCGTTCGGTAATGCCCGATGCAGCGATCGTGCAGATTCCCGTCAGTGACGGCGGCGAGGGCTGGCTCGATGCCTTCCATAGTGCCGTGGGCGGTGTGTTGGTGGATGTCTGTGTGAAAGACCCGCTCCTGCGCCCCATCGTGGCCCCTTATCTGATCGTGGGCGACACGGCAGTGATTGAGATGGCTAAGGCCAGCGGACTGACACTGCTAGCTCCCGATGAGCGCAATCCACTGGTGGCTACGAGCTACGGCACGGGTCAGCTCATCGTCGATGCCGTGCGCAGGGGCTGCCGGCACATCATTGTCGGACTGGGCGGCAGTGCCACCAGCGACTGCGGCATGGGCATGCTTCGGGCCGTGATCGATAGTTTTGCCAAGCATCAGCTGTGGGACGATGTGCGTGCGCTGGATGATGTGCGCTTCACTATAGCCACCGATGTCACCAATCCCCTCTGCGATGAGCATGGGGCAGCCTTCGTGTTTGCTCCTCAGAAAGGGGCAACGCCGGCGATGGTCGCTGCGCTCGATGCCCGAGCCAGGCGCTTTGCAGCCGTCTCTGCCCTTCACTTCGGCCATGACCGTCAGAATGAGCCCGGTGCAGGAGCTGCCGGTGGTCTGGGCTATGCCTTCATGCAGTATCTGAATGCTGAGCGTCGCTCGGGCATCGACCTTCTGCTCGAGACCATCCGCTTCGACGAGCTCCTGCAAGATGCTTCGTTCGTCATCACGGGTGAAGGCTCGGCCGACCGTCAGACGCTTATGGGCAAGCTCCCTTTCGGGATTCTCCAGCGGGCCCGTCGTGTGCCTGTCGTCCTGATTGCCGGTCGTATCAGCGATCGCCAGCTGTTGCTCGATGCCGGCTTCTCGCAGGTGGAGCCCATCTCCCCGCCTGAGCTCCCGCTCGAGGAGGCCATGAATCCTGCGACAGCGAAACGGAATATCGCTCAATTGATGAAGAAACTGAATTTATAAAACCAATAAGATGATGAAAAACTTTAAATCAACAGCGTGGCTGCTGCCACAACCTGTGCTGATTATCGGCACCTACGACAAAGAAGGAAAACCCAATGCCATGAATGCTGCTTGGGGCGGACAGTGGGACATGCACGAGATCATGATCTCGCTCGGCTCACATCAGACCACCGACAACCTGGCTCTTAATCCCGACTTCACCGTGACCTTCGCCACTGCCGAGACGATGGTCGCCTCCGACTATGTGGGCATCGTCAGCGGCAGGAACACGCCCGACAAGATGGCAAAGGCTGGATGGACTGCCGAGAAGGCTCCCAATGTCAATGCGCCCGTGTTCAAAGAGTTTCCCATGACGCTCGAATGCAGGGTGAAGCAAAAGCTCGACGAGAGCGAGACCGGCTATTATCTCGTGGCCGAGATCGTCAATATCCTATGCGACGAGCAGTACCTGGCTGAGGACGGCAAGCCCGATGTAGAGAAGATGAACCTCATCACCTTCGACCCTGTCCACCACAACTACATCCAGCTGGGCAAGGCCATCGGCAAGGCATTTGCCGACGGCAAGCAGCTGAAATAGTTCTTCTCGTATGACGATAGAAGAGTATCTGGAAAAGCCCTGTTGGGTGATTGATATCCTGCCCAGACAAGTGCCTGAGGATAGCCTGGGACAGTATTTCTGCATTGAGGAGTACTATCGGGAGCATCCTCAGATTGACACCATCTACAGCAAGTTCACCAACATCCTGCTGAAGCTCAACTGCTATGAGGACATCGATGTCAGCCTGTCCGATCGTGAGCACGAGTCGTCTGAGGAGCTGTGGGCGACGAATCCCGCTCCCAAGTCCGTCGAGGCAATGGTGGCAAGCTGCCTTTCCAGGAAGGAGATGCTCTACGTCGTGCTCACATCATCAAGTGCCATGATCACCATCAGTGGTGACGATACCTATATGACCATCTACAACCCCTCAGAAGCCGTGCTCGGGCTCTTGGCCCCACTGGCTGCCTCTGAAGGGCTGTTCCTCTGGATGCCCCCGCAGTCCGCTGACGAGTGAGTGTGTGCTGAAGTGCTGTAAAACTTAATACAATGAAACAGGAAGTCAACCCCAACGACACCTCCCGCGCTGAGGCTTTCGAGATGTGGATGAAGTCGCCCATGCCCATGGTGACCGTGGTCAAGACGCTCGATGTGACACGTCTGCGCAAGGTAAGCAGGCGCGCGGGCAAGAAGTTCAACATGCTGCTGTGCTGGTGCATAGGCAAGGCGGCAAGCATGGTGGACGAGTTCTATCTGCTGCCCGAAAGACTGCTGGCCGACGACGGCACTACGGTCATTGGCACTCGGCTCTATCAGTACGATCGTCTGGCCATCAATGTCATTGTCGACAATGTGCAGGGCGGCATCAGCAATTGCGATGTGCCATTCAGCGACGACCTGGAGCAGTTCAGCAGCGACTACGACCGGCTCACCCAAGAGTCAGCCACCACCTGCAGCAACATTCTCGACGACGATGCCATGATAGTAGGAACGTCGGCTGTCGTAGGCACGGAGCTTGACTGCATCGTCAACCAGTACACTGGCATCTTCAACAATCCCTTTCTTGCCTGGAGCCGATACCGTCGCCATTGGTTCAAGACCACGCTGGCTGTCTCCCTCCAGTTTCATCATGCCCAGATGGACGGCCGCCAGGTAGCCCGCTTCTTGGAGAACCTCCAGGCCGCAATCGACCAGGTAAAATAGTAAAATCGTAAAATACCATGTTACATTCAGAAGAAGTCAGGATCTATCATTCCCTCTGGCGCATGCTCCTTCTCATCCTGGGGTGCTCGACGATGCCACCTTCCTTGGCCGGCTTGCCCGCAAGTTCAACCTCTCCGTCAGTGGCACTCAGGAGTCCATCGCAGTGACGGGCCTGACCATCAAGGCGCAGGAGCTCCTCGATTTGCTGACCGACCGTCTGCAGCAGTCGCAGAGATAAGCCCAAGCCTTTTGCCTCTAGTTTCTCTGACTTATCCCAGCTGATACTCTCCTGTGCGGATGGCGGCGATGACTCCACCGTCGATGAGCAAGTCGGTGCCTGTGATGAAGCGGGCATGTTCACCCAAGAGGAAAGCTGCTGCCTCGGCAATCTCGTCGCTGGTGCCTGTACGCCGGGCTGCAGAGGCGTCAATCATGCGCTGATAGCCCTCGCCGTTGGCATTGAACTCGTCGTAGGCCAGGGGAGTGACGATGACGCCCGGCGAGATGGTGTTGATGCGAGCACGACGGTTGCGCCAGCTGGTGGCTGCAGCCCGCTGAGCCTGCAGGTGGTTCATGCGCTTGGCAATCATATAGGCAAAGCCTGAGTTCTGCATGGCCACCTCCTGAATGAACTTCACATCTTTCAGTTTCTCTGTCGGGGTGTTGACCAGCTGCAACTCAATGTCGTTGGGGATGGGGTACATATAAGCTGCCTGACTCGAGATAATGAGTCCTGCGCCGCCCTCGGCCATCACCTCGCCAAAGGCATCGACGGCATAGCCCGTGCCTACCATGTCGAGGTCGACGATATGCTCAGGGTTCGCCTGATTGGGTGATGCACCCGCCGTATCGATGAAGTACATCACAGGTCCCAGCTCAGCGGCCTTCCGTGCAAATGCCTCCACGCTCTCCTTCTGCAAGGCGTTTACCTGCATCGTCTCCACATCGTAGCCACAGCGGCGGAAATCCTCGCCGACACGCTCCAGTGCCTTCTCGCTGATATCGCCCAGCAGGATTTTCTTACCAGCACCAATGCGGCGCACAATGGCTGTTCCCATACTTCCGGCACCCAGTAGTGCCACTACTGCTTTCTGTTCGTTTCTGTCGAAAAACATCATGTTATTTTACTATTTTTACTATTTTACTATTTGCTGGGGGTGAGGCTCTTTATAAATTTAGCCGGATTGCCGCCAACGATGGTATTCGGAGCTACGTCCTTGGTGACTACGGCGCCGGCGGCTACTACGGCATTCTCGCCGATGGTCACTCCGGGAAGGATGATGGCTCCCACGCCAATCCAGGCATTACGTCCGATGTGGACGGGCTTGCAGCGCAGCACCATGCGGTTCGCAAAGTCGTGGTTGTCGGTAACGATGCGCACGTTGGGACCTATCATCACACCGTCGTCGATGGTGATGCCGCCAGCAGCCATGCATGTCAGCGAGTGGTTGATGAACACACCCTTGCCAATCTTCATCTGACAACCGAAGTCAATCTGCATGGGCGGCATGATATAGCTCGTGGCATCCAGTCCGCCGTTGAACAGCTCATTCTCCATAGGACGGATCTTCTCCATGTCCGGCTCGGTCGTGTTGATGCGGAAACATATCTGATTGCAGCGCCCCATCTCGCTGATGGCTTCTGCATACTCGGGCGTCGCCATATCGACGTCAGCCCCTGATCTTAACTGATTGAAAATGTCCTGTTTCATTATTTTATTATCCGTAATTCTCAATCAAGTACTTCACAAACTGCGGGTCGCCGAAATTCCTGGTGCCTGCGTCGTGCTGGTTCATCTTGGCGATCTGAGCCATGTCGTCGTCTGACAAAGTGAAGTCGAAGATGTCGATGTTCTGCGCCATGCGCTCCTTATGGCTCGACTTGGGAATGGCCACGATGCCACGCTGAGTGAGCCAACGGAGAGCCACCTGAGCGGCAGTCTTATTATACTTGGCACCGATAGCACCCAGTAATTCACTCTTCACGATGCTGTCAGTTCCTTGTCCACCAAGTGGATACCAGGCCATCATCTTGGTGCCAAACTCGCCATGAATCGGTTCGATGCCCGTCTGCTGAGATAGCGTGTTGCACTCCAATTGGTTCACCATCGGCTTTACCTCTACATAGTGGGCAAAGTCGAAGAAACGGCCTGCCTGGAAGTTGCTCACACCGATAGCACGAACCTTGCCTGCACGATAAGCCTTCTCCATAGCCCGCCACGTACCGAACACATCACCGTAGGCCTGATGGATGAGCAGCAGGTCGATATAGTCGGTCTGCAACTTGCGCAGGCTCTCGTCGATACTCTTGGCGGCCTTTTCCTCGCCAGCATTGGATATCCATACCTTTGTCACAAGGAACAGATCTTCGCGCTTCAGTCCACTCTTGCGCCAGGCACGTCCCACGCCTTCCTCATTCTGGTAGGCCTGTGCCGTATCAATCAGGCGATAGCCCACACTCAAAGCATCACTCACGCAACGTTCACACTCTTCAGGGCTTACCAGAAACACTCCGTAGCCCAATGTCGGCATCTCAACGCCGTTTGATAATCTAATGTATTCCACCATGTTATTTGACTATTTTACTATTTCACTATTTCACTATTTGCTGAGGGTGAGGCCTTTTATCCATTTCTCGACCTTCGCCTTATTTGTACGCACTTCGTGGCCGTAGATGCTGAAGCCCTTCTGGACATTGGCACCGGGGAAAGCCTCTTTCACGTCCTCGACGCAGTTGGCCAGTCCGCTGCCCTCATGGGTGGTGAAGGGGATGACGGTCTTGCCCTTCAGGTCGGCAGCGTGCTTCTTGAAGAAGGTGAACATCACCTGCGGATAGGTGCCCCACCAGACGGGACCACCGATGAACACGGTGTCGTACTCGCTCATGTCGACGTCGCCCTCATACTCGGGCAGCTCACCGTTCTTGGTCTCCTCCTTCGCCAGATTGATGAGCGGAGTATAGGCCATCCCGTCGTACTTGTGGGTGACAATCTCAAACTGCTCTGCCCCCGTGAGCTCAGTGATGTAGTCGGCCACAATCTTCGTGTTGCCCACCTCAATGTTTCCTACTGCGTAGTTGTCTCCTGCATGCGAGAAGAACACTACCAAACTCTTACCTTCGTTGTTCATAACCTTTTCCTGTTTTTCGCCACCGCTGCATGCCGTCGATACGAGCAATGCCACAGCCGCCGTGATGATACTCTTGATGTTCAATAACATAATTACTATTTGACTATTTGACTATTTTACAATTTGACTATTTAACTGTTTATTGCTAATTGCGGTGCAAAGGTACGACGATTTTTCGATACTTTGGTTTCACAAATTGCCGCAGTATTTTCACTTTTTGCAGAAAACGTTCGTTTGTTTATAAATAAATGTGTAACTTTGCCGAATGAATGCGGCGAAGGGGCTTACGCTCCGCATGGCTGAAGTGCACTCCGCCCTGTTCTACGCTTAATCACAACATTGCAGCTATGAAGACAGATTTTCAGTATTCCAGCGACTTCTGCGCGATGAACGCGGCAGAATTGAGCCGCACCTGCATGCACCTGCTTTGCCTGGCAGGGGAGGGGAGCCTAGTGTTCAACGAGCATTGCTATCATATCGCGAAGAACGACCTGGTGGTGATACCGATGCCCGACAGGGTGAAGAACCTGGCGGCACATCCAGACCTGAAGGTGGAGTGGTTTGCTGCCGACTACAAGTTCCTGCAGAATCTGCTGCCGTCGAACAACTACAGCATCGGGGGCAGCATCTCGCTGAATCAGGATCCCGTGATCAAGCTGACCGAGGAGCAGGCACGGCATCTGCTGGATGACTTCCATCGCCTGCGTGACCGTATGGACGACCGCCACCTGCAGTTCTATCGTGAGCTGATGGGGAGCCTCTGTCTGACGATGATGTACGACATCTTCGAGGCCCATGCCCAGCGTGAAGCCACCGGCACGCATACCGACCGCACGGCCTACATCGTGAAACAGCTGATGGCGCTGCTCTCAACGGGCATCAGTCGCACGGAGCGTGAGGTGAGCTACTATGCCGAGCGCCTGAATGTGTCGCCCAAATACCTCTCAGCCACCATCAAGCGTGTGACGGGCCACAGCGTCACTTCCTATATCGACCGCCATACCATCCCTATACTGAAAGACTATCTGAATGATGAGCGCCTGTCGCTCACCCAGATAGCCGACCGCATGAACTTCACGTCGTTGAGTTACTTCAGCCGCTACTGCACCAAGCACCTGGGACTGTCGCCCAGCGAGTACCGGCTAAGTCTGCAGCCGAAGTGAGCGCAGCCCCCTAGTTTAGTACCATTTATACCCGTGCTCCTTGCAATAGTCTATCGCAGGCTGATAGCCCTGGAAGGTGGCCTTGTGAATCCACTTCAGCCCCTTCTTCTCGTCTACGGGGACACCATTGCCCGTCATGTGAAACCAGCCGATGGCAAACTGCGCCTGGGCATCGCCGCCATTGGCTGCCAGCTCATACCAGAAGGCACACTCCGACAGGTCTTTCTCCACGCCGTCGCCATTCCAGAAGGCCGCGCCGCAGTTCTTCTGACTCTGCACATGCCCCTGGAAGGCAGCCTCACGATACCAGAGGAAGGCCTTGTGATGGTCTAGCTCAGTGCCGTGGCCGAGGTAATAGGCGTTCGCCACATTCACCTGCGACTGCATGTCGCCCTTGTCGGCAGCTTTCATATACCACTCAAAGGCCTTCTCGCTGCTTTGCTCCACGCCCTTGCCGTGATAGTAGCACTCGCCCACATTGAAGCAGCCATAGACATCGCCCAGCTCGGCTGCCTTCATATACCATTCAAAGGCCAGCTCCAGGCTTACCTTCACGCCCGTGCCGCGCTCGTAGCACACCCCAAGGTTGTTCATCGCCCTGGTGTCGCCCTCGTAGGCTTTCTCGCGGTAGCCATCAGCCATGTTTCTTTCCTTCGGCATACGTTTACGTCAGATGATAACAGAATCAGGGGGCAAAGATACAAAGAAACGGGCAAACCACCAAGGACTTGCAGGGAGAAAACTATAAACAAACGTTAAATACGGCATGGTCTGCGTCTTAAATAATCGAAAAAGTGATGCTCAGCAGCGTTCGCAGAATCGATTTTTTTTGTTAATTTTGCACAGAGGTTTTGATCCAAAAGTATCACTAAAAACGAAAGAATTATGTCAAAGACAGTAGAGATTCAGATTGAGAAGAGCCGCCATCTTGTAGAGGGCCTACGCAAGCACCTGAAGGGTATTGGCGGCGGGGTGACCAACGAAGAAATCAGCGCCATGGAACAGGCCGTCGGCGAACTGGAGGCTGCCAATGCCGAGGTAGACCGTCTGCGTGATGAACTGGCACCGAAGGTGCAGCAGATGAGCGCCGTGATGGCTCGCGTGAAAGCAGCTTACGCCGAAAAGAAAAAGACGCTCAAGGGATACTATCCGCAAGAGCAATGGGCCGACTACGGCATACCCGACAAGCGCTAAGCCATTCTTCGAAATGCAACAAGGGGGCGGCACACGAAAGAATGTGTACCGCCCCCTTGTCGTTGCGCTGTGCGGAGCCCCTCATCTATTGCTCTCCACCCACTTCTTCAACTCGTCCTTTGTCGCACGGTTCAGCAGTTTGCCTTCCTTCCAGCCGATGTTGGGATACGTGGTCTTCAGGTCTTCACAGGCTTTCTTGATGCTGCTGCTGCCAGAGGTGGCAAAGGGGATGACGGTCTTGCCCTGAAAATCGTAAGCCTCCATGAAGGTGTTGATGATTGTGGGGCAGGTGTTCCACCAGATGGGGAAGCCCACGTATACCACCTCATAATCCTTCATGTCTGCGAGCTTGTCGGTGATGGCGGGGCGCGACGACTTGTCTTGCATCTCCACGCTGCTGCGGCTCTGCCTGTTGCGCCAGTCGAGGTCGGCCTCGGTGTAGGGCTGCTCGGGCTTTATTTCGTGCAGTGTTCCGCCGGTCACCTCGGCCAACTGCTGTGCCACACCTCTCGTTATGCCCGATGCCGAGAAATAGGCTACCAATACTTTCGTGTCTTTGCTCTCGCTTGTTTTGTTTGCTTGTGAAAGACTACGGTTACATGCGCATAGCGCAGGAATGCAGACACTCAGGAGTGCCGCCCAAAGCATTACAATCTTTTTCATACTTGTCTTCAATTTAAAAACACGTTGCAAAGTTACTATTATTTTTCAAAATGGGCAATACACAAATCGGCTGATTATATACCAATTTTGCTGAAAATGGAGGGAGGCTATCCGAACAGCTTTCTCCAAATCCACAACACGGAGACTGCGCCGGCAACGCAAAACACGAAGTTGGTGAGAAAGCCCTTGCCAAGCAACTCGATGTTCAGCAGATGGCTGATGAATGTTCCGGCATAGCTGCCGATGACCCCTATAAAGAGGTTCATGCAGCACCCCTTCCCCTCGCCGCTCATGATGCGGTTGGCAATGTAGCCGATGAAGATGCCTGTGAGTATCGGCCATGCTGTGAAATCGGCAATGTGCTGAAGCATACGTCATTGTTGTTCCAAAATCTTCTTGGCCATCTGCTTGCCAGCCTCAAAGGCTTTCTGCAAGTCGGCTTCCCAGTGCTCGTCGCGCCATTGGCGCTTGGCTTCCTCGGAGAACCCGGCAAGCTCGTAACGCTCGTAGTTCTTCACCTGATAGGTGTTGTAGGCAGTCAGGCGTTCCGGCTCGCCGAGGGCAGCCGTGATGCAGTACTCCATCGAGCCGTAGCCCTGGCTGTTGTTCCTTTCTGGCGTTCCGTTCATGGTCTCCATCAGCAGCACAGGCATGCGCTTGGGAGCCGTCAGGCTATAGTCGTTGTAGGAGAGCCAGGGGAATGCCAAACGCTCCAGGAAGGTGCGCATCTGGCCCGTGACGTCGCCAAAGTATATGGGCGAACCCAACACCAAGCCGTCGGCCTGGGCTATCTCTTCCAAAACGGGGGTCAGCGCATCCTTGAACTTGCAGACGTTGGATGCCTTGCCCTTGATTTTGCAGGCCATGCACGACATGCAACCTTTGTAGTCGAGA
>JAEEGK010027127.1_pt1 | contig 11598 bp, 8 predicted proteins | sample 8958771 | NCBI WGS metagenome assembly JAEEGK01 (sample SAMN16246547, study PRJNA631951) | gut metagenome | biome: gut microbiome; feature: rumen; material: SC-attached | host: Bos | place: Iran: Karaj | collected 2018-10 | reverse complement strand
CCGTTGGAGTTCTTCGAGCCCGACCTGAAGAAGTTCCGCTGTCTGGCCATGGCCTATGAGGCGCTGGCCCGTGGCGGCAACATGGCCTGCATCGTCAATGCCGCCAACGAAGTGGTGAACCGCGCCTTTCTGGAAGACAGATGCAAGTTCCTGCAAATGGGCGACATCATCAGCGAAACGATGGAAAGGGCCACATTTATCAAGAAACCAACCCTCGACGACTATATGCAGACAGATGCAGAGGCTCGTCGGATAGCAAATGAACTCTTATGACAGTATTAATTCAGATTCTTCAACTACTAATGGCGCTCAGCTTGCTCGTTCTGCTGCATGAGGGCGGCCATTTCCTGTTTTCCAAACTTTTCGGCGTGAGGGTCGAGAAGTTCTACATGTTCTTCGACTTGGGCATCGGCAAGTGGACCGGCAAGCTGTTCAGCTTCAAGCCCAAGAACAGCGACACCGAGTACGGCGTGGGCTGGCTGCCATTGGGCGGCTACTGCAAGATCTCGGGCATGATTGACGAGAGCTTCGACACGGAGCAGATGAAACAGCCCGAACAGCCATGGGAGTTCCGCACCAAGCCCGCCTGGCAGCGACTGCTCATCATGACGGGCGGCGTGCTGGTGAACTTCCTGTTGGCGCTCTTCATCTACGCTATGATCCTGTTCCACTGGGGACAGAGCTACATTCCCCTCCAGAACATGACCCACGGCATGTACTTCAACGACGAGGCCAAAGAACTGGGCTTCCAGAATGGTGACATCATGCTGAGCCACGACGGAGTGGATTTCTCCACGTTCGATGCCGATTTCTACCGCGACTTGTCAACCAGTCATGAGGTGACAGTGCTCCGTCAGGGACAGAAGGTGAGCATCGTCCTGCCCGGCGACCTGAACCTGCTGCAGATGCTGAAGTCGGAACCAAGGTTCGTTGAACCGCTCATGCCCCTGAGCATTGATAGCGTGATGCCCGGCTCGCCCATAGAGAAATGCGGCATCAAGGCTGGCGACCGCATCCTGAGCATCAACGGACACGAGGTGGATACCCACAATGAGTTTACTTTCGAACTGGGACGGCTCTATGATGTGTACAAGGCTGCCGACAACGACGCAACCCGTGAGCAGGCACTCAACACGAAGATTATCTATGTACACAACGGTGACACCATCAGCACCTCCATCAAGCTGCAGGCCGGAAAGAAGGCGCTGACCGCCGGGTTCTACAACATGGCCATGAGTAAGTATGAGGTGGTGAAAAAGGAATACGGATTCTTTGAAAGCTTCCCCGCTGGCGTGGAATACGGACTGAACGTGCTGTCGGGCTATGTGAGCGACCTAAAATATGTGTTCACCAGCGACGGTGCAAAGTCGCTGGGCGGATTCGGCACCATCGGCAGCCTGTTTCCACCCATGTGGGACTGGTACGTATTCTGGAAGATGACTGCTTTCCTGAGCATCATTCTCGCCTTCATGAACATTCTGCCCATCCCCGCACTCGACGGCGGACATGTACTGTTCCTACTCTACGAGATGATCACACGGCGCAAACCCTCAGAGAAGTTCATGATCTGGGCTGAATATGCAGGCTTCGGCATCGTGATTCTACTCATGATCGTAGCCAACCTGAACGACATACTGCGGTGGATGGGTGTCATGTGAGGATAAGAAGAGACGCACGGTAAGGGACATCAGTCCCAACTCCAACGGCCCCGCCACACCCACAGCGCACCACTGAGCGAGGCTACCATCAAATAGTACGCAACGACCTGTATCCATGAGGGGTGCAGGTCGTTGATGCTTGACAGGGGCAGTTGAGCCACCCATGTGAGGATGTGGTTGAGACCGCCTACCAGCCACAGCACTGCGGGCGCGAAAAAGGGCAGCAACAACATGAGCAGCGTACCACAAAGGACAAGATAGGCTGCGGGCAGTACAATGAGATTGGTGAGTAGAAAATAGGTGGAGAAATGTCCAAAGTGAAAAGCCACAAGAGGAGCCACACCCACCTGGGCAGCCAGTGAAACAGCTAACATACTGACAAGAACTGATGACAGGCGCTGAAAGACCGTGGGCGAAGAAGGACGCTCCACCTGAGGAAACGGATCGGGGGCGAACAAGGGCAACAACAACAAGATGCTTGCGACAGAGACAAACGACAGCTGAAACCCTACATCGAACAGTGAATACGGGTTGAGCAACAGAATGACAAGTGCTGCCAGGCACAGCAGATTGACTGAGAGGTGAGGACGATGACCCACGGAGAAAAGGGCAAAGAGACTGATCATGGTGGCAGAACGCACCACACTGACAGGCAATCCCACGAGAAAGGCAAAAGCCCAGATAGACAGAACAAGAACGGCCTGCGACCACAGACGCTGCCGGTAACGGCTCAGCAGCAGATAGCTGAGCAGCAAGTAGAGGATGCCCAAATGCAGTCCGCTGAGTGCCAATACATGGGAGGCTCCTGTCACCGAATAGGTGTCGCGCAACTCACGGCTCAGGGCTGACTTGTCGCCCAGCGTCATCGCTGCCAGTACGGCATAGCTGTCATCACGAGCCCCCAACAGCCTATAGCGTTGCAATAATACGTGTCGCCACTGAAGAAAACGGAGCTTACTACGGTCTGACACGGACAGACGACTCAGTGAGGGATGAGGAAAAACAGACCAGCACTGCTTGGGCACATAACACTGGCCTGCGAATCCCTGGCGACGCAACACACCGCAATCACCTACCTTCACCTGCTGGAGCGACAAGCCTTCACCAGGTCGTAACTGCAGAGCCCGTTCTTCCGAAGCCAGATAGCAACGCAGTTTCTGCCCGTTGTGGAGGGACAGCACATCGACAGCCACGCTACGGGGCTTCACGGAAGGCTCTGAAGCGACTACTACGTTGAGGTCACGACGCTGCCCATCGTAAGAGATGCGGTGAACCTTCTGCCACTGGCGTGTAGCTAAAATCATGCCCAGAAGTGAAATACTAAGCAGAATGGCAAGCGACTGCAACACTGCCCATCGGTGCAGAAGAAAAGCCAGTATCACCATGCCAATGAAAAACGGCAACAGAGTGATACTGGCTTTTAAGAGGAATCCTGCCACAATGCCCATAACCAAAAATACAACTACGGGCAAAAGGGGGGCACGCTCGGCTATCAGACTTCTCATCGGCAGGGGGAAAATATTTCAAGAAGCCAAGACTCGTAGCAGCTCACTGAAATGGGTGATACGCGTGAGCCGATGATGCTCAAAGGTTTCGGTGAACTCCAGTTCCCACGTGATGTGGAACGGTATATGCACAGCTGAAGCTCCGATGGCCAAGGCTGGCCTGATATCGCTTTTCAGCGAATTGCCTACCATAAGCAGTTCCTCAGGAGCAATATCCAAATGTCTGCAGAGCCCACGAAACTCATCTTCGGTCTTGTCGCTCGTAATCTCGACATGCTCGAAGAAACGACTCAAGCCAGAGCGCTGCAACTTATGCTCCTGATCGAGCAGCTCGCCCTTGGTGAACACAGCCATGTGCCAGCCTTCATGTTGCAGATGTTCAAGCGTATGCACTACCTCGGGCAACGGAGTGGCTGGCAGGTTGAGCAGCGTATAACACTCGTTCTGCAACCATGCAAGCTGACTGCCCGATATCTCATGCTTCGATACGCGCAGCGCTGTCTCAATCATCGACAGCGTGAAAGCTTTCGTACCATAGCCCAACAGGGGCATGTTCTTGCGCTCAGTGAAAAACAACTCACGCTCTGCTGTCTCGCGATCTACCCAAGGTGCTAACAGGGTGTAAAGCTCCTGCATGACACGTTCGAAATGGCCTTGGCAGTCCCAGAGGGTGTCGTCAGCATCGAAGGCAATGTATTTGATGAGTTTCTTCATAAAGTGGTTTTCGTTTACTGCGCACAAAAGTAGTGCTTTTTTTCTGAATAATTCAGATTTTTTGCGTACATTTGTCTCTGAAAAGCAAAACAATGAAGTGCCAAATGAAAAAAGCATCACTCTCGCTATTGTCGCTATCGGTATTGGCCATACCCTCAAGCGCACAGAAAGCAACACCCGAACGGCCTAACATCGTATTCATCCTGGCCGACGATATGGGCTATGGCGACCTTTCGTGCTTCGGCAGCAAGCATGTGAAGACACCCAACATAGACCGACTATCGGAACAGGGAACAACCTTCACACAATGTTATGCAGGCAGTGGTATCTCGTCGCCCTCGCGTTGCTCGCTCATGACAGGACTGAACTCGGGCCACGCACGTATTCGTGACAACCAGTGTCCGGTAGGTGGGCGTGTAGGCATCAAGGTCAGCACGAAAGGCGACACCACGTATATTCACCGTACCAACCTCATGCCAGAGGATACGACTATTGCTACCGTGCTATCGGCAGCAGGCTACAGGACTTGTCTGGTGAACAAATGGCACTTGGACGGCTATGACCCGCAAGCTGCACCTAATCACCGGGGATTCCATGAATTCTACGGATGGACCATTAGCACGGTTCACTCCAACGCACCTTATTATTATCCCTACTACCGATTTGACGGTGACCAGCTCATCAACATCCGAGAGAATCGCAACGACAGACATATCCGACACAACACCGACATTTCGACCGATGATGCAATACGCTTCATTGACAGACAGAAAGACAAGCAGCAACCATTCTTCCTTTATCTGGCCTTCGATGCACCGCATGAGCCATACATCATCGATGAAAAGACGTGGCGTTGGCACGACATCGATGAGACGTTTGCTTCACCCGAATCAAAGGAGAATGCGCAGCGCTATGCCGCCCTCATAGAACACATGGATGCTGCTGTGGGACGGCTTATCAGGCACTTGGAGAAACAGGGTCTGAGCGAGAACACGCTCATCATCTTTGCCAGCGATAATGGGGCTGCAGTTCAGGCTCCCCTACCACAGTTGAACTGTAATGCCGGCTTTCGTGGGCGTAAAGCACAACTCTACGAAGGCGGTATACGTGTGCCGCTCATCGTCTATCAGCCGGGGCGAGTACCCGTAAGGCGACTGGAGAACCTGGTCTATTTTCCCGACTTCATGCCCACACTGGCTGCCATAGCCAAAGGCACAGCCCTACCCTCACGCACCGATGGAATGGACATCTCTCCCCTCTTCTTCGGAAAAGACGCTGACACAGACCACCGCATGCTCTACTGGGAGTTTCCAGGCAAGCAACGGGCGGCACGCCTGGGCAACTGGAAATGCGTGACCATCAAGCGGAATGCACCGTTGGAACTCTACAATTTGAAAGATGACCCTGGAGAACAGCACAATCTGGCCAAGGACTATCCCGAAATGGTACAACTGTTCGACGAGGCGATGCAACGCATGCGCACCCCATCGGACTGCTGGCCATTACCGGAAGACTCGAAAAATGAAGGAAAGAAATGAACATCATCAGATTCATCAAGGACTGGACGCTGCCCATAGCGATGTCACTGGGGGCTGTCATCTACCTGCTGTTTGCTTTCACAACAGCTCTCGACGATGCCAGCCGCTTCTTCGCTCCCATCATGCAAACCATTTTGCCGCTGTTCATGTTCCTGATTCTCTTCGTTACGTTCTGTAAGGTGGATTTCCACAAACTGCGGCCCGTTGCGTGGCATTTTTGGATAGGCGTGTTCCAATTGTTGTTCATTGGGATATTGATGGTCATCATATTAGCCTCTCCTACCCCCTCTCTGATTATCCTTGAAGCCATCCTGATGTGTGTCATCTCGCCTTGTGCCACAGCTGCCGCCGTTGTCACACAGAAGCTGGGTGGCTCGCTGGAACAAATGACCACCTATACCTTCCTGTCGAATTTCATCACTGTACTGCTGGTTCCAATATGTTTCCCACTGATTGAGCCATCGGTACACATGGAGTTCTGGCCTGCCTTCCTGAAGATTCTGCACGAAGTGTTTATCGTGCTCATCGTGCCGATGCTACTCGCCTATATCGTGAAGCACTACATGAAGCGACTGCACGCCAAGATTATTGCCGTGCGCGACCTGAGCTACTACCTCTGGGCCTGTTCGTTGATGATTGTCACTGGTACGACCGTAAAAAACATCGTGAATGCACAAGCATCAATATGGATGCTATTAGCCATAGCCTTACTGGGACTGGTCATCTGTATTGTTCAGTTCGCTGTAGGCCGCTTCATCGGACACTACTTCAACCACACACAAGAAGCTGGACAAGCCTTAGGGCAAAAGAACACGGCTTTTGCCATTTGGCTGTCCAGCACCTATCTGAATCCGCTCTCTTCTGTTGGTCCCGGCTGCTATATTCTGTGGCAGAATATCATCAACTCGGTAGAGATATGGCAGAAAAGAAAAGAGGATATTACTTCTTGCCGATGACACCTATCTGGGTGGTACGCATGAACTCGATGAGGTTGCGAACCTCAGGTCCGTCGGGCACCTGCTCTTCAATTTGCTTCACGGCATCAAAGAGTGACGTGTTGCTCAGGTAGACCAGACGGTAGGCATTGGCAATATGCTTCAAGGTCTTCTCATCGACACCATAGGAACGCCCCATGGTATAGTTCACACCACCATACTCGCTGTGACGGGTACAGACGATGTAAGGAGGCACATCCTTAGAGAAAGTGGTGCCTGCCTGTATCATAGCACCTGCACCGACACGTGTACCAGCGTTCTCGATGACTGACGAAGAGAAGATCACACCATGACCGATTTGACAGTCACCGGCAATCTTGGTGCCATAACCGAACACGCAGTCGTTGTCAACTTTCGTGTCGTGCGAGATGTGAGCACCCTCCATCAGCACGTTGTTATCGCCTATAACGGTCTGTCCGCCAGTATGGGTGGCGCGGTTGATGACCACATTTTCACGGATGATATTGTTGTTGCCGATGATACACTCCGTCTTCTCTCCACGGAAATCGAAGTCTTGTGGCAGTGCAGCAATCACCGATCCCTGATGAATCTTGTTGTTGTTTCCCATGCGTGTGCCAGCACAAATGCTCACAAAAGGAAATATGATGCAATTGTCACCAATCACTACGTCATCTTCAATATAGACGAAAGGGAATATCTTGCAGTTGTTGCCGATTTTCGCATTAGGGCTAATCTCGGCTCTTGGGCTTATTTCACTTGCCATATTTTTTCTCTATTAGTAATTAGCAATGAGCAATGAGTAATTATGATTATACCTGTAGCAAGCAACCATTTTACTCATTTCTCATTACTCATTTTTCATTTCTCATTACTCATTTCGCATTTCTCATTATTTGGAGCCTCCTCCCAGTGCCTGATACAGATTGACCACAGCCTGCATCTTGGTGAAGTCGTCGGTGACTTTAGAGATACGGGCATTGAGCAGACTGGACTGTGCCTGGATGACTTCCAAATAGGTGGAGCCTTTCGAGGTATAGAGCTGCCGTGTGTCAGCAACTGTCTGGGTAAGCACAGCCACCCGCTTAGCTTCCAACTTACTTTTCTCGTCACAGCTGTTATAGAGCAGCAGTGCGTTTGACACCTCGTTACCAGCCTTCAGAATGGTATTCTGGAAGGTGTTGAGTGCCTGTTCCTGCTGTGCCTTGGCCACCTTGAGCCCTGCAACAATCTGTCCGTGGGCAAAGATGGGCTGTGCGAGTGCTCCCACAGCTGAGAGAATCCACTTGCCAGGATTAACAATTTGAGTACCCAAGGAATTAGTGAAAGTAGCTGCTGCCGTGAGCGTGATGTTAGGATAGAAGCGCGAACGTGCTGTCTGCGTGTCGTAGTAGCACTGTGCCAGTGCCATTTCGGCAGCGTGAACATCAGCACGGTTACTCAGCAGCTGCAGACCTACACCTGTTGAGAACTTGGTGGGCAACGACTGGTTGTAGAACGAGCCGCGCTCAATCTGATGGCCTGCCTCATTGAGCAGTAGCGACATGGAGTTCTCCATCTCACGAATCTGTCGTTTGATATCAGCTTTCTGTGTGAGTATGCTGTAGTAGTTGGCCTCACAACTCTGCACACTGGTGGAACGGGCACGTCCCAGTTCCATCTGCAGCTTCATCATGTCCCATGTTTCCTTCGTCAGTCCTTCCATATCGGTGACAATGGCGAGTTGCTCATCAAGCATCATGAGCGTATAGTAAAGATTGGCTACACCGCAAATGATGTTGGTCTTCACCACGACTTGATAGTCCTTTGTTGCGAGAAGCTTCATCTGAGCTGAGCGCTTCTGTGACAACAAGTTACCGAAAAGGTCGATAGTCCACGAAGCCGATATAGGCAACTGATAAGTCTTAGTTGTCGAGGCACCGTCCATCTGTACACGACTAATGGTTCCTTGAGGACCAATGGCAATAGACGGCAGGAAAGCCAGCTTCGACACCTTCAGTGCCGTTTCCATCATCTTTACGTTGAGAGCAGCATTTCGCAGATCGGTATTATTCTCCAATGCCTTCTCAATGAGCGACTGCAATTGAGGATCGGTAAACACCTCACGCCACGGCAAATTACCAAAGTTATCGTCAGCATTAGACTGGAGTGTATCGGTATCGCTCACTACATCGCGAATCAGTCCCTTCGTGTTCAGATTGTCGGGACGCTCATATTTGCCGTAGAGTCCGCAGCTGCTTAAAAGCAAGCAGAGTAAGCCTCCTCCCAGCCCCCTCCGAAAAGAGGGGGAGTTGAAAAACGCTTTCATATTTGTTATTATCTTCATGATTCAATTCCTTATTATTAAAAAGTAGTCCTTCCCCCCATCCCTTTTGAAGGGGGAAAGGGGAGGATTCTACTTCTCTAATTCATATTCTACTGGGCGATTAGCATACTGCTGCAACTCAGTGGTCACATCGGGGTTCTCCTCGTCGCCTTCGAACTTCATTGGAGAGAACTTCTCCTGCAATGTCTGGAAGACCACGAACAGGCCTGGCACCACAATAATTTGGAAGAGCGTACCGAGCAACATACCGCCTACGGCAGCTGCACCCAGCGTCTGGTTACCGTTCTTGCCTACACCCGACGCAAACATCATTGGTAGCAGACCGATAATCATGGCAAGTGATGTCATGAGGATAGGACGCAGACGAGCTGCAGCACCCAGTGTGGCAGCCCATGTGATGGCCATACCCGTGCGGCGGCGCTCCAGGGCGAACTCTACAATCAGAATAGCATTCTTAGCCAACAGACCAATCAGCATGATGAGCGAAATCTGCATGTAGATGTCGTTGGCGTGTCCGAAGAGCGAGGTGAAGCCGAAACAGCCTGCCAGTCCGAACGGAACGGAGAGCACAACGGCAAGAGGCAGGATGTAACTCTCGTACTGTGCCGACAGAATGAGATAGATGAAGATGAAACAGAGCAGGAAGATGATGGCCGTAGAGTTGCTGGCCTTGGCTTCCTCACGCGTCAGACCCTGATAGTCGTAGCTATAGCCTGTAGGCAGAATCTCGGCAGCCACTTCCTGTGCTGCCTTGATAGCCTCACCAGTAGAATAGCCATTGGCCACGGTAGCCGTCACGTTGATAGAGGTGAACAGGTTGAAGCGGTTGATGTTAGACGGGCCATAGACGCGCTCCATGCGGCAGAACTCCTCGACGGGCGACATGCCCTTAGGAGTACGCACATATACACTCTTCAGCGACTCAGGGGTCATACGAGTTTCAGGCGAGCCCTGCACCATCACACGGTAGAGCTTACCATAGGCATTGAAGTTGGAGGCATAGAGACCGCCATAATACCCCTGCAGCGTGGTAAGCACGGTAGAAGGCGAGATGCCGGCCTGCTTACACTTGGCTACATCCATGTGGATCATGTACTGAGGATAGTTAGGGTTGTAGGAGGTCATGGCCATCTGGAACTCAGGACGCTTGTTGAGCGCTGCCAGATAGTCCTGCACGATGCCGAAGAACTTGTTCAGGTCGCCACCCGTGCGGTCCTGCATGACCAGCGACACACCGCTGTTGGCAGAGAAACCAGGAATCATAGGCGGTGCGAAAGCCAGAATCTTGGCATCCTTGATGTGGGCGGTCTTGATGAAAATCTGGGCCACCACCATCTGGGCATCAAGCGGGTTGACGAAGAAACGATAGATGCCATCGCCCTGCCACAGTCCGCTGAGTTTCCACCAGAATCCCCTCTGACGCTCGCTGAAAGGCTTCAGCTTGATAATAAAGGTTGCCTGGTCAGAACCAGCACCAGCAATGAAGTTGTAGCCCTGAATCTGCTCACGGCTCAAGATGGCGGGATCGGCAGCCAGAATCTTATCGACCTCGTCGATGACCTGACGTGTACGAGCCACTGAGGTTGCAGGAGGCATGGAGATGGTACAGAACACGGTGCCTGTATCCTCATCGGGAACCAGACCGGTCTTCGTGGTGAGGAAAGCTGCAACCAACACCACGATGGCAATAATCACAGTGGTAATCACGCCAATAGGCTTGCGAACCAGTTTCTCTACATTGCTCTTATACTTGCCCAGAATCTTGTCGTAGGCTGTATTGAAGGCCAGATGGAAACGGTCTATGCGCGACATGTGACGACTGTGGCCGTCCTTGTCGTGAGGTTTCAGAATGATGGCACAGAGAGCTGGCGAAAGGGTCAAGGCGTTCATAGCCGAAATGAAGATGGCGGTAGCCATGGTCACACCGAACTCACGATAGAACGTACCGCTCGTGCCACCGATGAACGACACAGGGATGAACACCGAAGCCATCACGAGGGTGATGGAGATGATGGCACCCGAAATCTCATTCATGGCATCGATTGAGGCCGTCAGCGGCGACTTATAGCCCTGATCCAGCTTAGCATGCACGGCCTCGACCACCACGATGGCATCGTCAACCACGATGGCAATAGCCAATAGCAGGGCTGAAAGTACCAGCAAGTTGATGGAGAAACCGAATACTGAAAGGAAGAAGAACGTACCAATCAGCGAAACAGGAACGGCAATCAGCGGGATGAGCGTAGAGCGCCAGTCCTGTAGGAACACATAAATCACGAGGAACACCAGGATGAGGGTGAACACAAGCGTGAACACCACCTCTTCGATAGAAGCATAGAGAAACTCGGTGACGTCGTAGTTGATCTTATAGAACATGCCTGGAGGGAACGACTTAGACTGTTCGTCCAGCTCGGCCTTCACCTGCTTGGCAATATCGTTTGCATTAGAACCTGCAATCTGCTGCACCATGCCCATCACCGAAGGGATGTTGTTGTTCTTCATCGACACGGTGTACTGCTGTCCACCCAGCTCGATTCTGGCCACGTCCTTCAGTTTCAAGGTCTGTCCGTTGGCATCGCTCGAAATCACAATGTTGCCAAACTCCTCAGCCGTCTTGAAGCGACCCGTATAGCGCATGGCATACTCGTAGGCCACGTCAGACTCCTGACCGAAGTTACCTGGAGCCGCCTCAATGTTCTGTTCAGCCAACAGTCCGCTGATGTCAGAAGGCATCAGGTTGTATTGCTTCATCACATCGGGCTTCAACCAGATGCGCATAGAGTAGGTCTTCAGACCAGGCGACTGAACGTCACCCACACCCTGAATACGCTTGATAGCCGGTATGATATTAATATTGCTATAGTTCGTGAGGAACTCGTCGTCGTAGCGACCGTCACTGGTCAG
>JAEEGK010027126.1_pt1 | contig 11598 bp, 10 predicted proteins | sample 8958771 | NCBI WGS metagenome assembly JAEEGK01 (sample SAMN16246547, study PRJNA631951) | gut metagenome | biome: gut microbiome; feature: rumen; material: SC-attached | host: Bos | place: Iran: Karaj | collected 2018-10 | reverse complement strand
GGCAGCGTGATGCGGCCGGTGACGGACAAGCACAGGATTTCCCGGGCGAAGCTGGCGTACCTGATCGACGCCACAGCCGCCCCGATCTGCATTATTGCTCCGATCAGCTCCTGGGCAGCGGCTGTGGCTGGATTCGCTGATGACGGAGTCGGGTTCACGCTGTTTACGGATGCGATTCCGTATAACTTCTACGCAATCCTGACGATCGTGATGATGTTTGCGATGACGTTTATGCGCGTGGATTACGGTCCCATGGCGCGGTATGAGCGGAATGCGAGGAACGGAGACCTGTTCTCCGGAAAGAATCCCTACGCGGCTGCGGAGACGGAAAAGGGAGAGGAAACCAGGGGAAAGATTTCCTACCTGCTGCTGCCCGTGATCCTGCTGATCGTTTTCTGTGCGCTGGGAATGCTGTATACCGGCGGGTTCTTCAGCGGCGTGCCGCTGAAGTATGCGTTTGCCGATGCGGATGCATCCATCGGCCTGATGCTGGGTTCCTTCTTCGCGATTGTTTGTACGACGGTATATTACCTGATCCGGAAAGCGATGAAGTTCAAGGATATCATGGAATGCCTGCCCAACGGCTTCAAGGCCATGGTACCGGCCATCCTGATCCTGATTTTTGCCTGGACGCTGAAGGATATCACGATAGAACTGGGAGCAAAGACATATGTGCATGATCTGATCGAAGGGAGTGCAAAAGGGTTCCAGAACTTCCTTCCCGCTATTATTTTCGTAATTGCATGCCTGCTGAGTTTTGCCACCGGAACCAGCTGGGGCACTTTCGGAATGCTGATTCCGATTGTTCAGAGCGTTTTCCCGGCAGGAGCACCTCTTGCGATCGTTTGCATTTCCGCATGCATGGCCGGTGCTGTCTGCGGCGACCACTGTTCTCCGATATCAGATACAACAATCATGTCGTCCGCAGGAGCCCAGTGTGATCATATCAATCATGTAAATACACAGCTTCCATACGCGGTAACCTGTGCGCTTGTATCCGGCATCGTGTATTTGTTTGCAGGCTTTGTTCCGAACTGGCATGTCGCTCTTCCGGTTGGAGTTGCGCTCATGGCACTGACAGTGATTGTTATCAAACTGATTCGCGGTGAAAAAGCATAAATCCGGGGCATTGAAAAGTCATCAATATCCGCGTTATAATGATTAAGGATCAATCCAATCATGAAAGCGGAGGTCTGAACATGAACCGATGGATCAATCTGGATAAACTGAACAGCTATAAGGAAATGAAGCAGGATTTTCATCCTGTGGACCTGAAAAAAGAACTATCCGGTGAAAAAGGTGCTGCGAGAGTAGCAGCTTATCAGATACCGATGGCAGCCGGACTGTTCTATTGCTATGCCGCAAAACAGGTCGATGATGCTGTGCTTGAGCAGCTTCGGGCGCTGGCTGACGAAAGCAATCTGGCAGAAAAATTTGAAGAACTGTATAACGGAGCAGTAATCAACACAGGGGAAAAACGTCTGGTTCTGCACCAGCTGACCCGCAGCCAGCTTGGGAAGGCAGTAATTGCGGACGGTACTGACAAGAGGATATTTTATACTGAACAACAGAAAAAGATCGCTGAATTTGCCGGAAAGGTACACCGGGGTGAAATCGTCAACGAGAAAGGCGAAAAATACACAACGGTAGTGCAGATTGGTATCGGAGGAAGCGATCTGGGTCCCAGGGCAATGTACCTTGCACTCGAAAACTGGGCCAAAAAGAACGGATGCTTCCGGATGGAAGCGAAGTTTATCAGCAACGTTGATCCGGATGATGCTGCAGGCATTCTGAAAACCATTGACCCGGAAAAATCCATTTTTATCCTTGTTTCCAAAAGCGGAACAACACTGGAAACTCTGACGAACGAAGCTTTTGTCAAAGACGCTCTCCGGAATAAGGGGCTGAATGTTTCAAAACATATGATTGCTGTTACGAGCGAGACATCTCCGCTGGCAAAAAACAGCGATTATCTGGCTGCCTTCTTTATGGACGACTATATCGGAGGACGTTATTCCTCCACTTCTGCAGTCGGCGGAGCGGTTCTTTCCCTTGCTTTCGGTCCGGATGTATTTGATCGTTTCCTGAAGGGAGCTGCAGAAGAAGATAAACTGGCTGCTGAAAAAGACATGATGAAGAATCCTGCGATGCTCGATGCGCTGATTGGTGTTTATGAGCGGAACATCCTTGGATATCCGGCCACGGCTGTCCTGCCTTACAGTCAGGCACTGAGCAGGTTTCCCGCGCATCTGCAGCAGTTGGATATGGAATCAAACGGAAAGAGTGTGAACCGTTTCGGTGAACCGGTGGATTATCCGACCGGCCCGGTGATCTTCGGTGAACCCGGGACGAACGGACAGCATTCGTTCTATCAGTTGCTCCACCAGGGAACAGACATTGTTCCGCTGCAGTTTATCGGATTCCGCAGCAGCCAGGCAGAAACGGACGTCGATATTCAGGGGAGCACGAGCCAGCAGAAGCTTTGTGCAAATGTGGCAGCTCAGATTATGGCTTTCGCATGCGGAAAGGATGATCAGAACCGTAACAAGTATTTTGCAGGGAATCGTCCTTCAAGCATTATCATAGGTGATCAGCTTACCCCCGAATCCCTGGGAGCACTTTTGTCCCATTTTGAGAATAAAGTAATGTTCCAGGGATTCGTGTGGAACCTGAACAGCTTTGATCAGGAAGGCGTACAGCTTGGGAAAGTCCTTGCAAAACGTGTTCTGGCGCATGATACAGACGGTGCGCTGAAAGCCTTCAGCGATCTGCTGAAAATCTGAACGAAGCAGCCCAAAAAGGAAGGCTTCCGGATGAAACCGGAAAGCCTTCCTTTATTTTGCGTATATGGTATGAAAAGCGGCAGCGCGGCCGAGACGGTTCATGACTGCCAGACCTACACCTTCAGGAGGGACCACTTCACTGAATACAGACTCCATACCTTCTTCATCAAGGCGTCGAAGGGAATCAAAGAGACGATGGGCGATTTCTTCCGTATGAGCCATTGAACCTATATCATGCGGACAGCAGTCACACAGTTCCTCGACATGTTCTGAAAAGCAGAGAACACACGTCTTTTTGCCGGCAGATGATTCTTTCCGGAACAGCTCTTTCATGCGTGCAAGTACAGCACGTTCATCGCCTTCCACAAGTGTTACAGAGGCTTTGGGTGCATAATGTTTATAACGCATTCCGGGAGAAAGGGCTTTTTCATCCGGCCTGAGCGGACGAAGAATACTGCCCGCAAGAGCAACTTCCGTACGCAGGACTTTTTCAATCATTTCTTTTGTAATACCGCCGGGACGAAGAATAGTCGGTACACCATGGCAAAGATCGAGGACGGTGGATTCCACTCCGACATCACAGGGCCCTCCGTCTAGAATAAGAGGGATCCTGCCGTTCATATCCTCCAGCACATGGGAGGCAAGCGTCGGACTTGGACGACCGGAAAAGTTGGCCGAAGGAGCGGCAACAGGCAAACCGCAGGAACGCAGGAGGGATGCGGCTACAGGATGTGAAGGCATCCGGACTGCAACGGTAGGCAGCCCGGCGGTAACAGCATCCGGGACAGTCGGCAGTTTTTCAAACAGGATGGTTAGGGGACCGGGCCAGAAGGCATCCATCAGCGGAAGAGCCTGATCGGGCACAATACATAAACTGTCAAGCTGGACACGATCATGAATATGGACAATCAGAGGATTGTCTGCCGGACGTCCTTTAGCTTTGAAAATGGACAGAACAGCATTCTCGTTTGTTGCGTCAGCGCCGAGACCGTAAACGGTTTCCGTCGGAAAAGCAACAAGCTGACCTGTGCGTAACAGATCTGCCGCAAGAAGCAGAGACTGATCATCCGCCCTGAGAAGAAGCGTTTCCAATATACTCACTTCCGATTCTGAGAATTTGCAAGTTTTTCGGTCTTTTCAGCAAGCCGGAGAGAATCAATGAAAGTTGAAAGATCACCGTTCATTACATTTGATACACGGTTTACCGTGAGTGACAACCGATGATCGACAACATAGTCATGGTTAAAATAATATGTACGGATCCGGTCGCTGCGGTCTCCGGAACCAATCTGGGATTTCCGATCCTGTGCACGGGCAGCCGTTTCATCGCGCATTTTACGGTCGAGAAGACGGGAACGAAGGACTTTCAGAGCTTTTGCCTTGTTTTCAAGCTGACTTCGTTCATCCTGACAGGTAACGACAGTGCCTGTAGGATTATGCGTGATACGGACGGCACTGTCGGTTGTGTTGACTCCCTGACCGCCATGGCCTGACGCGTGAAAAACATCTATCCGAAGATCGGATAGATCGATATCCAGCTCGCGATCCTCCGCTTCCGGGAAAACTGCTACTGTTACTGTGGATGTATGGATACGTCCGCCGCTTTCTGTTACGGGGACTCGTTTCACACAATGCACACCGCTTTCAAATTTGAGCCGGGCGAAGGCATCCGGACCGGAAAGCAGCAGCAGTGCTTCATTGATCCCGCCAAGATCCGTTTCACTGAAAGAAAGCGTTTGAGCAGACAATCCGCTGCGGTCGGCATATTTCTGGTACATCCTGAGGAGATCCCCGGCGAAAAGAGCAGCTTCTTCGCCGCCGACTCCTGCACGGATTTCAAGGATCACATTTCTGGAATCCATAGGATCCGGAGGAATGAGCATCAGCTTCAGTTCTTCAGTCAGACGGCTTTTTTCAGCTGTCAAAACACTGATTTCAGCCTCTGCCTCCGAAGCCATCAACGGATCAGACAGCAATTCCCGGTCTTCCAGGAGATGCCGGGATATCTCAAGATATTCTGAATACTTGTTCACGACCGGCAGAAGAACAGAACGCTCTTTCAGACAGGCCTGATATTTCCCGTAATCCTGAATAATTTCCGGCTGTGCGATGGCTTCCTCCAACTCGCGGAATCGATCTGCCATTGCATTCAGTTTATCGAACATATTCCCTCCGCGCTTGAAAACTCCGCCAGTATCATCCGCGGAATCCCCCGGATATCTTTCCGGATGGAAATCCCGGTATAGCCAGCAGACTGAAGCATACTTGATACGGCCTCCGCTTCACCGTATCCGAGCTCGAGCAGGAGAAGTCCGCCCTTCCTGAGTATACGTGATGATTCAGACGCAATCCGGCGATAAAAAGAAAGACCGTCAGGACCGCCATCCAGGGCAAGCACCGGTTCAGCCATAACTTCCGGCTGGAGACACGCACAATCCGCAGACGGTATATAGGGCGGATTTGAAACTATGCAGTCAAAGGATGAGGAGGGGAGGCCCTCCGTCAAATCTCCGCAGTGCAGTGAAACCCGCACATCCAACCGGTGCGCATTTTTTGCAGCGATGTCCAGCGCATTCCGGGAGCAGTCTGCAAGCGTCACACGAAGGGAAGACCTTTCAGCAGCAAGCGTAATACCAATACACCCGCTCCCGCAGCAGAGGTCGAGTACATCTGCACCGGAGGCAGGAAGAATGTCAAGACACCAGGAACAAAGCTCTTCTGTCTCCGGCCGGGGGATCAGCACATGCTTATCAACTGTAAAAACATATCCGAAAAAAGAAGCTTCCCCGGTGATATACTGAAGCGGCTCACGTTTAAGACGACGTCTGACAAGGGCATCGTAGTTGCTCAGAATGCCGGACGGGAGTTCTGAATCCGTATCCAGACGCAGCCGGAGAGGATCGCAGCCTGTCAAAAATGAAAGCAGCAGCGCGCTGTCTGTTTCAGGATCCGGGATTCCGGCGTCACGAAAACGTTTTGCCGTTTCACGCAAAAGGGAATGGGGCGTCATGCTTCCGGTTCTCCGACGGGGAGAGAGACGGACCGGGAAGTGGATGTACCTTCGAATATCCCTGACCCGGATCGTTCTTCAGCTCCGGAAAACACATGACCGGGTTCAGATTCGCTGTAGGTGCGGAAGATTCCCCATCCTTCAGGAGTTTTGGGGGTCCCTTCAGGGAAACCATTCAGAACGACATTAACGGACACAATGGCACACTCAAGCATGGAAGGATCCGGTTCCCGGGTTGTGAGACGCTGCATTTGCATGCCGGGGGTACGCAGGACGCAGGCGGTCCGGGAATCGGAATGAGCAAGACCCATCAGTACTTCATAGCTGACACCAGCAACGACAGGCAGCATAGCGAGATGAAAGAGAAAACGAAGGAAAAAATGATCAATTGGGAGTATAACATTCAACATAAGAAACAGCAGGATGCTTATGATGAAAACGATCAGAAGGAAAGCAGTTCCGCAACGGGGATGCAGACGGGAGAAAGTTTGAGCGTTGTCGGGTGTAAGCGGGAGGCCTGCTTCATGGCAGTGAACGGATTTATGCTCAGCACCATGATACTGGAAAGTCCGGCGGATATCCGGGACAAATCCGACCAGGAACATATAGCCGAGCAGCAGGATGACTTTCAGCAGCCCTCCGAGGAGTGTATAGCCGACAGGTCCCACGCCTGCACTTTTCAGAACGGATTCAAGGCCGGCAGGAAGCGCCATAAACAGTCCGAGGGATAACACGACAGCGAGGAGAATTGCGAGGCCCATGACAATCTTATCAACGCCTTTTCCCAGCTTTTTCGCGAGCCATTTCTCGAATTTGGACGGCTCCTCGTCCAGTATTCCAAGCATTTTTGTGGAATCACTGAGCGTATTCATACCATAATAAAGCATGGTGCACATGTTTACGACTCCGCGGATAAAACGTTTTCCCATCCAGGGATGCTTTTCCTTGATCGGGACAAAAGGAGTGAGCTTGGTTACCATCGTTCCGTCAGGACGGCGGACTGTGACAGCTGTGGCATTCGGTGAGCGCATCATAACGCCCTCCATGACCGCCTGTCCGCCGACATCGAATTTCATATTTTCTGCAAGGGGAGACTTGCCCATATATCAGTTCCTCCGGAATGAAATATAGTATAACAGGCATAAAAAGGACGAAAAAGAATGACTGTTACGGATGCAATTGTACAACAAATAAAAGAAGAATGCAAAAAAAATGTTGCAAATCCCTTTGCGTTATGTTAATATACTATTTGCGTTTGACGCCATTGCATACGCGAAAGAGGTGAAACAGCAATGAAGGAAAACATCCATCCCCAGTACGGCAAATGCATCGTTCGCTGCGTATGCGGTGAAACATTCGAGACCGGTTCCACAAAGAAAGAGATGAAGGTTGATATCTGCTCCAAGTGCCATCCTTTCTATACCGGCAAGCAGAAGCTGGTTGACACTGGCGGACGTGTTGATCGCTTCAAGAAGCGCTTCAATATGGAATAAAAGACGAAGGGCGTACGATTTGGTACGGCCTTCTCTTTTTGTCTTAAAGACAGTTCGCTGAAGACAGACTTGCAGTATATGAAAAATCGAAGTATAATATTATATATTCAGTATAAAGGGGAATGAATATATGAAAAAGAAGGGAATCCGCCTTTCAGCAGCACTTCTTGTTTTTGTGATGCTTTCCATGATGATCATTCCCGGTGCATCAGCAGACCGGGAGGTAAAGACCAAGCCGGACGGATATATCGGCGCGATGCGTGTTGTCTGGTGCAAAGAGTGGATTTCCCTGCGTGAAGAACCAAAAAAAACATCTGCGAAGATTGCAGAAATTCCTCTTGGAGCTATCGTATATTCATGTGTGGACATTGGAAACAGCTTGTTTTATCAGTGCGAATATGAGGGACAGACCGGTTATGCCCTGATAGGCTATCTATGGCCTGCGCCGGAATGCGAGCCGCCGCTTTCCAGTTCCATAACAAAAAAGATGACCATGGACGAAGTGGTTGGAAACGGGGAAGTTATACTCGACTGGCAGGATTACAACATGTCGGTCGTTGCAGCGCATGAATGGATCACTGAAGACAATAAAAAGTGGGAAGTTCTCCGGATCGGCTGTTTCATCAACGATTCTCCAATCTGGGGGCATGAAGAAAGGGCCGAAGAATTCGGTCAGTATGATCAGCTGAAAGCATTTATCGGCGGTGTGCAGGATGACTGGCAAATCATGGTATACAATGGTGCGTACGGTCTTTCCCTGCTCGATCTGCTCAGCGGGAAAGAACGCTGGTGTGTTACTGCAGGCAACTGTCCGATGGGGAATGCCGGTGCGGTAGCGGTGGATGAAAACGGTACTGTTTATGTTGCGGGAACAGACGGGCCGGATCCGGTAGCCGTTTCCATGGAAGGAAGCGTACTGTGGAAATCTGCTGTCAACAACCCGGAGATTTACGGACCGTATGAGATTATTCCGGAGGGAAACCAGATCCATGTGAAATATGAGAGCGGAATGGCGGATGGATATAAGCTGGCGACATTTGATGCAAACGGCTTGCTTCTTTCTGTCCATACAGAAGAAACCGGAAAGTAGTTTTAACGGGAAAAGCGCCTGATCCTCCAGAGGGGATCAGGCGCTTTTTATGCAACAGTCAGCGGTTCATCAGGGCAAACCAGTCTTTCATTTTCAGCAGCAGTGCTTCATTGGTTCCGGTTTTTTCCATCATGGAAAGGAGCTGGGGAATTGCGACTGCGGAGGAAGTGGAGCCGAGCATAGTGCGGATCAGGGCAAGGCCTTCTTTTTGCTGGTCATTGAGAAGAATATCAGCATTTTTTGTATAGCTGTTCTGCAGATTCAGAGATGGAACGATGCCGGCTCGCGCAACGCTCAGGTCAAGCGTCAGTTCCATATTGGCGGTGCCCTTAAACTCTTCGACAACAGAATCATCAACCTTGGAACCGGTTGCTATATCCATCGCGGCAATGACAGTAAGGCTTCCGCCTTCCTTGCAGGAACGGGCGGAACCGAACATCTTCTTTGCGCGGAAAAGGCTGGCGGGGTTGACCATGCCGGGGAGGCTGCGTCCCTGCTGAACGGCGGCTGTTGTGTAAATCTTGGCCAGACGAGTCAGGCTGTCCACAAGAAGGATCACATCCTTTTTCTGTTCGACCAGACGCATGGCACGTTCAAGGACGATTTCAGACAGGCGAAGATGCGATTCGGGTGCCTGGTCAAAGCTGGAAGAGAGAACCTGACATGGAACTGCTTCGCGCATCATTGTTGCGTCTTCCGGATTTACATCAATCAGGAGCATCAGGACTTCAGCGTCCGGATAGTTCCCGCAAATCACCTGTGCAAAATCGCGCATCAGCTCAGTTTTCCCTGTATCGGGCGGGCAGAGGATCAGCCCGCGCTGTCCAAATCCGATCGGTGCAATCAGGTCGATCAGACGCATATCAGGGAGGGAAGCATTCCCGGGAGTCTCGAGAGATATCCTGCGATCCGGATAAACCGGCGTCAGTTCATCAAAAGCCGGACGTGAAAAAGCCTCTTCCTCGGATACGCCATTTATGGAAGAAATGTACAAAAGGGCGGAGTATTTGTCACCTTCACGCTGTGGACGGATCTTTCCCTCAATATAATCGCCTGTCCGCAGGCCGAAACGTCTGATCTGCGCCATGGAAACATAAATATCCTTTGTGGACGGAAGAAAAGAAGGCGCACGAAGAAAACCGTATCCGTCAGGATGCAGTTCAAGAATACCGCTGCCTTCCTGATAATTCCCGGACGCAAGGAGCTCTTCCAGTGTGGGAGTACCGGATCCGGGTTCCTGCACCGGTCCGGGAACAAAAGAATCAGTCGGCCGGGAAGAAACATACGACGTATTATAACTGGCTGATATGCGGTGGGTATACGTCGGGCTGTCACCAAAACGATGCTCCGGCAGAGGATTGGCAGCAGGGGAAGATGTTTCCCTGCGTACGGGTGCGGCGGATTCCGCTGCAGGGGCAGGGGCTGCTGCAGCCGGGCCGAAACGGGGAGTGAAACTGCCGGGACGTACAGGCTGAACACGTTGCTGCTGCGGAAGCTGATGTCCGGAAGGCGTTGTATTCTGCCAGGCAGGACGGGAAGCGGTTCCGGGAGCCTGATAAGCCGGGCGGGCATTGAAACGCGGAGCGTCAGTATTATGCCACGCAGCCTGGAATCTGGGCTCGGCAGCGGCAGATTCATTGAGATCAGTGGATTCATCCTGAGATTCGGAAGGGGATGAAACACTTTCCAGGATCTTCCGGATGATGCCGGATTTATCGATCCCGGCTCCAAGTGTTATTCTCTGTTCTTTTGCGAGCTTACGAAGCTGCATGACCGTCATTGCAGAAAGTTCGTTTTCGGTCATGAATCAGGTACCTCCTTCTAAGGGCTTATTGATCATAAAAACAACATCACGTACGACAGCCTGTTCCACTTCGTGACGGAGAGAACCGAAAAGGCCGCCCTCAACAGGGGTGAAACCGGAAGAACGTACAATGCTGATAACCTGCTCTGTCGGAAAAGTAAGAGTGTTGAAACTGACAGCGGCGACACCATTCGGAAGCAGTGCTTTTTTCCAGGCAGGAAGGACGCGGGAAAGCAATGAGCTGAATGATTCAGGCCTGCGGCCAAACTGGGGGGCGTGCTGGATGCCATAGGGGAGATCTGCAATCAGAAGATGCGCAGGTGTGCGGCGGCAAAGCGCATGAGAAAGGGCCGTATCACCGGATGCAAGCCGGAGAAACCGGATATCGTTATCACGGAAATGTTCCCGGCTGTCGGCAAAGATGAATTCCTGCACAGGGATGGAATCGCTTCCGGAAGTTTCCGAGAAGGTGCGGACGGAATGTTTCAGAAGATGATACTGAAGGTACTTCCTGAAATAATCGCCTGCTTCCCGAACCGCCTTCCGGTCAGAATCGATGCCAATCGCGTTCATGCCGGACTGCAGTGCACAGAAGCATGCAGTCCCTTTTCCGCATACCGGATCAAGCAGGGTAATGGAAGATGCGGAAAACAGGAATGGAGAAAGGGAGAGCGCAATATTGATCATCATCCGGGTGAAAACAGCGGAAGTTTTGCCTTTATATTTCAGAATCTCGGGAAGATCCTCATCGAGATAGTTATTGTCTGAAAACTCCAGAGGACGCAGAAGACCGTTAATCCTTTCAGCAACAAAGGCAACCGAAGAATGAGAGGAAATCCAGGAAAGCTCCCTGGCGGAGAGAGAACGGCATTCAAATGTCAGGAAATCAGCACCGCCGAGAGATTCAACAGCAACTTCGCAGTCTGCAGAAATAGCATGCAGCATGGAAATGAGCTCACATCTGTGCAGACGATTTAAAGAATCGCGATAACGAATATTCGCATGCTTCGCCAAACCCAATGTATAAACCATGACAGCCTCTTTTCGCAAGATCACGAATTGAATTTATTATAGCAAAAGGAAGCTTGTATTTCAAGCTTTTACGTGGATCAAAATACGCTGCGGAGACAATTTGCAGCACAAAGAAAAACCCTTCCCGGACGGGAAGGGAAAGGTGCGAAACTGTTACCATTTGCGCTTACGGGCGGCTTCGGCCTTTTTCTTGCGCTTAACGCTGGGCTTTTCATAATGCTCGCGTTTACGAACTTCCTGAAGAACGCCGCTGCGGGCGCACTGCCGCTTAAACCGTTTGAGCGCACTTTCCAGGGACTCATTTTCGCGGATACGAACCTCGGACACTTTTATCCCTCCCCTCGCTCAATCAACGTCTTGCCATCAACCTTCCACATGGACGCACG
>JAEEGK010027118.1_pt1 | contig 11601 bp, 8 predicted proteins | sample 8958771 | NCBI WGS metagenome assembly JAEEGK01 (sample SAMN16246547, study PRJNA631951) | gut metagenome | biome: gut microbiome; feature: rumen; material: SC-attached | host: Bos | place: Iran: Karaj | collected 2018-10 | reverse complement strand
CCGGAGGAGGAAGAGGTCTACACCCGCCAGTGCGACCGGGATTACCGGCTCTGGGGCTTGCAGATCTCCAGAGACGCAAAGCTGGTCACCCCCGAGGACCTGCTGACCCCTGCGCCCTTCAGCCATTTTCTCCCGCTGAAAGAGGGGGACGTGTTCGACCTGGGCGGCATCACCCTGGAGGCCTTTGCCTGCCCGGGCCACACCCGGGGCAATCTGGTGATCCTGGATCGGGAGGACAAGCTTCTCTTTTCCGGGGACGCGGTGAGCCGGGCCAGCTTCCTGCTGGGCCGGGAGTCCACCTCCGTGGAGGAGTTCCGGGACGGGCTGATCCGTCTGAAAGGCCTGCTTAATGGCCGGGTGGATCGGATCCTGGAGGGCCACGGCAGCGGAGAGCTGCCCTTCGAGATCTTCGACGCGGTGATCCGGGTCTGCAGCGAGGTGCTGGAAGGGAACACCGACCGGATCCCCTACGATCTGCGGGGCTACGTGGGCTTTACCGCCAAGGCCCGGAAGCCCCACTCCCTGGATCGGGTGGACGGGGGCTACGGCAACCTGATCTACCGGGAGGACAAGCTCTGGAAATCTCAGCTCCAATGACGGATTTCAGTTGCATTTCATCGCGCCATCTGATAGAATGATCCCATCAAATCGTATGGAGGGATTACTATGAAACGCCGCAAGCTCAGTTTGTCCGAATGTGCCGCCTATACCGCCGAGACGCTTCCCAAAGGCATTTTGCTGACCTCTGCCGTCGGAGACAAGGTCAACTCCATGGTCATCGGCTGGGGCACCGTGGGCGTCAATTGGAATCGCCCGGTCTTTGCCGCCTACGTCCGCACGGGCCGCTATACCCGGGAACTGCTGGACCAGAACCCGGAGTTCACCGTGAATATCCCCCTGGGGGAGCCGGACAAAAACGCTATCGCTGTCTGCGGCAGCAAGAGCGGCCGGGGTCTGGATAAGCTAACCGCCTGCGGCCTGCACACCGTTCCCGGGGAAAGCGTCTCCGTTCCAGCCATCCGGGAGTTTCCCGTGACCCTGGAGTGCAGGATCCTCTATCGCCAGGTGCAGGAGCCCGGCCTTCTGCCGGAGGCTCTGGCAGAGCGCTTTTATCCCCAGACGAAGGAGAGCAGCTTCCCGGGCTCCAACCGGGATCCCCATGTGACCTACTTCGGCGAGATCGTAAGCGCCTACGTTCTGGAGCCCGAGGAAGGGGAGGACTGATCGATGAAGAAGCCCATCATCGGCGTACTGCCGCTATTTGACCTGGAAAAGGATTCCTATTGGATGCTGCCCGCCTACTTTCAGGGCTTGATCCACGCCGGGGCGCTGCCAGTCATGCTGCCCCTGGAGGTCGGCGAGGACAGCGAGCGCTTGGTGGAGCTCTGCGACGGCGTGCTGTTCACCGGCGGTCACGACGTGGATCCCGCCCTTTACGGGGAAGCCGTTATGGAATGCTGCAGCCAGCTGTGTCCCGCCCGGGATCGCCTGGAGCCTGCCGTCTTGCGGGCCGCCATGAAAAAGAACATTCCGATCCTGGGCATCTGCCGGGGTCTGCAGCTGATCAACGCCGCCCTGGGCGGCACCCTCTGGCAGGATCTGCCCACCCAACGCCCCGAGAGCCGGAACCACCGCATGGAACGGCCCTACGACCGGGCGGAGCATTTTGTGACCCTGTCCGGCCCGCTGGCGGAAGCCTACGGGGCAGACAGCCTTGGGGTCAACAGCTGCCACCACCAGGGGATCAAGGCCCTGGCCCCCGGCCTGGAGCCGATGGCCGTAGCGGAGGACGGTTTGATCGAAGCCGTCTGGGATCCCAAGCAGCCCTTCCTCTGGGCGGTCCAATGGCACCCGGAGTTCTTCGACACGGCCAAGGGCCCCGGAACGGTCATTTTCCGGGCCTTCGTGGAGGCGGCGCAATAATAGCAAAAGGAGTCATACGCAATGATACGCATTCTTCGGGAGCTGGATTCGTTTACGTCCTTTCTCACAGACCTCAACCACGACCCGGACTATTCCGACCCGCATCTGCTCACAGAGGAGCAGCTGCAGTGCAATCTGCGGAACGCGGTGGAAAAACAAAACAATCTCGTCCTTGGGGTCTTTGACGGCAACCGGATTACCGGCCTGTTCGTGTTTCTGGTGCTGCCGCAGGAGCGCTATTTGGAAATGATCGTGGGGCTTTCCCGATCGTCTGCCGCCTATCGGGAGATCCTGGATTTTCTGCGCGTCTGTTATCCCGGCTTCCAGGCGGATTTCGTGTTCAATCCTCACAACGAGCTGCTGAAAAGGCTTCTGGCGGAACGGAACGCAGCCTTCGACCCGGTGCAGCGCCGTATGACCCTGACCGATTACAGACAGGAGCAGGATTCCGAGGGCATTGTGCCCCTTTCCGAGCAATATTTTACGGAATACTCCGACATACACAACAAGGATGTTTATTGGACTGCAGAAAAGGTTTTCCAGGCCCCGGACCGCTTCCGTGCATTTCTTGCCGTTGAGGACGGGCAAGTTGTCGGCTATGTGGACGTGACCCATAAATTTGAGGAGAATGAGGTCTACGATCTTCTGGTCAGAGAAGCGTCCAGATGGCGTGGCTGGGGCAGAAAGCTGATGGAGAAGGCCCTTGCCGAGAACCGTCCCCATGGGATGCTGCTGTTCGTGGACGCGGACAACGACCCGGCCATCCGCCTTTATCAGTCTCTCGGCTTTGCCTTTGTCCCAAGGGGAGACAATCAGACCGCCTTCTGGCAGATACCGTCCTAATTGCGTACAGAAAAGCCTCCGTCGGGTTTGACGGAGGCTTTTCCAATTATTCTTTTTCTACGCGGATCAGAAAACGCAGAACGTAGTGTTCCTCGCTGGAATAGCAGAACTCCGGCGCGGTGCGGGGGCCGCAGGAGCCGGTGCCGATGCCCTGCTGGAAGGCTTGGATGGTGACGTAGGTGCCGGTTCGGGCCTCGTCCTCCCGGTGGCGCATTCCCAGCAGCGCCTTGTCGGAGTAGGGCTTGATCCCCAGCTCAAAGGGACGGTCTACTGCTTCGAAGCGAAGGGTGACGGATCCGTCGCTGAGCTCCGCCCAGGCACAGTCGCAGCGGTTGCCGCTCTCCTGGGGCCGGATGTTGGGCTCCGTCATATCCGCGACCTTGCAGGAAACCTGGCCGATGGGGAACTGCTCCTTCATGTCGCAGTAGCTCTCTCCGGTTCGGCCGAAGTAACGCACGTCGTCAAACTGCCTGACCAGCCGGAAGGCCTTGCCGAAGCGGGGGATCGGGCCCTTGCAGTTGTGGCAGTACAGACGGCTGGTGATCAGAAGTCCTTCCGGCGTGTTGGCATACTCGTCGGTCACGTCAAAGCGTCCGGCGTCACAGCTCAGTCGCCACCAGAGCACGATCCGATCCTGCAGCATCTTCACAGAGCGCAGGCTTTCCTTCATGCCGTACCAATGCCGCATACTGTCCCTGGACATGGGATCCCGGTCGTTGTCTGTGGCGGCGCGCCAGAGCATTGTGTAGGGCGCGGCGCCCACCAGCTTTCTCCCGTTGGGCAGCTCCAGGCAGAAGATCCCGTCCGGGAAGCTCAGATTTCTCGGGTAGGATTTGTCCTCCGGGGCACAAAGCGGCGCTTCCTCCAAAACCAGCTGCTCCACAGAGCACTCTCTGCCGCTGCGGGTGTCGGTGACGCTTACCGTCAGCCGCAGTCCGTCCCCGGTGGCTTGCCCCATGGGGAAGTGGATGACGGCCTTGGTCAGCGGAGGCACAACGGGGAGGATCGAAGCCTCCGTCCCGTCGTTCCAGCGCAGCTGCAGAGTGAACTGCTCGCCGGAGGTGAAGGCTGTGGTGTTGAACAGCTCAAACTGATCGCCTTCCAGATGGCGGATCCGGATGGGCCGGTAGATATGCCGGATCAGTCTGGCTCCGGTGGAGGGCGTCCGATCCGGGTAGAACAGGCCGTCTACGCAGAAGTTCCCGTCGTGCTCCCATTCCCCGTGGTCGCCGCCGTAGGTATAGCTTCCGTCGGGGTGGAGGACGGCGTGATCCACCATCTCCCAGACGCAGCCGCCCATCAGATTGTCGTATTTGTAGATCTGCTCCCAATAGGCCTCTGTGTTGCCGGGTCCGACGCCCATTGCATGGGCGTACTCGCAGAGGAAGTAGGGGCGGTCGTTGAGCGGCTGTTCCTTCCGGCGGCGCTCGCCGACGGCCCGGACCTGTTCCACGGGCGGGTACATCTCGCTGCCGACGTCATAGGCGACCCGCTTGTCGTGGATGACGCTCTCATAGTGGACGGGCAGGCGGGAGTTGGCCTTGAGATAGGCGTACATCGAATCCGTGTTGCGGTATCCGCCGGCCTCGTTGCCGAGGGACCACAGGATGACCGAGGTGTTGGAATGGATCTTGTCGCGGTGGTAGAGGCTGGTGATCCGGTCCAGATAGTGCTGCTCCCAGCGGAGATCGTCGGAGATGCGGTCGTAGCTCGGCGGGAGCTTGGCAGCCCAGACGCCGTGGGTCTCCAGATCGTTCTCGTCGATCAGATAGATGCCGTACTCGTCCGCCAGCTCCAGAAGCAGGGGGTCCGGGGGATAGTGGGAGGTACGGACGGTGTCGATATTGAATTCCTTGCACAGGCGCAGGTCGCGGTCGATCTCCGCAGGGCTCAGATAATAACCGTTCGTCGGACTGGTGTCGTGATGGTTGACGCCGTGGAGCTTGATCGCCCTGCCGTTCAGACGGAAGACGCTGCCGTCGATCTCCACGGTGCGGAAGCCGATGCGCTCCCGGACGCAGCAGGTCGGGGTCTCGTAGTAGATCTCGTAGAGGACCGGCGTTTCGGCGCTCCAGGTCTCCGCGTCCAGATCCGTAAACGTGACCTTGCCCCGGCAGCTCCGGGTATGGACGGTTTCGGACCGTTCCAGCCCGTGACCGGAGAGGGTCAGACGGAGGTCTGTATCGGTGTGGGTCAGGGCGGAGAGGGTCAGCTTCCAGCCGGTCTCGGTCCGCTCCGTCACGGCGGCAATATCCAGAAGATCCGTCGGCTCCGAAATGCGGAGCAGAACGTCGCGGAAGATGCCGTTGTTTCGGAACATATCCTGGCATTCCAGGTAGGTCCCGGTACACCAGCGGCGGACGACGGCGACGATCTCGTTTTCCCCGGCTGTGAGCTTCCCGCTCAGATCGAACTCGGCGGTGTTGTGGCTGCCCTCGGAGTAGCCGACGTAGGCCCCGTTGCAGTAGAGGTCCAGACAGCTCGCCACGCCGAGGAAGGAGATCTCCGTCCGAAGCTCCGGGCGCTCGATCATGACCTTTTTCCGGTAGACGCCGACGAAGTTGTATTCGTCCGTCGGCTGGATCCAGCGGGGGCGCACGCCCTGGTCGCCGCCGATCCAGGCGAAGACCTTTCCGACGGGCTCGTCCGTCGGGATCTCGGGCGGCTTGTAGGGGAACTGGTAGCGGACGTTCACGTAGAACGGACGGTCATAGCCCCGGAACTGCCAGCAGGCGGGGACGTCGATCCGGTCGAAGCGGACGGCGTCCGTATCCAGGACCTCCGGCAGCTCGGCGGGCCGGGGATAGAACTTGAAATCCCAGTCCCCGTTCAGGCAGAGGACCTTTTCCGAGCGGTAGCGCTTTTCGAGGGGACCGACCGCATCGGCGGAGGCCCGGTCCGGATAGGGAATGAAGTAGGAGCGCGCCGGGAGCTTCCGGTCCCGGAAGACCGAAAAGGTCCGGTAGTTGGTGGTGTTCAGCCGGTATTTCATGGGGAGGCCTCCCGTCTATCATCAGTTGTCGGACCGCTTGTAGCCGTTCTTCATGTGCTCGCAGGCCACGAGGAGGACCTTCTGCAGGACGGCGGCGGTCTCCTTCTTCGCCAGGTCGGCCAGCTTTTCATTGGCCTCTGCAATCAGGGCGGCGTCGCCGGTTTCGGTGATCCTTGCGTCGTACTCGTTCATGATCCTGCGGGCCTTACAGGCGATGGCGTACTGCCAGCGCTCAACGTGGACGATGCTGTCGCCGTAGCAGGGATCGGCCAGCGCGCCGAGCAGGCGGGTGTTCCAGTAGAAGTTGTCGGTGGAAATATCCGTGGTCACGTCCCGCAGATAGGCGGGCATATCGTCCGCGTTGGTATAGACCGGCAGGAAGGCCCCGAAGGTGGTGGAGGCAAAGCAGACCCACTCCACGCCCTGAACGGCCTCCGGCAGCCAGCCGCGGATCTGGCAGATCGCGGTCACGCCGGTGCGGTTGATGCCGATGGGACGGTAGATCCCCTTGCGGGCCGCGCCTGCGGAATAGGGATCGTAGGGCGTTCCCTGATAGTGGGCGGAGAGGATGGCGCCGACGTCCTCGGCGGTGATCTTCTGCTCCGGGACGAAGGACCAGGGGATGTTGTCGCTCTCGGGGCCGTAGTCCGCGTCGGGGCCGTCCCATTTGATCGTGGTGGGGCAGAGGCAGCGGCCCATGTACCAGGCGCGGGGCGTATTATAGATGTGGTCGTGGAAGGTGTGGGAGCCGAAGGCCAGGCGGGGATTGAAGTCCTTACCCTGATTCAGGTCCAGGCGGTGATCCCGGATGAACTCGCGCAGGTCGGCGGAGCACATACAGTCCTTCTGTTCACCGAAGGCGTCTTCAAAGTCGAAATTGTCCAGACCGAACTGGTTCGGCATGACGACGCAGCGGTCCTCGGGCACGCGGCGGGCGATCCAGTGGTGGCCGCCGATGGTCTCCAGCCACCAGATATCATCCTTGTCGTTGAAGGCAACGCCGTTGCTCTCATAGGTGCCGTATTCCTCCAGCAGCCTGCCCAGACGGACCACGCCCTCCCGGGCCGTGCGGATATAGGGCAGGACGAGCAGGACCATATCCTCCTCGCCGATGCCGCCGGGAACGGCGGGCGCGTCGCCCTCGGCCTCCTTCGGCGTGACCAGAGGATCGGCGCTCAGGACGCGGGGATTGGTGGTGATGGTCTCGGTGGCAGTCATGCCCACGTTGGCGGCGTTGATGCCGGTGGCGGGCCAGACGCCGTGGGACGGGTCTGCGCTGGGGCAGGAGGTGTAGCGCAGGGGGTTGTCGGGCAGGTCGAGCTCCAGCTTGCCGATCACGCTTTTGTAGCGCCGGGGCTGATCCTCCGGCTTGACCACGATGATCTTTTTGTGGTCAAAATGGCCGTCGTCGGTGCGGGCGATCATGGTGGAGCCGTCGTTGCTCGCGCGTCTTCCGACCAGGAGAGTGGTACAGGGCATTGTGAATTCCTCCAATCGACTGGTTTTTTTCTGTGAACGGGCGCGTGGATACGCCCGGGCGCGTGGATACGCCCGGGCGCGTGGATACGCGCCCCTACAAGGGGTTATTCCCCGTTGCCCGGGCGAAGGCACTGATAGGACAGGATCGCGCCGGCGGCCTTGCCGACGGCCTTTTTCATGTTATAGCGCTTCGGGAAGGCGCTGATCAGGGCGGAGAGCTTGGAATAGCCGTAGGTGCGGGCGTCAAAGTCGGGCTTGGCGCGCTTGAGGAACTGACCCGCGTCGCTGACGAAGGCGTAGCCGTCGTCGTCCTGGTATTTATCCCAGGCCGTGCGGAGCAGAACGTGGATCTCGTTGACGTCCTCGGCCTTGGCGACGGCCTCATCCTCGGCAGTCTGCTTTTTGCTCTTTTTGCCCTTGCCCGACTTGCCGGACTGCTTTGCGCTCTGGGGAACGGCCTCCGGCGCCGGGATGCCCAGGTTTTCCAGATACAGGAACTCGTCGCAGCTCTTGCGGAAGGCCTCCGGCGTCTTTTTCTCGCCCACGCCGACCACGTAGACGCCCTGCTCGCGCAGATGGATGGCGAGCGGGGTATAGTCGCTGTCGCTGGCGACCAGAACGAAGCCGTCATAGATGCTCTGGTGCAGAAGCTCGATCGTGTCGATGACCATTGCCATATCGGTCGCGTTCTTGCCGGTCACGTAGTCAAACTGCTGCTCCGGCTTGATGGCCAGGCGCTTGATCTCGCTCTCCCAGCGCTTGAGGTTATCCTTTTTCCAGTTGCCGTAGGCGCGCTTGACCACGATGCGGCCCAGGGTATTGACCTCCTGAATGACCGCCTCCAGCTTGGCAAGCTGGGTGTTGTCGGCGTCGATCAGCATGGCGATCTTCTGTAAATTCTCCATGGGATCTCCTTACGGCAGCCGCAGGACGGCGGTCTGCGGGGCGGTTGCGGCTGTCAGCTTCAGGGTGTTCGCGGGGTATTCGACCGTGTCGGTCCGGAGACGGAGGAAGTCGTCCAGCTCCGCGATGACCGGCAGGCCGCTGCTGCCGCGCTTGTAGTGCATGGGGATCACGACGCGGGGCTTGACGGTCTCGATCAGCGCCTGCGCCTGCGCCGGGCCGATCGTGTAGAAGCCGCCGACCGGGATCAGCGCTGCGTCCAGGTTTTTCAGCAGCCCGGCCTGCTCGGCGGTCAGCGCGCAGCCGAGGTCGCCGAAGTGGGCCACGCGAAGGCCCTCGGCCTCCAAAACGCGGATCACGTTCGTCCCGCGCTTCGCGCCGCCGCAGTCGTCATGGAAGGACCCGATCTCCATGATGCGGAAGGGGTCGATCCCGCCCGTGCGGAGGCGGACGCAGTCCCGTCCGTTGTGGTCGTGGTGCTCGTGGGAGCAGAGGACCCGGTCGGCCTCCAGGTCCAGGTCCGGCAGGCCGGGGACAGAGCCGTTCTGATAGGGGTCCAGGACGACGGTGAAGCCGCTGCAGGTCACGGAAAAGCAGGCGTGGCCGTGGTAGGTGATGGTAAGCATGGTTGCTCCTTTCCGGAAAGACGCTGTCCCGAATACCGCCTGACGGGTGGGATCCGGGACAGTGGGTTCCGTTTAAAATTCTTAGAAGCTGCGGTCCTTCTCGGCGATCTGCTTCAGGCAGAGGGCCTGGAAGGCTTCGGGCGTCATGGCGCCCAGGTCCTTGCCCTCGCGGGTACGGACGGAGACGGTGCCGTTCTCCATATCCCGGTCGCCGATGACCAGCATATAGGGAACCTTCTGCATCTGGGCCTCGCGGATCTTGTAGCCCAGCTTTTCGGAGCGGTAGTCGCCCTCGGCGTCGATCTCCAGCGCACGCAGCGACTCCACCAGCTTGGCGGCGTAGTCGTGGGCCCGGTCGGTGATGGGCAGGACGCGGACCTGCTCAGGGCTCATCCACAGGGGCAGGGCGCCGGCGTACTTCTCGATCAGATAGGCCAGGGTGCGCTCATAGCAGCCCAGAGAGGTGCGGTGGATGATATAGGGAATCTTCTTCTGGCCGTCGGTATCGGTGTACTCCATGCCGTAGCGCTGGGCCAGGAGCATATCGACCTGGATCGTGATCAGGGTGTCCTCCTTGCCGAAGACGTTCTTATACTGGATATCCAGCTTCGGGCCGTAGAAGGCGGCCTCGTCGATGCCGATGGTGTACTCCACGCCCAGATCGTCCAGGATGGTCTTCATCGTGGCCTGGGCAAGCTCCCACTGCTCCGCGGTGCCCTCGTACTTGTTCTTCGGGTTTGCCGGGTCCCACTGCGAGAAGCGGAAGGTGCAGTCCTCGAGCAGACCGACCGTATCGAGCATGTACTTCGCCATTTCAAGGCAGAAGCTGAATTCCTGCTCGAGCTGATCGGGGCGCAGAATGAAGTGGCCCTCGGAGATCGTGAACTGCCGCACGCGGATCAGACCGTGCATCTCGCCGGAATCCTCGTTGCGGAAGAGCGTCGAGGTCTCGGTCAGGCGCATCGGCAGCTCCTTATAGGTGCGCTGCTTGTTGAGATAGACCTGATACTGGAACGGGCAGGTCATCGGGCGGAGCGCAAAGCACTCCTTCTCCTCGTCGTGCGGGTCGCCCATGATGAACATGCCGTCGAGATAGTGATCCCAGTGACCGGAGATCTTGTAGAGGTCGCGCTTCGCAAAGAGCGGGGTCTTTGTGAGCTGGCAGCCCTTCGACTGCTCGTAGTCCTCGACCCAGCGCTGCAGCAGCTGAATGACTCTTGCGCCCTTCGGCAGCAGGATCGGCAGACCCTGCCCGATATAATCGACGGTCGTGAAATAGCCGAGCTCGCGCCCGAGCTTGTTGTGATCGCGCTTTTTCGCCTCCTCGAGCATGTCAAGATGCTCCTTGAGCTGCTCTTTCTTCGGGAAGGCGATGCCGTAGATGCGCGTGAGCTGGCGGTTGTTCTGGTCGCCCTTCCAGTAGGCGCCGGTGCAGGAGGTCAGCTTGAACGCCTTGAGCAGCCCCGTCGCAAAGAGGTGCGGACCGACGCAGAGGTCAATATACTCGCCCTGCCGGTAGAAGCTGATGGTCTCGCCCTCGGGCAGCTCCTCGATCAGCTCGACCTTGTAGCTTTCGCCGCGCTCCTGCATGAGCTTCACGGCTTCGGCTCTCTCCAGCGTGAAGCGCTCAATGCGCAGATTCTCCTTGACGATCTTCTTCATCTCCGCCTCGAGCGCGGTCAGCGTGTCGGCGTTGAAGGGCTTTTCCGTGTCGAAATCGTAGTAGAAGCCCCTGTCGATCGCCGGACCGATCGTCAGCTTTGTCTCCGGGTAGAGGCGCTTGACTGCCTGCGCGAGAATATGCGCCGCGGTGTGGTTGAAGACATGTCTGCCCTCCTCGTCCTCGAAGGTCAGCAGCTTCACCTCAGCGTCCGCGGCGATCTCCGCGGTCAGGTCTGCGGGCTGACCGTTGACCAGCGCCGCGATGTGCTCTCTGGCGATGACGCCCGCTTCCTTCGCGGCGTCATAGACCGTGACCGGTGCGGCGCTCTCAAACACGGCGCCGTCTGCAAATGTGATTTTCATAAGAATCCCTCCGTCGTGATTTTGGTTCGGAATACGAAAAAAACGCACCCCGAACAGCATGACCTGTCCGGGGTGCGGCTTGCTCCTGATGCAAACGCGCACGGTTCCACCCGAGCGTTTCCTCATTCCCATTGTCCTCCGCAGCATAGGTGGTACCGCAAATGAGATCACCGGATGCCTTTCAGCGAATCGGCATCCTCTCTGTCAGATGAGCGCCCGTTTGCGACATGTCCTCTGCTTTCTGACGCGAAAGCCTCTGATTACTTCCATTATACGCTCTTTCGCGTGCGAAAGTCAAGCGAAAAACGGCATTTCGGCATTTTGCACAAAATTGTCGCTCATTCCAGCTCGAATGCGCCGGTATAGAGCTGATAGTAGGTGCCCTTCTGTGCGATCAGCGCGTCGTGGCTGCCGCGCTCAATGATTCTGCCGTGATCGAGCACCATGATGACGTCGGAGTTTTTGACGGTCGAAAGACGGTGCGCAATGACAAAGACCGTTCTGCCCTTCATCAGCGCATCCATGCCCTTCTGCACGATCGCCTCGGTGCGCGTGTCGATCGAGGAGGTCGCCTCGTCGAGGATCATGACAGGCGGGTCGGCAACGGCAGCGCGCGCGATCGCGATGAGCTGGCGCTGTCCCTGCGAGAGATTCGCGCCGTTTCCGGTCAGCATCGTGTCATAGCCCTCGGGCAGCCGCGTGATGAAATCGTCGGCGCCTGCAAGCCTTGCAGCCTCGCGGCATTCGTCGTCGGTCGCCTCGAGCCGCCCGTAGCGGCTATTCTCCATGACCGTGCCGGTGAAGGGGTTG
>JAEEGK010027117.1_pt1 | contig 11601 bp, 7 predicted proteins | sample 8958771 | NCBI WGS metagenome assembly JAEEGK01 (sample SAMN16246547, study PRJNA631951) | gut metagenome | biome: gut microbiome; feature: rumen; material: SC-attached | host: Bos | place: Iran: Karaj | collected 2018-10 | reverse complement strand
GTTAACTTCGACGATGCTACCGTTTATTTCACCAAGGCCGACCGCCAGCCTGAAGGCAATGCCATCGACGACTGCCCCGTGACCAAGGGCTACGACATCGTGGTGACTGCCAAGTCGCAGATCGTCAGCACCTCTGTCCTCTTCAAGCAGTGGAACACCAAGACCAAGACTGCCAGCATCGTGGTCGATGGCACCCCAGTCGCCGAGACCGATGCCTTCGCCTTCGAGAACGTAGCCATTGGCGCAACGTCCTACACCATCTCTTTCTCCGAGACCAACAACCAGGTAGGCCTTCAGTCCATCACCCTCGTGCTGGGCGATGGCGGCACCCCCGTCGATGAAGTCGCAGCTCCCGTCATCACGCCCGCCACGGGCACCTACACCGAGCCGCAGACCGTCACCATCACGGCTGCCGAAGGCTGCAAGATCTACTACACCCTCGATGGCTCCGAGCCCAACGATGGCAGCACACCCTATGCCGAGCCATTCGTCGTGAGCGAGACCACCACCGTCAAGGCCGTGGCTGTCAACAGCGAGGACACCCAGAGCAAGGTCGCCACCGCTGTCATCACCATCAAGTCCGTTCATTCCATCGCCAACACCATCGAGACGGCCTACACCACAGCCGAGGCCATCGCCCTCATCGACGATCCGACAGCCGACCTCGCCGACAGCGTCTATGTCAAGGGCGTGGTCAGCAAGGTCGATAGCTACAGCTCGAAGTACGGCAGCCTGACCTACTGGCTCGACGACAATGCCTTCGAAATCTACTCCGGCAAGGGCCTCAATGGCGTCGATCCCGAGTCCGACGCATATCTCTCGGCCGGCGACGAGGTCATCGTCTATGGTGTCATCAAGAAGTACAACACCACCTACGAGATGGACAAGAACAACTACATCGTCAAGCTCACCAAGGGCGAAGGTCCCGCCGTCAATATCAAGAACACGCCCGAGACCGCCTACACCGTAGCCAAGGCTTTCGAGCTCATCGATGCCGGTGAGGGACTGGACGAAAAGGTGTATGTCAAGGGCATCATCTCCACCATCAACGAGGTGAGCACCAGCTTCGGCAACGCCACCTACTTCATCTCCGACGACGGCACCACGACCAAGGAGCTCGAGATCTATCGCGGCTATTCGGTAGGAGGGGAGAAGTTCACCGCCGAGGACGAGATCAAGGTGGGCGACGAAGTGATTGTCTATGGCAAGCTCACGCTCTACGGAGGCAGCACCTACGAGTTCTCGACCGGCAGCTCCATCTATTCGCTCAACGGCAGCACTGCAGGCATCAGGCGTGTCAGCGACGACAGCGCCATCGACCTCTCCAACGCTGTGATCTACAACGTGCTCGGCAAGCGTGTCAGCGACATGAGCAAGAAGGGTATCTACATCGTTAACGGAAAAAAGTACGTTGTCAAGTAACATCCGGCATACCGCAGTCCTTGGGGCAATGCTTTTCGGCCTTGCCCCGACAGGCCTTGCCGAACAGAGCCAGGTGCCCGACGGCTATTATGCTTCGGCCGACCAGCTCAGCGGAAAGAGCCTCAAGGTAGCGCTGGGGACGGTGGTCGCCGACCACGAGGTCTTCAGCTATGGCTCCCTGTGGTTCCATTACGAACTCACCGATGTCGTCCCGGGCACCGACAACCAGGTCTTCGACTACTATTCCCCGCGCGTCTATTACTTCACCGGAGTAGGCCTCGCGCCCAATGGTGCCAACAGGGAGCATTGTTGCCCGCAGTCGTGGTGGGGTGGAGGAAATGTCAGCAACTGCTTCTCCGACCTCTTCAACGTCTATCCTTCCGACATCGATGCCAATTCGGCCAAGAGCAACTATCCCCTCGGTCTCGTCGGCTCGTCGGTCAAGTTCAACAACGGCTGCACGCTGGTGGGCGAGTCGAAGCGCTCCGAATACAGCGGCACGGTCTTCGAACCCTGCGACGACTACAAGGGCGATTTCGCGCGCATCTACTTCTACGTCGCCACCTGCTACGCCAACGCCCCCTGGGGCTCCAATGCCAACGTTGCCCATACGGTGGCGTTCACCCAGCAGGACTATCCCACCATCAAGCCGTGGCTGCTCGACCTCCTGCTCCAGTGGAATGCCGACGACCCCGTGTCCGACTGGGAGATCATCCGCAACGAACGCGTCTATAGCGAGCAGAAGAACCGCAACCCCTTCATCGACTATCCGCAGCTGGCCGACTACATCTGGGGCGACAGCGTCGATTATGCCTTCGATTTCGCCAAGGCTCTGGTCAATGGTTCGGCTTCGGGTGGCACCAGTGGCGGACATTACGAAGGCGGCGATCCGGGCGGTTCCCATCCCGGTTGCGAAGTCGATCCCGGCCAGACCACCATCGCCGAGATGCTGCTCGACGACGACTTCTCGTCCGTCACCGACGGCAACGACACCTCCAATGGCGGTTCGGGTGTGCCCTGGACGGGCAACGACAACTTCCCCACCGTCGTATCGACGTACCAGGCAGGCGGTGCCATTCGCGTGGGCACCAGCAAGAAGAGCGGACAGCTCACCAGCCGTCCATTGGGCAATGACCAGGGCGTCACGCTCACCGTCGAAGTCGGCGTGAAGGGCTGGTCTTCGGTCGAAGGAGGTCTGACAGTCAGCATCACCGGCCACGAGGGCGTACAGGTCGATTACGAGGCCACGATGGGCGATCCTTACGAGACGCACGTCATCACGCTCAACAACTGTCCCGCCGATGCCACCATCACCCTCGCAACCACCGACAAGCGCTGCTTCCTCTCCTTTGTGCGTATCGGCATCGCAGGCGACAGCTCCCGCAAAGCCCCGCGATTCGATGGTCGCCGTAAGGGACGTCGCATCTTCACCCTGAGTGGTCAGCCCGCCCCCGATTCCTTTCGCGGCCTCGCCGTAGGGGAGGGGGAAGTGTTCTTCCAGGGATTCTAAGGGAATCTAAGGGATTTTAAGGGACAAATGTTTCTTGAACCCCATTCTCGTCAAGGCGAAGCTATCGTCCGTTAACTCCCGTTAACTCCCGCTAACTCCCGCTAACTCCCATCAACACCCATCAACTCCCATCAGCTCCCATTCACTCCGAAACTAATTCTTTATCTATACTTAATACTAACCCGTCCGCGACATTAGTCAACGACACAAATCCACAAACAAATGAAGAAATTCACATTGATCATTCTCGCCGCCCTCATGCTCGTCATGAATTCTTGCGGCACGTATCAGGGCAACGGTACCCTCATCGGTACAGGTGGCGGTGCAGCTCTCGGTGCAGGCATTGGTGCACTCATCGGCAAGGGTAAGGGTGCAGCCATCGGTTCCGCCATTGGCGCAGCTGTTGGTGCAGGCACAGGTGCCCTCATCGGCAAGCACATGGACAAGAAGAAGGCTGCCCTCGAAGCTCAGCTCGCACAGGCTGCCGACGTCGAGACCATCACCGATGCCAACGGTCTTACCGCCATCAAGTGTACGTTCAACGCCGACATGACCTTTGCTACCGGCAAGGCTGACCTCAGCTCTACCGCTCGTGCAGCCCTCGCCAAGTTCGCCGCTCAGATGACCACCTCCGACATGATCAACACCGACATCCTTATCAAGGGTCACACCGACAACACCGGTGGCGCAGCTGTCAACGAGAGACTCTCTCTCCAGCGTGCCGAGGCCGTATCGAAGGTTCTCAAGTCGAATGGCATCGCCTCTTCTCGTCTCTCCGAGGAAGGTTGCTCCTACAACGAGCCCGTTGCCGACAACAGCACCGCCGCAGGCCGCAAGCAGAACCGCCGTGTCGAGGTTTACGTCCTCGCCACCCAGGCCATGATCGACCAGTACGCCTCCGACAGCAACCTCTAAGCAAAGTTCGAACGGTTCAATCGTGTTTCCGTAGCGGCCATCTTTGGCCGCCCATAAAAAAACCTCCCCAGGCAACCACCCGGGGAGTTTTTTTTCTTCCTCACTTCACATCAAACAGCGACCCGCCGATAAACTCGCGGAGCAGCGACGTGTGCGGGATCTTCGTGATGTCCAGCGGAGTGATCCACGACAGGAACTCCATCAGCAGCTTCACCGTCGCGTACTCGCTCGAACCCTCGGGCACCTCGCGCAGGATATCCAGCGCCTTCGGCTTCAGGGCAGCCAGCTCGTAGAGCATCGACGTGTCGAACACCGCGTCCGCCTCCTTCATGAACGGCTCGATCCATTTCTTTTCGCCGGCGCGCACCGACTCCCATCCGGCGATGGTCTGCTGGGCGCTCTGCCCGCGCGTCTGGAAGTCGCGGCTGATGCGGCGCAGCAGGCGGTTCACCGACGTCGGAATCCAGTGCTGTCCGTCCATCGAGACGGGTGTGAGCGGTGCGGCATACACCTTGTATTTCCGGCTCTCGTCCACCATGTCGGTCAGCATAGGGTTGAGGGCATGGATGCCTTCGATCACCAGGATCATGTCCGGCGTCAGCGTCAGCATCTCGCCTCGGTATTCGCGTTCGCCCTTCGAGAAGTTGTAGAAGGGCAGCTCCACGGTCTTCCCCTCAATCAGGGCGTTGAGGTCGTCGTTGAACTGCTTGAGGTCCATCGAGTGGATGCTCTCGTAGTCCTTCTTGCCGTTCTCGTCGAGGGGTGTCTGGTCGCGGTTCACAAACCAGTTGTCGGTCGAAAGGGCCACGGGGTGCTTGCGGTCGGCGAGGAGCTGGATGCAGAGGCGTTTGCTGGTCGAAGTCTTTCCGCTCGACGAGGGACCCGCAATCAGGACGATGCGCACCTTCGAGCGGTGGGCAATCTCGTCAGCAATCTTCGCAATCTGTCGTTCCTGCAGGGCCTCGTTGACCAGAATGAGTTCCGAAGCATGTCCGCGTTCGATGATTTCGTTGATGTAGGGGATGGTCTGCAGTTCCTTCTGGGTGATCGTGCAGTAGTCGTGCAAGGTATATGCCTTATTCATAGTATTGTTGTTTTTGATGGATATTTGGTGCCAAAGATACGCATTATTTTGTCATTTTCAGCATTTTTTGAACGAAATTTCAGTTTTTTCCCCAATTTTTTGGGAATAGATGCCCATTTCTTGATTTTTTTCCGTATTTTTGTGCACTATAAAATTGGAGTTAACTGGAGTTAGCGGGAGTTAGCGCTGACGCACGTGGTTAACGGACGCAAGTTTCTTGGGCCCATTCTCCACAAGGAAACGTCTCGTCCATCAACACCCATCAACTCCCATTAGCTCCCATTAGCTCCCATTAACTCCCACTAACTCCCATCAACTCCCATAAATTAATTGCCCATGACCCCTCTTCTCCTCATACTCTCCCTCCTCGGCGGCATAGCCCTCAGCCTCTATGGCATGAAAGTGATGAGCCAGGGCATCCTCAAGGTGGCAGGTTCGCGGATGCGCGCCAGCCTGCGCAGCATCTCCAGCAATCGTCTCCACAGCTTCTGGACAGGCACCTGGATCACAGCCATCATCCAGTCGTCCTCCGCCATGACCATCATGACCGTAGGCCTCGTCAATGCCGGTCTCCTCTCCGTCAGCCAGAGCATCGCCATCATGATGGGAGCCAATGTGGGCACCACCATCTCAGCCTGGATCATCGCCGCCTTCGGATTCCAGTGGAACATCCATTCCTGGGCGCTGCCCTTCGTCATCCTGGCCCTGCCCTTCGTCTTCTCCAACCGCCCCAAGTTCCGTCCCTGGGGAGAGATTCTGATGGGCGTGTCGCTCTACGTCCTGGGCTTCACCACCTTCATCAACATGATGCCAGCGCCGTCCGATCAGTCAGCCGCCGCCGAATTTGTCGCCATGCTGTCGGGCTGGGGCTACGGAAGCATCTTCCTCTTTGTGCTCATCGGCATCTGCATCACCCTCATCCTGCGCTCGTCGGCAGCCACCATCCTGCTCGCTATGGCGCTTGTAGCCACCGAATGGCTCATCTTCCCCATCGCCGCAGCCCTCGTCATCGGCGACAATGTCGGCACCACGCTGACCGCCGTCATAGCCTCGCGCAAGGCCAATATCTCAGCCCGTCGAACCGCCTACAGCCACCTGCTCTTCAACCTCTTCGGCATGCTTTGGAGCCTGGTGCTCATCTATCCCATCAGCGAAGTCACGTGGCAGTTCGTCTCGTTTGGCACAGGCTTCCCCTCGCCCGCAGCCCTCGCCTTCGGCATCGCCATCTTCCACACCTGCTTCAATTTCGTCACCGCCCTGCTGCTCATCGGCTTCATTTCGCAGATCAAGGCGCTCGTGGCCCGTTTCCTGCCCATCACCGACGACGATGACGAAGAGCTGAGCCTCCACTTCATCCAGGGAGGACTCTTGAGCACCGCCGAACTCTCCATCGAAGAGGCACGCAAGGAAGCCATCCTCTTCGCCGTGCGTTGCCAGCGCATGCTGCAGCTCACCGACGACTTCCTCCGTCTGCCCGCCGATCATGCCCAGTACAGCCATACTTTCTCGCGCATCGAGAAGTACGAGAAGATCACCGACCGCCTCGAACTCGAGATAGTGCGCTATCTGAGCCGCATCGACACCTCCACCGTATCGGGACATACGGCAGCACGCACGCGCGCCCTGTTCCGCATTGTCGATGAACTGGAGTCCATCGGCGACGCCTGCTACAAGATAGCCTGTGTCGTCCTGCGCAAGAACGAGCATCACGTCGCCTTCATCCACATGCAGCAGCAGAACATCGACAAGATGGTCAGCCTCACCCGCCAGGCGCTCGACCAGATGATCACCCTGCTCAAGAAGCCCGAGATAAACGAGGCCGACATGCAGCGCGCCTACAACATGGAGGATGGCATCAACGCCCTGCGCACCCAGCTGCGCGAACTGAACATCGGAAACATCCAGAACGGCGACTACAGCTACCAGTCCGGCATGTTCTACATGGACATCGTGGGTAGCTGCGAAAAGATAGGCGACTTCGTCATCAACGTCGTCGAAGCCTATTCCGAGCAGAGCAATTACGTCTGAAAATGTAGTTTCCACTGTTCATTTGGCCAAAAAGAACAGGCAGGAACCAAAGTTTTTCCCAAAAAATTTGGAAATGTCAGAAATAGTTCTTACCTTTGCGCCCGCAAAATTAAGTTGCGTTTTGCCCCATGGTGTAATGGTAGCACACCAGATTTTGGTTCTGTTTGACTGAGTTCGAGTCTCGGTGGGGCAACGTTGCCGCAATTCTCTGATGAGAGTTGCGGTTTTTTTGACACCTTTCCATTCAAAAGCCCCGAAGGGGCGACAAGAACACAGACGGGGGTGTAAGCCCCCGGTGATGGATACCACCACACACGGAAGCCCTGTAAGGGCGAAAGATCTTTCGTGCCTTCAGCACTCCTTTTGTTTGGGACCTGGTCTAACGGGGGCTTACACCCCCGTCTGTAGTCTTTTCATCTAAAAAAAAATAATTCTGTAACAACAAATATGCCCACTATCCAAATCCTCCCAAGCGAGTTCGAAGAGCATCAGAGACTTCAACTCGCTCCAGGCATCAAGGCGGGCTTCCCATCGCCTGCCGAAGACTATCATCGCGATAGCCTCGACTTCAATCGTGACCTCATCAAGCACCCGGAAGCCACGTTCTACGGACGTGTGCAGGGCGATTCGATGATCGAGGCGAACATCTGCGACGGTGACATTGCAGTCATCGACCGATCAATCCAACCGTATAATGGCGACGTGATAGTCGCCTACATCAACGAGGAGTTCACCATCAAGTATCTCGACCTGACGCATCGTCATGAAGGATATATCGAACTGCGTCCTGCCAATCGGAACTACAAGCCCATACGAGTTGATGCGGACGACAATTTCGAGGTCTGGGGCGTGGTGGTCTGGACGATCAAGAAGTGGAGGTGATCGAATGGACCACGAATCTCGAATAGTTTTTTTAACACGAATTATCATGAATTGATCATGAATTAAGTATGTAACCAAAATTAACGATAATTATATGCGTCTATTTCTTAACACGAATTATCATGAATTGACATGAATTATTATTGTGCAAGGTAGTCATATATATACACATACTGAAAAATTAATGATAATTCGCGATAATTCGTGTTAAAAGAAAAAAATGTATAGTTAATTCTGAATAGTTACTTATTTTTTTATGATGAAAAATGAATTTGCAATGATGAGGGGCTCCGATGAGCCCCTTGCTGTCTGCCTTAGACTCATCATCTGAAAGCGAGCTTTCCGCTGCTGAGTCTAAGCCACCCAGCACCCTTCGGGCTATTATCATTGCAAATCGAAAATCTTTCAAAAATCCTTAAAAATCTTTGTTCGACCTATCTTTTTTGGATAAAATTCTGTTCGTCCTTGGAGACGCGGAACATTAGTTTTAATAGATCACGGATTTCTCGAATGCACTTTTTATTCTTGTCCCGACCACGCCCATTCGTGTCGATTCGAGTGATTCGTGGTCTTAAAAATAATTCATGAAAATTCGTGATCAATTCATGGTAATTCGTGTTAAAAGAACCACCAAGTCTCCGCTATTGAAGCGAGAGACGCGGCCATTTTCACAAGAATTAATGATTAATCACCTGAATAAAAAACAATTCATGAAAAATTCGTGTGATAATTCGTGTTAAAGAAAAAAGTGTGAAGATTCGTGCGATTCGTGGTTTTCCGAAAAAAAAGCTTCGAAAATTTGGAGGTGTCGAAAAAAAGCTGTATCTTTGCGCCAATGTTTTATATTGTTCAAAATACGGATTAGCAAGCCCCCCTGTGAAGGTCGGCTTGTTTTTTGTGTATTCTAAAAAACTATGTCCTCCCAAGATGCCAGCTATTGTCAGGTGTGACATCCGGGTCATCAAGGCAAATCATTTCCCGTTGAAAAGGCTCGGCCTCCGTTATGGAAACAAGCTCAATGTTGAAGCACTCGATAAAGGTGTAAGCCGATTCTATTGTGAATCGCAAAAGGTTCTTGTAGATCTTGTCAATCTCAACGACAATTCCACCCGCGTAGTCATTCCTGATTTCCAGGTTAGCCTCCAAACGTACCAGGTTTGTGAACTTAAACGCAACATCATACACCTTGCCATCATCGGTATCGAAAACGGTGTTGAGTACAATATTCAACTCATCCCCGTTAAGGTCAAACCTTTTGATGGAAGCATCGTGCATCAGATAGTCATCACCGAACTTTTCAGTGAATAGATGCCAGTTCTTAATTTTGTTGAAAACAGGGTTCATGACGTCATTTGTCTATGTTGGAGTGTCGGCTTGTTTTTTTCGTCCATTCCAGAAGATTTTGCTTCGAAAATTTGGAGTATTATTATCCCGGTATTCATAAGCAATTTCACATTCTACAGGCTTTCATAATACTTTCTGATCTTCTGAGCCATCAACAATCGGCGCTTCTCTAGGAATATATCGTATGAAGTATAATCCATGTCAATAGCCTCTACGGGAACGCAGTTTTTCTCGAGATTTTCATAGAACTTATCTAAGTCATAGATTAAGCCTGGGTCTCCAGTACTACCTGCAAGACAACGATTCTTGGCTTCCTGAAGATATACATTTGGAGCCTTCTTGCCTACCGCGATATTCACAGGTCGATCCAGAAATACATAATTTGCATCTTGATTGTACTGTGACTTATCAAAATTATGTTCCATCAAATACTTTTTTGGGAAGATGTGGTGTACGTCACCACCCAATGCTATCAATTCCCTGACAGGTACATTGTTAGAAAGGAATGAAATATCGTTGAAGAATATCTGGGCAGCAAGGAAGACTAGATATGTGGGATTGTTTGTCGATGTCATTGTCAAATCCTGGACCATAGCTACATTCCAGAAATTCTCGGACAAATTAGCAGCCTCAATTTCCTTCAAAACTGCAACAACGCCGCTTTCCCTAATCCTTCTGATATCTTTTGCAAATGCAGTTTCCGGCGAACTGCTGTACCTGCCAGTAAGGACAGACAAAACATACCATTTCTGCACATAGCGCTTAATTTCGTGCACAGGCACTTCGTTTGATTCTTTTAGCAAAAGATATATCGTATAAGCAAAGTCAAGTGCCATGTTAGAATTTACAAGCTTGGCTGAAATAAATCCTGCCGACTTGATGGCAATCATGAATTGCTTGAAATTGTATTCATTGATTACGTTGAGCACACCTTCAGTAAAATCCTTATATGTCTGCTCAACAATCTCTTCCTTGAACTCTCTTGTTTCAAAATTTCTTCCAGATAGCAGACTGACGAGGACAGATAGCTTAGCCCTCTTTATTTTATGCATGAAAGCTACACGAATCACATCGTCACACTCAGGATCATATACGGTTTCTGTATCATCTTTCAGCCATTTCAACTTCTGAAGATATGGTGAAGCAGCGAAGCCTGTATCATGCTTGGCTATATAATCATAGAAAGAAGGAACAACAGCTAAATGGCTGAAATAATCGATCACCTTACGCAACGTGTTGCCACCATGAGCTTCATCGGCGGCTATCTTTGACATTACGAAGTCACCTTGACTCAAAGCTGTACCCTTTGAGTTAATGCGAATGAAAATGTCAGTCACTACATCTATGTCGAGGTGCTCAGACAACTCAATCACACCTATCATTCTGTTAGCTATACCTTTAATCTTACCAATAACGCGTTCCAGTTCCTTGGGCTTTATCTCTGGGTTTTCGCTGCAATATTTAGGTATAAAATCATAGCTCGAGAAATCGATGCTGAAAAGCTCGGCAATATCCGGAATCCAGAACTTGCTTTTACTTATAGCAGGTGTTGAAACTGCAAAAATCTCGGCATCTGGGTCGTCACTATTTGCAGCAAGCGGATTGAAGGCTATACAGATTCTGTCTTCATGGTAGTCACTATTGAAAACAGTTCGTCCTGCTATTGCAGTCATCATGGCGGTAATACGTTGCTGACCGTCAATAAGGACCTTCTTGCCCGAAGATATTGTACCATCCTTAAGTTTAACATTAGGATTCTTCCACAAGATAATATACCCAGTTGGATATCCTTTATATAGTGAGTCAATGAGATCTCGCACTTGGGTTTTCTTCCACACAAAAGGTCGCTGAATTTCTGGGATTGCTATATCATTGGCTTCGATTAAGCCCAGTATGGCACTGATAGAAAGTGGGTAATTTGAGTATTTTTCGTTTTCCATAAGGTTTGTTTTGTTGAGTTGGCTGCAAAGATAAAGGTTTTTCTTCGTTTCTCCAAATAAATTTTATTTTTTTTGTGTTTTATGCTAGTTGTTTTGTTATTGTCCAAGAAATGTCTTTATCTTTGCGGCTAGAATTGATTCAATATTTCTAATAGATATAAGTTTAGTATTTTATTCGAAGCAATCCCCGCCCGGGAATGTCGGCTTGCTTTTTCTTTATACTACCTAATTGATGTAAAAACAACCCCACTGACCTCAACATTACTGCTAAAATTCAGTGGGTTTCTTTTGTAAAGATAATCTTGAATAGAAAATATAACCTATAGTTAGCTTTTCACAAATGCTTTAAATTGGTTTAGTGTTAATGTGGACTCCTGACCTTTTGACAATAAAGTTATATGCCAACTCTCACCTTCTAATACTGGTAAATAGAAATTATAACCAGTAAGAAGAGATGCTTGCAAATAACATTTTTT
>JAEEGK010027114.1_pt1 | contig 11602 bp, 6 predicted proteins | sample 8958771 | NCBI WGS metagenome assembly JAEEGK01 (sample SAMN16246547, study PRJNA631951) | gut metagenome | biome: gut microbiome; feature: rumen; material: SC-attached | host: Bos | place: Iran: Karaj | collected 2018-10 | reverse complement strand
CTGAAGTGGCCATACGGCATTACGGTGGTTAGTTGCTGTAGTAGCACTAACACCCATAGCCTCCACGTCGGTATTCTGCATCCAAACACCACACATACGGCTGGTGAACGGGTCTTCGCAGAACAGTACATATACGCCGTTGATGGCGTTGGTTGCAAACTCTGTAGAGCTATATACCATCGTCTGGTCCATCTGTGATGGCGACTCCACATTGAGGGTGTCATTACATGATGTCAGTCCGATTACTCCAAGAGCAGCAATTGCTATATATTTATTCTTGAATTTCATATGCTTGATAGTATTAATTGTTATATTACAGCGTTACGTTCAAACCAAAGGTAAATGCACGGCTCTTTGGATAAGAAGAGAAGTCGATACCTGGGGTCAGACCAGAGTAGCTGCTGTTACGGGCATACGAGCTAACTTCAGGATCATAGCCTGGATAGCTTGTGAGAACAAACAGGTTGGTACCTGTTACATAGGCGCGCAAACGCTGAACACCAAACTTCTTGGTAATCTTGTTTGGAATGGTGTAACCTACGGTGAGGCTCTGCAAGCGCAGGAACGAGGCATTATCCATAGCCCAGTCTGTAGGAACAACAACAGCATCACCTGTAGAGAATGGGCTCCACATAGCCTTGGCACCCTTGCCATTGCCACCCTCGTTCCAGTATGCCAGATCCTCGAGGGTCTTCAGCAGTACACCGGTCTCAGGATTAATGTAAGAGTAGGCATTGCTCTGGCTCATCTTAGCGCGCATGTTAGGATAGGTACCTGCGCGATAGCGGGATGATGTCTGAATCTTGTTGGCATTATAGATGTCGTTTCCAAACTTATAGGTGAAGTTCACGTTGAAGTCGAAGTCATAGATCTCACCGCTGAAACCGAAACCACCCATGAAGTCGGGATTAGTATCGCCAATCACGGTAATATCCTTAGCGTCTACTACACCATCATCGTTCAGATCCTTGAGCTTCATAGTACCTGGACGGATACCGATGGTACCACCGAGCAGTGAAGTGGTGGGTACACCTTTCTTAAGTGTGTAAGCACCTGTAACTTCGTCATAGCTTTCAAAATCAGCTGTGGTGTAATAGCCGTCGCTCTTCCAGCCGTAAACCAGTCCGATAGGATCACCGATGCGAACGATGTAGTCCTGCTGGTTCTTATTGTCGGTGCTTGCCCATCCAGAAGCGAAGGTCATCTCCTTCAGTCCATTGGCCAGACTCTTAACATTCGACTTATCGAATCCAATGTTGAAGTTGGCATTCAACTTAAAGTTCTTATTCTGTACAATAGCAGCATTCAAGGTCAGTTCAACACCCTTGTTGCTGGTAGAAGCAGAGTTCTCCCAAACAGTGGTATAACCAGGCGCTGCAATATTGTGGTTAATCAGCAGATCGTCGGTGCTGTTCCAGTAAACATCAATATTACCAGAGATGCGCTCGTTGAAGAAACCGAAGTCCAAACCGATGTTACGGGTGGTGCGCTTCTCCCAGGTAAGCAATGGGTTGGCCAGTGTGGTAGAAACGGCCTGATGTGAGCCTGCCACCTCGCCTACACCATAACGCTTAGAACCGCTGTTGGTGTCATAAAGCTGGATGTACTGTGTGTTACCAATCTTATCGTTACCAACCTTACCGTAAGATACACGCAGCTTCAGGTTAGACAACCAACTGTGTGTAGCCTCCATCCAAGGCTCGTCGATAATGCGCCATGAAGCGGCTGCTGCAGGGAAGAAACCCCACTGGTGTCCACTGCCAAATTGCGAGCTACCATCCTCACGCATGGTAATAGTAAGCAAGTAGCGGTCGAGCAGGGTGTAGTTGATACGTCCAAAGAATGATACCTTATTCTGATTAGCAGCTACGTTACCAGTCATGGTCTGCATCATACCCAAACCGAAGTTGGCAAATACCTGCTCTGCTGAGAATGCTTCGCTAAAGTTGTTAGCACTCATAGCACTGTAGTTAGAGCGGCTAGAGCGGATTTCCTGACCAGCCATCACGTTCAAATGATGAATCTTATTAATCTTGGTATCATAAGTAAGATTGAAACTCTCACGGATGCTGCTTGTGTTAGTCTTAGTCCAATCAGCCAGAGGCTTACCACCAACATACGAAGCCTGAGTGGTGGTAGAACCATACCAGTTCTTTACTTCATTGAATCCATAGGTATAGCCACCTTCCAAGTGAGCTGTAAGGCCTTTCAGAGGTGTCTTCCAATCCAAGGCTCCGTTGAAAACGAAACCACGGTTGTTACGGCGACGCCAATACTGCTTCGACTGATCAGCCAGCGACATGTTGGCACGCTGCCATTCAACGATTTCATCGTCCGACATGGTAGAGAAGTCAGGAGTAATCATGCCTGAGAGACCTTTGGTAGCAACACCATAGAGTGCCTGCTCTGTACGTACCTTATAAGTTCCACCCTGAGTACCCTGACCATTGGCTGTCTGATCGTTCACACGTGCTGTCATCGAGAACTTCAGGTTCTTATTGATGTCGTGGTTTAACTTAAGAAGGAAAGCAAAGCGTGAGAAGTCATTGTTTGGCATCAGGCCTGCATTGTGGTCGTAGGTACCAGAGAGATTGAACTTGGTCTTATCGGTACCGCCCTGCAGACTCAGGTTGTGACTCTGAGAGAGGGTGTTTGAACCAAACAGGTCGTCCTGCCAATCGATGGCTTTCTGACTCTTGTAGAGGTACAAATCATCAAATACACCGAACTGCTTGTAGAAAGAGTTCAGTGCGCTCTCGCCGCGAAGTGCTGCATACTCATAGTTCGACATGACATACTGATAGGTATCGAGTACATCCATACGTTTAGCCACTTTCTTGGTCTGCAGATAGCCGTTGTAGCTTACCTGAGTTTTACCACCCTTGGCATTCTTGGTTGTAATCAGGATAACACCGTTGGCACCCTCAGATCCATAGATAGCGGTAGAGGAGGCATCCTTCAGCACGGTGATGTCCTCGATGTCATTTGGCGACAGGTCGGTCAACTTACCACCCTGGAATCCGTCAATTACTACCAGCGGGCTGTTATCACCGGTAATAGAACCGCCACCACGTACGCGAATCAGCACGTCAGCGTCGGGTGAACCGTCAGTAGTGGTGATGTTTACACCAGCCATCTTACCGGTAAGTGCTTCTGTAACGTTCGATACAGGAACCTTTGCCAGGTCCTGTCCGGCTACGGTTACAACAGAACCTGTGAGGTCCTTCTTGCGTACTGCACCGTAACCGATAACAACCAACTCGTTCAGGGTGGTGTTGTCGTCTTGCAGCACTACTTTCATGTTGGTAGAGGCGTTAACAGTCTGAGGCTTCATTCCGATAAAGGTAATGACCACCTGCTTGCTGTTTTGCAGTTTTAGTTCAAAGTTACCGTCGAAATCGGTAATGGTAGCGTTCTTCGGACTACCTTTTTCTACAACTGTGGCACCGATAACGGGCTCGTTAGTTGAGTCAAACACTTGGCCTTTCGCAATCGTCTGTGCCAGCACCTCGGGGGGAGCCAGTACGAAGAATGCAGCTAAGAGGCAGAGTTTGAATAATCTTCTCATTGCTTGATTCATACTTTGATTTTTGAGTTATTAATTATGTGAGTTAATTATATTAGTAAGTTGTTAAACTTCGTGAGATTAGTTATTAAATTGGTGCAAATATAGTATAAAAAATCCAAAAATGCAACCATTCGTCCAAAGAATTTGCGTAAAAAACACGTAAACGTTTTCGAAACGTTAACGTTTTCGTAATCTTTTTGCAAACTTTGAGATGCAGGTCCTGATATTTTTCCTACCTTTGCCGTCAGAAACGAAATAAAAAACGATATGAAACTGAAGCAAATTGTTCTACTGATAATGCTTGTCGCCGTCTCAACAGCCTCTGCTACCGTGTATCAGGTGGCACCGGGTGATAACCTGGCTGCTGCCATCAATAAGTTGAATCCTGGCGACGAGTTGTATCTGGCAGATGGTCAGTATGACTTGACTTCGACATTAAAGATTAATCGAAGTGGTACCGCTACCCAACCTATACTCATCGCAGCAGCAGAAGGTGCCACACCGGTACTCGATTTCCGTTCATTGGCACTTGAGACCAATGGCGTTACCGTTGGGGGCAACTATCTGTATATCCGTGGTCTCACCATCCGCTATGCCGGTAAGAAAGGTATCTGGCTCGAAAAAGCGGCCTATTGCACCTTAGAGGGCCTCGACGTATATGGCTGTTGCGACTCGGGTATCCAGTTGCGGAGTGGGGGACACAATACGGTGGTGAACTGCGACTCGCACGATAACTTCGATTATCATAATAATGGTGGCAATGCCGATGGTTTTGCAGATAAGCAGGGCGATGCCTGTGCGGGCAATGTGTATATCGGTTGTCGCGCGTGGGGCAATAGCGATGATGGCTGGGATTCGTTTCAGCGTGTCACCAGTGGCGCGCCTACCGTTTATATCAACTGCATTGCATATAATAATGGGCGTCCTTCAATCGACCTCTCGACTAATCCGCGTACCACCGGTGTTGATGCCGCTCGTTTCGTAGGGCAAGATCTCACACAGATAGCCAATGGCGGCAATCCCAATGGTTTTAAGTTGGGTGGCAAGGGTACCATTCACCATACCGAGCTGTACCGCTGTCTGGCTGTGGGCCACCGCTCTAAGGGTTTTGATCAGAACAACAATGCCGGCACCATGACGATTGTTAATTGTACCGCTTATGCCAACAACATCAATTATGGCTTTGGAAATCCGTATGCCTATACGTTATTCCTTTACAATAACATCAGCCTTGGTGCAGTTGATAGTGATATCAAGACTCATAGCTCCGGCACTGTTACCCAGAGTCATAACACGTGGCTTAATGGGTTTGCAACATCCGATGCAGATTTTGAGAGTCTGGATGTCGAAAAGTTGATACTGGCGCCACGCCATGCTGACGGTACGCTGGCTGAGACCGCGCTGCTCCGCTTGAAATCTACAGCTTCAAACCTGATTGATAAGGGTAAAATAATTGATAAAACGCTGTTTTCTGGTGATGGTATCGCTGATTATGTAACCCATAATGGCAGCGCTCCCGACTTGGGCTGCTACGAAACAGCAGGCGATGCATCAGCCATCAGCGGCATCACTACCGATATCGGTGAACTCAATCCCCATCAGCCTTGCTATGACTTGAACGGGCGTCGTATTGATGTTCGCAATTATAAGGGCATCGTTATTCAGAATGGTAGGAAAATAAGGCTGTTTTAGGCTCTACCCAAGCATCACCCAAGCATCACCCAAGCATCACCCAAGCATCACCCAAGCACTACCCAAGCTCGAGCCAAGCTCACGAGCTTGGGTAGAGCTTGGTTGATAGGAGCCTGATACGACGCTGGTGGGTGCCAGGGTACTACAATGATGTGTTAATTTACGTAAACGTTTGCAGCGATTTTTAGGGGGATTTTGTTTCATCGTGTTGCTTTTTCTTATATTTTTGCAGGCGAAAAGTTCTCCTCGGGGGATTAAAATGCTAAAATTCAAACTCTATAATTATTAAATTACAAACTAAAACTAACATGTGTATGAATCATCAATTCAAAAGAGCCTCTATGGCTTTGCTTTTGTCTGTATTCTGCTTTGTGGCCTATGCCCAGAAAGCGATTACAGGTACAGTGAAGGATGCCTCTGGTGAACCTATGATTGGTGTAAGTGTGATGGTCGACGGAACCAGCGTTGGCGCTGTGACCGATTTCGACGGTAACTTTACCATTCAGAACGTGCCTGCCAAAGCCGTCCTCAAGATTTCTTACATTGGCTTTAGAGAGCAGAAAATCTCTGTTGCCGGTAAGAGCAGTATCAACGTAACCATGCAGGAAGATGCAGCTGCCCTCGACGAGGTGGTTGTAGTAGGTTACGGCACCATGAAGAAGAAGGACCTGACCGGTTCGGTAGCTTCGGTGAAGACCGACGACCTGGCTAAGGTGGCCGGTGCCAACGCCCTCTCAGCCATGCAGGCCAAGGTGCCTGGTGTTGACCTTCAGCAGAGTGGCGGTGGTGAGGCCGGTGCAGGTGTGAGCATGACCCTGCGCGGTAACCGTTCGCTGAAGGCAGGTAATGGTCCACTGGTGATTGTGGATGGGGTAGAGTATGGTTCAACCCTCGATATCCCTGCTAGCGACATCGAGTCGATGGATATCCTGAAGGATGCCGCTTCTACCGCTATCTATGGTACCAAGGGTGCTAACGGTGTGATCCTGATTACCACCAAGCGTGGCTCAGCCGGAAAGACCAGAGTTAACTTTAACGGCTATCTCTCATTCAACGGTGCCACGGGTATCGTAAAGCCTATGTATGGCGATAAGGAGGTGCAGCGCCTGATCGACAAGAAAAACTACGAGACTGCTGCCGCCAACGGTTGGAACTTCAGCAACAGCGCTACTGCCGCTGACGTGCTGACATTCAACCTCGATGACGGTACACCAACACTGGATATATATAACGAAAAGAGCTATACCGACTGGCTCGACATGATTCTCGACAACAGTGTGTCGCAGAACTACGAGGTTTCTGTTCAGGGTGGCAACGAGAAGACCAACTTCAACGTGTCATTAGCCGCTATGGACGACAAGGGTTTGATGAAGGGCGATGAGTTCAACCGCTACACCGGTCGTATCAACCTGGATCATCAGATCAACCGCATCGTGAAGATTGGTGCCAGCCTGTCGTACGCTTACAAGAGCAACGACAAGCGTAACGGTGGTGTTTATAACCAGGCCCAGAAGATGACCACCATCACCCACGCGTATCTGAAGGATGGTTCTATCAATGCTACGCCTAACCCCTGGTATGCAGCTCACTGTTCACCACTGCTCGATGAGGATGGTGCTTATCAGCGCAACATCGAGAGCAGCCGTTTCTTCGGTAGTGGCTACGTGCAGCTCAATCCTATCAAGGGCTTGATGCTGAAGTCGCAGCTCACACTCGACCGCAGCACCTCGCGCACGGGTACCTATCAGGACTACCACAGCCAGGCTCGCTACCAGTCGCCTACCACTACTTATATTGCCAACGACCGTAGCACTGGTACCAAGTATGTATGGCAGAACACAGCCAACTACAACAAGACCATTGCCAAGCACGATATGACCTTCCTGCTGGGTCACGAGATGTCGCACTATGTATCGGAGACCAGCAGCATCTCGGGTGTGGCTGGTTCTGAGAGCTACAAGAAGAGCTCGTTCTACGACGTGAGCAAGATCCTTACACCTGATGTCAGCACTGGTTACACCAAGAGCTCTATGCTCTCGTTCTTTGCCCGTGCCAACTACTCTTACGATGGTAAGTACCTGTTCCAGGCTTCGTTACGTGCTGATGGTTCTTCTGTACTCGCAGAGGGACATAAGTGGGGCTACTTCCCATCAGTTAGCGCTGGTTGGCGTATCTCTGAGGAAAAATTCATGCAGGGCACCAAGTCATGGCTCGACAACCTGAAGTTCCGTGTATCATGGGGTCTCGCTGGTAACTCGGCTATCTCTGCCTATCAGACACTGGCTACCATCAAGAGCATCGTGCCAAACTCTACCGACAAGGCACCTATGACCATGGCTAATCCTCAGCTGACATGGGAGAAAACAGCTGCCCTCGACTTCGGTCTCGACTTCGCGTTCCTCAATGGCCGCATCTATGGTAGCATCGACTACTACAATAGCCATACCTATGATCTGCTGTACTACAAGACAGCCCCTGCCTCTTCGGTATTCACCAGCACCATCTCGAATGTGGGTAAGACCAAGGGCCACGGTTGGGAAATCTCACTGGGTGCACAGCCTGTGAAGACCCGCGACTTTACATGGGATCTGAGCGCTTCTGCCACCTTCGCCCGCGACGAGGTGGATGAGCTGGCTGACGGTATCGACCAGGTGCTTGACGGTATCAACATCCTGAAGGTCGGTAAGCCAGTATCAGCCTTCTATTCTTACGATATGGACGGCTGCTGGGGCATTGGCGAGTTTGAAAAGTATATGACTGCTCACCCCAACTTCGAGAAGCCACAGGCCGACTACGGCGATCCTGGTACACCAAAGGTGATCGACGTGAATGGTGATGATAAGATCGACGACAGCGATAAGATCATCTACAACCGTAGCCCGAAGGCTATCCTGGGTCTCAGCTCTACCTTTACTTATAAGGACTTCTCGCTGAGCATTCAGACCATGGCCCGTCTGGGTGGCTATCTGAGCTACAGTGGCTACGGCCTCTACCTGTATGATAATGCTAACTGGGGCGACCTGAGCTACTGGACACCAGAGAATCAGGGTGCCGACATCCCATCGCCAGGTGCTACAGGTGCCACACCTACATTCTATAAGAGTGCCATCCAGATTCAGAAGGCCGACTACTTCAAGATCAAGGATATCACCCTGTCGTACAACCTGCCCAAGAACCTCGTCAAGAAGGTTTATATGAGCAATGTGCGTGTGTATGGCTCGCTGAAGAACTACTTCACATTCAGTCATTTCGACAACTACGACCCAGAGCGTGGCGGTTCTGTGAACTTCCCTCTGATGAAGCAGGTAGTAGTAGGTCTTAACGTAACTTTCTAATCACTTATAATGATCATCGATATGAAAAAGATATATAGCATGTTATTTGCGGCCGCTGCCTTCAGCTTCGCTGCAACCTCCTGCTCAGACTTCCTGGACGAGGAGAACAAGACCGGTGAGACTGCCGACCTGGCCTACAATACCGTTTCGGGTATCGACGGCCTCATCCAGTCGGCTTACACCTATACACACGGTTGGTGGGGAAAGGAGCCCTCACTGGGACTCGCTGAGATGGGATCAGACCTGTTCTATTTTGGCTACGACAACAAGCAGAAGTCAATGCTGAAATACGATATCTCTGCTGAGGCACTGGGCAACAATGTGGCTGACAACCCCTGTCTGGATGAGTATTGGGAGATGTTCTACGCTGGTGTGGATGTATGTAACAACGCACTGAAGTATGTGCCTACCTGCACCGTGATCGACGATATCAAGAAGGCGGCCTATCTGGGCGATGCCTACTTCCTGCGTGCCCTCTACTACTCGCAGATGGTGGCTATGTGGGGACCAATCCCTTACAATGCCGAGCCTATCAACGCCATCAACAACACCCCGGTGCGTGTGCCCGAGGCTGAGGTCTATGGCCATATCCTCGACGACCTGAAACAGGCCATGAACAACTATAAGAAGGCTAACATCATGGATGGCAAGTCGGCCACCGCTACTGGTCGTGCCTACTACTATTCGGCAGAGGCCCTCTATGCCCGTGTGGCCCTCTATGCTGCTTCTTGGTTGGGCGCCAACGCAGTGAATGGCTATAGCAACCTCTACAACGAGGCGCTGACAGCTGCTACCGATGTGATCAACAACTCTGGCGCCAAGTTCTACAGCCGCTACAGCGACACTTGGAACATGAATAACGAGGAGGCTACCGCTAACACCGAGAACCTCTTTGCCGTTCACTATTCTAATGATCTGAATGCCGGTCGCGACAACTGCGTGCCTTATCGTTTCTCAAGCGAGGGTACAGGCAATTTCAACTCACTCATCACCCGTACCGGCTATGGCCGTAACGGTGGTAGTGCCTCTCTGCTGATGTTTGTATCACTCTGGAACAACGGTTGCGACGATATCGGTCCTAACGGACAGAAGAACAACTCTATCTTCTTCCGTATGGCTGCCGGTAAGACCACCATCAAGAGCAAGAGCACTGGTAAGGACGTTGAGGTAGGCAAGTACTACTCGCCTTATGGCCGTGGCTTCACCCGCTACCTGCCTTCACTCTATCTCTGGCAGACTCTCGACGAGATCAAGGAGACCGACCAGCGCTACAACGGTACCCTGCTCACTGCTTACCGTGTGCACCCCGACCTGGCTGGCAATGCCGCCAATTATCCTAAGATGGCTGAGCAGACCTATAAGACCTACGAGGAGGCTTATGCAGAGGATGGTAACTACTTCAATGGTGGTGTCATCGGTATCCAGTATGCGCTGATGGATGGTAATTCAGCTGAGGGTCAGGCACTTCAGGCTGAGGCTAAGGATAAGTATCGTTTGCAGTTCGCATATGGTGGCGACATCCCTGTTTACACCTCTGGCGATCCTGCTACAGCCCTGCCTACCGAAGGTGGTAAGGCTAAGAGCGATGTGTATGGCGATGCTCGTTACAAGAGCGAGAAGATTGAAGGTCGTCGTTCGTTCCCTGGTATCAAGAAGTTCCTCGACGATCAGTATGAGGAGGCATATCCTACCTTCGACATTTCACACCGTGACATCATGGTGCTGCGATTGGCTGAGATGTACCTCATCAAGGCTGAGGCAGAGCTGGCTACTGGCGGCAATGCGCTGGCAACCCTCAATCAGCTGCGTGCTGCCCGTGCCATCGCTGGCAAGGACAACTCACTCAAAGGCACGGTTGATATCGAGACCATCCTCAAGGAGCGTGCCATCGAGCTCTGTGGTGAGTATCAGCGCTGGTTCGACCTGAAACGTACTCATACCCTGATCGACCACGTGAAGAAGTACAATGCACAGGCCAGTGGCAACATCGCCCTGAAGCACTACTATCGCCCCATTCCGCTGAGCGAGCTCGAGTCGGTTACCAACCGCAGCAACGAGGCTGTCCAGCAGGATGCCAACGGCGTGCTGCAGTACACCACCGCTACAGAGAATATGTGGCAGAACCCAGGCTATTAATCCGATAGCCTATATCCCAAATAATAATCCCAGCCGCTTGGCTGGGATTATTTGTAGGTGCCAGGGGACAGGTACATGGCACCTCCTTTCTGCGAGTTTGTTGGTGCCATGTACCTGTCCCCTGGCACCACGACAGAGAGGTTCGAGCTGTCTGGGACGAGGACAACTCAAAGTGGTGGTTCTCGGCAACAGACATCGTGCGTGCCATCAATGATGAGGACGATTACAAGAAATGTCGCAACTACTGGAAATACCTTAAAGGCAAGATGGCTAAGGATGGTGTTGAACTGGTTAGTATCACTAACCACTTCAAATTCGAAGCTCCTGATGGCAAGCTGCGATTGGCAGACGCACTGGATAGTGAATGCGTACAGACATTGGCAAAAAATTACCCTAACAACCGGGCTAACGCATTTTTAGATTGGTTTACCTACAGTGATACTACTATCGATGGCCAAAGCCAGAAAATCATCGATAAGTATGTTGAGATGAACGCGGCTCATCCGTTTATGGAGGGCAATGGTCGTTCAACGCGTATATGGCTCGACCTTATTCTGAAGAAACAATTGGGACTGTGCGTAGATTGGAGTAAGGTGGGTAAGAAAGAGTATCTGAATGCTATGATAGAAAGCCAGATGGATAGCACCCATGTCAAAAAGTTGCTCAAACAAGCACTTACAGATAAGATCAACGACCGTGAGACTTTCATGAAGGGTATTGATTATTCTTACTATTATGAACAGGAGGATTAAGTCTAGGGTGCCTGTCCCCTGGCACTAGATGAGAATCTTAACATATTCAAAAAATAGCAATGGAAATATCTATTAAAGATGATATCTTTTTGAAAAAGGTATTCAAAAGGAAATGGAAA
>JAEEGK010027113.1_pt1 | contig 11602 bp, 12 predicted proteins | sample 8958771 | NCBI WGS metagenome assembly JAEEGK01 (sample SAMN16246547, study PRJNA631951) | gut metagenome | biome: gut microbiome; feature: rumen; material: SC-attached | host: Bos | place: Iran: Karaj | collected 2018-10 | reverse complement strand
TCTCGCGGAGCGGACTGTGGGCCCGAAGGGCCTGCGGGTAGCGGAGCGCAATCCCCTCAACGCGAGCCTGCTCGCGTTGATTATATTTTGTTGTCGCTGCCCAGGACCTTGACGATCTTGCGCTTCACGATCTCCCGGATGTTGTCCCTGGCGGGGGTCAGGTACTGCCGGGGGTCGAAGTGGCTCGGATTTTCCGCCAGATGCTGGCGCACGGCGGCGGTGAAGCCCAGGCGCAGGTCAGAGTCGATGTTGATCTTGCAGACGGCCATGGTGGCCGCCTTCCGCAGCATATCCTCCGGGATGCCCACCGCGTCGGGCATGCTGCCGCCGAAGCGGTTGACCACCTCCACATACTCCGGCAGCACGCTGCTGGAGCCGTGGAGCACGATGGGGAAGCCGGGCAGACGCCGGGAGACCTCCTCCAGGATATCGAAGCGCAGCTGGGGCTTCTGGCCGGGCTTGAACTTATAGGCCCCGTGGCTGGTGCCGATGGCGATGGCCAGGGAATCCACCCCCGTGCGGGCGACGAATTCCTCCACCTGGGCAGGATCGGTATAGCTGGAATCGGCGGCGGAGACCTTCACGTCGTCCTCCACGCCCTCCAGCCTGCCCAGCTCACCCTCCACCACCACGCCGTGGTCGTGAGCGTACTCCACCACCTTTTTGGTGACGGCGATATTCTCCTCAAAGCTGCGGCCGGACCCGTCGATCATGACGCTGGAGAAGCCCCCGTCCACGCAGGATTTGCAGATATCGAAATCCGCGCCGTGGTCGAGATGGACGCAGATGGGCAGCCCCGTATCCTCCACGGCAGCCTCGATGAGCTTCATGAGATACACGTGCTTCGCGTATTTCCGCGCCCCTGCGGAGACCTGCAGGATCAGAGGGGAACGGACCTCGGCGGCGGCTTCCGTGATCCCCTGCACGATCTCCATATTGTTGACGTTGAAGGCGCCGATGGCATAACCGCCGTCGTAAGCCTTTCTGAACATTTCGGTTGAAGTAACGATGGGCATGGGTATCAGCTCCTTTCGCTGTGAGTTTACCACGGAGGCTGACAGAATAAAAGGAGAATTTTAAAATACCTCTGCATTTTTCACCGATGCTGTGATATAATAAGAAAGCTATGGCCATTTTTTCTTCTGTGGGGAGGATCATAATATGAGCGAACTCAAAGGCGCCTGCGTTTTCGGTCAGTCCGGCGGACCGACCAGCGTCATCAACGCCAGCTTCTACGGCGCGGTGAAGGCCGCGCTGGACAGCCCCTGCATCACCCGGGTCTACGGGGCGGCTCACGGCATCCAGGGCATTCTGAACGACGTGCTGTACGACATGGAGAAGGAGGACCCGAAGGAGCTGAAGCGTCTGTTGAACACGCCCTCCTCCGCCCTTGGCTCCTGCCGTTACAAGCTGGCGGATCCGGACAGGGACGAGAAGGATTTTCTGCGCATCCTGGAGATCTTCAAAAAGTACGACATCCGCTATTTCTTCTACAACGGCGGCAACGACAGCATGGACACCTGCGAGAAGGTGAGCCGCTACATGGCCCGGGCGGGCTGGGAATGCCGGGTGATGGGCATCCCCAAGACCATTGACAACGACCTCAACGGCACGGATCACTGCCCCGGCTTCGGCTCCGCCGCCAAATACATCGCCACCAGCTGCATGGAGATCGCCCTGGACGCCGCCGTGTACGACTATCCCACCGCCACGGTGGTGGAGATCATGGGGCGGCACGCCGGCTGGCTGGCGGGCTCGGCAGCCCTGGCCTCCCGCTTCGGTCCCGGGCCGGACCTCATCTATCTGCCGGAGCAGACCTTCGACCTCGGCGCTTTTCTGGACCGCTGCGAGGCCGTGATCCGGGAGAAGGGCAGCGTGTTCGCCGCCGTCAGCGAGGGCATCCAGGACGAAAAGGGCGCCTTCATCAGCGAGTATGCCTCCAAGAGCGGCACCGACGCCTTCGGCCACACCCAGCTGGGAGGCCTGGCGGTGTATCTGGCCGACCAGATCAAGAAGCGCACCGGGGCCAAGTCCCGGGGCATCGAGCTGAGCCTGCTGCAGCGCTGCGGCGCGCATCTTGCCTCCCGCACGGACATCGACGAGGCCGTGATGGCGGGCATGACCGCCGTGAACACCGCCGTTGCCGGGGAGACGGGCAAGATGGTGGCCTTCGACTGCAGCCGCCTGGACGGGACCTACGCCTGCCGCACGAAGCTCATCCCCCTGCAGGAGGCGGCGAATCTGGAAAAGAAGGTACCTTTGGAATGGATCCTGCCCGACGGCGGCGGGGTGACGAAGGACTTTGTCAATTACGTCCTCCCCCTCATCCAGGGCGACTGCGAGCGGGAAGTGAAGGACGGCCTTCCCCGCTTTGCCAGGCTGAAAAAGGTAAAAGTCTGATCCGAGGAAAAAAGCACCCGCTGCCAAAGCCCGGCAGCGGGTGTTTTTTCAGCCTGATTTCGGCTCGAAAGCAGCTCCCCTGTTTTACGCCGCGGGCGCCGCCGCCGTTTCCCCGGCGGCCAGCATGGCCTCGATGCCGATCCCGTAGCCCCGGGTGGGATCAGACACCAGCACGTGGGTCAGCGCCCCCGCGAGCCGCCCCTCCTGGAGGACGGGGCTCCCGCTCATGCCCTGAACGATGCCGCCCGTGAGACTGATGAGCCGGGGATCCGTCACCTGGATCAGGAAATCCCGGCCGCCGCTGCCGGGATAGACCCGCAGGACGAAGGCCTCATAGCGCTCCGGCTGTCCGCCGATATCCGACAGGATCTCCGCCCTGCCGCAGCGCAGCTCCCGTTTCGGGCAAAGGGGGACCGGATCCCCCGCCGTCTGGGGCAGCGCGCCGGGCTCCAGCACCCCCACGATGCCCGCCTCCGTGTTTGCCAGGATGCTGCCGAAGGGCTGCTCCAGCCCCATACCGCCCTTCAGCTCTCCGGGCGTCCCGGCGCTCCCGCGGGTCACGGAGCTCACCTCCGCCTTGCCGACGATGCCGCTTTTCAGCGGCAAAAGCACCTCCGTGTCCACGTCGCTCACCCCGTGCCCCAGGGCTCCGAAGCGCCCGGTGACGGGATCGTACCAGGTCATGGTGCCGATGCCGCTGAGACCGCTGCGCAGCCAGACGCCCAGCTCCGGCTGTCCGTCCTCCCCCGGCGCGGGGCGTACGGTGACCTGCATCTCCCGCCCCTCCCGAAGGAAGCGGATGCCCACCTCCTCCCCGGCCAGCTCCAGCGCCTCCCGCAGCTGCCGGGCCGTGGTGACGTGGATCGCCCCGGCATAGGTGATGATATCGCCGCTTCGGATGCCCGCCTCCCCCGCCGGGGAACGGCTGCCCTCCGCCGTCGACAGCTCCGTGAGGCCGATCACCAGCAGCCCGTCCGCCTCGACGCGGACGCCGATGGCGGCGCCCACCGGCACCAGCTCCTCCGGCTCCTCCGCCGAGACCGGCGTCAGCAGCACGGTCAGCAGGACCAGCAGCGCCGCCCCTCCCCTTTTCAGATTTTTTGCCACAAGCTCTCTGCTCCTTTATCTACGTTTCCCCAGGCAGGACCGATCGCCCCGCCTTCAGCAGTATGCCGCAAAGCGGGCAAAAAAGCAGTGACAATATTCTTCGCTTTTGGCACCGGAAAAACCGCCGGAAGGAATGGCAGGTCTTTCCTTTTTTGCATAAGCTGGGCTGAGAAAGGGTGGTGCCTATGGATTTCAAGCTGTTAAAAAGGGGGGCCAGGGGACCCCAGACGGAGCTGCTGCAGCTGGCGCTCCAGCGGGAAGGCGCGCTGAAGGAAGCGCCGGACGGCGTTTTCGGGGCGAGGACGGAGGCGGCCCTCAAAGACTTTCAGCGCCGCTGGGGCCTGGCGGCGGACGGGATCGCGGGGCCCGCCTCCTGGGCGGCGCTCCGGCCCTGGCTCACCGGATACCGTCGGATAACGCTCCGGCCGGGGGATACCCTTTATCGCCTGGCGGAGCGCTATGGCGTCCGCCTCTCCGCCGTGGAGACCGCGAATCCCGGCGTCGATCCCCGGAACCTGCAGCCCGGCGAGACGGTGACCGTTCCGCTCCCCTTCGAGGTAGTTCCGGACAGCGTTCGCTTCACCTCCGCCGCTTTGGCTCTCTGCACGGAGGGGTTGAAGGCCCGCTATCCCTTCCTCACGGAGGAAAGCGCGGGCAGCAGCGTTCTGGAGCGGCCGCTGCGGCTGTTCCGCTTCGGGGAGGGGCCCCGGTCCGTCTTTTTCAACGGGGCCCATCACGCCAACGAGTGGATCACTTCGCCGCTGCTGCTGCGCTTCCTGGAACGCTTGTCCGCCGCCTTCGCCGAGAATGGCGCGATCGCCGGAGCAAAGGCGCAGGAGCTTTGGAGCCGCTCGGCTCTCCGGCTCCTGCCCATGGTCGACCCGGACGGCGTCGACCTGGTCACCGGAGAGCTGGGACCGGGGGATCCCGCCTACGCCCGGGCGCTGGAGCTGAACGGCGCAGCGCCGGGCTTTCCCGAAAACTGGAAGGCGAACATCCGGGGCGTGGATCTCAATCTCCAGTATCCGGCGGGCTGGGAGGAAGCCCGGCGCATCAAATTCGCCCAGGGTTATACCCGTCCCGGCCCCCGGGACTACGTGGGCCTCGCTCCTCTGACGGAGCCGGAGAGCCGGGCGGTTTACGAGCTCAGCCTCGCGAACGCCTTTGCGCTGACGCTGAGCTACCACACCCAGGGAAAGGTCATCTATTGGAAGTACAACGGTTATGAGCCCGCGGGCAGCGAGGCCATCGGCCGGAAAATGGCGGCGCTCAGCGGCTATTCTCTGGAGCTCACGCCGCCGGAATCCGCCTGGGCGGGCTACAAGGACTGGTTCATTCAGCAGTTCGACCGCCCCGGCTACACCGTGGAGGCCGGTCAGGGTACGGCGCCCCTTCCCCTCAGCCAGCTGGAGGAGATCTATCGGGCAAACGAGCCGCTGCTCGTCTATGCCATGACGGCGGAATGAAAAACGCGGGGCAGCCTGAACCGGCTGTCCCGCAAAAAACACAAAGCGAGGGTCAGACGAAATACCGCTCCGTCTGCCCGTGGGCGGAGGTCAGGAGCCGGAGTCCGGGGAAGGCCCCGGCCAGCCAGCTCCGGAGGACGGGGATCACCGTGTTCTCCGTGTTGAAGTGGCCCGCGTCGATGAGGTTCAGCCCCAGCTCCTTCGCCCGAAGGAACCGGTCGTATTTCACGTCGGCGGTGACGAAGGTGTCACAGCCGGTGAGGGCCGTTTCCTCCAGCATGTCGCCGCAGCTGCCGCCCCCCACCGCCACCCGGCAGACCGGCCTTCCCCCGTCAACGTAGCGGAGCCCGGCGCTGCCGAGCCTCTCCTTCACCAGCGCCAGAAAGGCCGGAAGGGGCAGGGCTTCGGGCAGACTTCCGACGCGGCAGATGTGCTCCGGCTCATAGGGAACGGCCTCCGCCAGCCCCAGGACCGACGCCAGCGCGTCGTTCACGCCGCCGTCGGCCGCGTCCAGATTCGTGTGCATGCAGACGGCGGCGATCTTCCCCGTCAGCAGATCCATGGCCTTCTTTCCCTGGGGCGTTTCGCTGCTTACGGACTTCAGCTCGAAAAACAGGGGATGGTGGCTCAGCACCAGCTGCGCCCCCAGGGCGCGGGCCTCCGCCACCACCGGCCCGGTGATGTCCAGAGACAGGAGCACGGTCTCGACCGGCCAGTCGCGGCTGCCCACCAGCAGCCCCACGTTGTCGAAATCCAGCTTTGCTGAGACCGGCGCTTTCGCATTCAGATGATCGAAGATCTCACCAACCGTAGGCATCCTTCATGTCCTCCAGAAGCGTTTCCGTTTCCTTTATCGCTTCGCCGTCGGGCGAGGCGGCCTTCCGCATGCCCCGCAGCGCCCGCTCCAGCCGCCGCCGGAGCCGGCGGGCATATTCCGTTTCCGTGAAGCCCGCCCACAGATAAGCGGGCCGGGGCAGCGCCTCCGTCCCCTTCTCCGCCCGGAGCACCCAGTAGAGCTTTTCTCCTTCCGCCGCCAGCCGTTCTTCCCGGATGCAGAGACCGTGGCCGTAGAGCCAGACGAGAAGCTCCGGGCGCTTCGTCATGGGCTGGAGGATCAGGCGCTTTCCTCCCCAGTCCCAGCCAGCCTCCTCCAGGATGGCGATCATGGTCTCGCCGCTCATACCGGCGATCACCACCGCATCCGCCTCCTCCGGGGATATGGCGGCCAGGCCGCTGCATAAGCGGAACCCGATCCCCTCCATCCCAAAGCGGCGGGCGGAGGCCCGGGCGGAATCCAGGGGCCCCGGCCGGACGTCCGAGGCGATGACGCGCTCACACACCCCGTTCTGCCGGAGCCACACGGGAAGATAGCCGTGGTCGGTGCCCACGTCGGCCACCCGGTCCCCCGGCCGGATCATATCCGCCGCGGCCTGCAGCCGCGGCGACAGTCGGATCTTTTCCATAGGCGCAAAAAGGGCCGGTCCGGAACCCCGGACCGGCCCTTTTCCTCACTGTGCCTTCTGAGCCGCCAGGCCCTCGATCACGCCGTTCACGGCGCTGACGAAGGCATCCGGATCGATGCCGTGGACCAGGCAGGCTTCCTCCACCGTCTCCTCCGAGGCGGCGGCGCAGCCCAGGCAGTGCATGCCGATGGCGGTGAACAGAGGGATGATCTCCTCCGCGTAATCCATCTCCAGCACTTCCGCGATCATGGTTTCTTTTTCCAGCTTCGTGGGTTCCATATCTGAATCCCTCCCGATCTCATTTTCTTGTGACAGTATAACCGATAAGCCGAAAAAAAACAATACAATTCTTTCAGATTTGCCCGCCGGCCCGGGCAAATCCCCGGCAGATACAACTTATCCTTGCATCCGGGCCGGGAACAGCGTATACTATATTTTTAGATAAGTATCCCGCTGCCGCCCGCACGGCGGGACGCGGGCTGCGGGAAGCGACAAGGGGGAGAACTATGGTCAGGATCGCGCCCTCGATCCTCGCGGCGGACTTCGCCCGCCTCGGGGCAGAGATCGACAGCATCCGCGAAGGGAAGGCCGACTGGCTGCATTTCGACGTGATGGACGGTCTTTTCGTTCCCAACCTCTCCATCGGTCTCCCCGTGCTGGAATCCGTGCGGCGCTATACGGACATGTTCCTGGACGTACATCTGATGATCCGGGAACCCGGGCGCTATGTGGAGCGCTTCTGCGAGGCGGGCGCCGACCTCGTGTGCATCCACGCGGAGGCGGACGCCGAGGAGGGCATCCGCGCCGCCCTGCGGGAGATCCGCAGACTGGGCAAAAAGGCCGGTCTGGCGCTGAAGCCGGGCACGGCCTGGGACGCCGCCCTCCCCTTCATCGAGGACGTGGACCTCATCCTTGTGATGACGGTGGAGCCCGGCTTCGGCGGGCAGAAATTCATGTCCCAGGTGCTGCCCAAGCTGGGTTTTCTTCGGGAAACGCTGGACGGCTTCGGCCTGGAGTGCCTGCTGGAGGTGGACGGCGGCATCAATCCCCTCACCGCCTCCCTGTCCGTCGCGGCAGGGGCCCAGGTGCTGGTGGCGGGCAGCGACGTGTTCCGCGCCGCGGACCGCGCCGCTCAGATCGCCCGCCTGCGGGGCGGGAACAACTGACTTTCTGGAGAATAGCATGAGCCTGTATCCTGCTTCTTTTGAAAAGCTGACGGATCATCTGCGCCGTCTGCCGGGCATCGGGGCCAAATCGGCCCAGCGCATGGCCTTCTGGTTCCTCAGCCTCAGCGACAGCGAGGCCGAGGAATTTGCCGACGCCATCGTGGAGGCCAAGCACAGCCTCCGCCGCTGCAGCGTCTGCCAGAATCTGACAGACGAGGAGGTCTGCGGCATCTGCTCCTCGATGAAGCGGGACAGGCGGAAGATCTGCGTCGTCTCCGAGCCCAGGGACGTGATCGCCCTGGAGCGGAGCCGGGAATACGACGGCGTTTATCACGTCCTCCACGGGGTGATCTCCCCCCTCCGGCACGTGGGGCCGGACGATCTGACGGTGAAGGAGCTGCTGGCGCGGATGGACGGCAGCGTGGAGGAGGTCATCATGGCCACGAACCCCGACGCCGAGGGGGAGGCGACGGCCATGTATCTCAGCCGGCTGCTGAAGCCCCTGGGCGTGAAGGTGACACGGATCGCCTACGGGATCCCCGTGGGCGCGAACCTGGAGTTTGCCGACGACGCCACGCTGTTCCGGGCCCTGGAGGGCCGCCGGGAAATCTGACCCGGAGGGATTAAAGCCCCGCGGCGGCGGGTATCATTCAGTTGGACTTTACCGGCGGGCCGGACAGGCTGCCGGAAACGATACTTATCCATATGGCAGGGACAGGAAGCTGTCCCCAGTGAATTGTTATCTGAACGAAGGAATCAGGAGGTAATATGGCAGGAGAAAAACTGAAGATCATTCCGCTTGGCGGCCTCAACGAGGTCGGCAAGAATCTGACTGTGTACGAATACGGCGGCGACATCCTGGTGGTGGATTGCGGTCTGGGCTTTCCGGACGGCGAGATGTACGGGGTGGACGTGGTCATCCCCGACGTGACCTATCTCGTCCGCAACGCCGAGAAGATCCGCGGCATCGTCCTCACCCACGGCCACGAGGACCACATCGGGGCGATCCCCTACGTGCTGAAGGACATCACCGCCCCCATTTACGGGACGCCGCTGACCCTGGCCCTGGTGCGCTACAAGCTGGAGGAACACCGGCTGGCGGACATCGCCGACCTGCGGGAATTCCGGGCGAAGGACCGCTTTACCGTCGGCTGCTTCGAGGTGGAGGCCATCCACGTGAATCACAGCATTGCCTGCAGCGTGGCCCTGGCCATCCGCACTCCGGTGGGCGTGGTGATCCACACGGGGGATTACAAGATCGACACCACCCCCGTGAACTGCGCCATGACGGACCTGACCCGGCTGGGCGAGCTGGGGCGGGAGGGCGTGCTCGCCTTGCTCAGCGATTCCACCAACGCCGAGCGCAAGGGCTTCTCCCCTTCGGAGCGCACGGTGGGCTCCGCGCTGGACGGGCTCTTCGACAACTGTCCCCGGCGCATCATCGTCACCACCTTCGCCTCCAACGTCTACCGGGTGCAGCAGATCATCACCCTGGCGGCCAAAAACGGACGCAAGGTGGCCATCACGGGGCGGAGCATGGAAAACATGGTGGCCGCCTCCGTGGAGCTGGGGTATATGACGATACCCCCGGATACCCTGGTGGATATCTCGAAGATCAAGAATTATCCCCGGGAGCAGCAGCTCATCATCACCACCGGGAGCCAGGGCGAGAGCATGTCCGCCCTGTACCGCATGGCCTTCGGCGGGCACAAGCAGGTGGAGATCGGCCCGGAGGACCGGGTGATCCTCTCCTCCTCCACGGTGCCCGGCAACGAAAAGACCGTGAGCCGCATCATCAACGAGCTCTACCGCCGGGGTGCGGAGGTGCTCTACCGGGACGTGATGGGCGCCCTCCACGTTTCCGGCCACGCCTGTCAGGAGGAGCTGAAGATGGTGCTGGCCCTGGTGCAGCCCAAATTCTTCATCCCCATCCACGGGGAGCAGCGGCATCTGCGCACCCACGCCGGGATCGCCGCCGAGGTTGGGATCGACCCCAAGCACATCCTCATCGGGGACATCGGCAGGGTGATCGAGCTGGGCAGGAAATCCATCCACCTGAGCGGCACGGTGCAGGCCGGGCGCGTCCTGGTGGACGGCACCGGGATCGGCGACGTGGGCAGCGTGGTGCTGCGGGACCGGAAGCATCTGGCGGAGGACGGCATGCTGGTGGTGGCCATGACCCTGAGCCGGGAGGACAACAGCCTCATTTCCGGGCCGGACATCATCACGAGGGGCTTCGTTTACGTGCGTGAATCCGAGGATCTGATCGACGAGATGCGCATGCAGGTGATCGACACCCTGGACGCCTGCCAGGAAAACGACATCCGCAACTGGACGGCCATCAAGTCCACGGTGAAGGCTTCCCTTTCCACCTATCTGCAGAAGAAGATCAAGCGCAGCCCCATGATCCTGCCCATCATCATGGAGAACTGAGATGAACATTCAGATATTCGGAAAATCCAAGTGCTTCGATACGAAGAAGGCGGAGCGCTGGTTCAAGGAACGGCGCATCAAATATCAGTATATCGACCTGCAGAAATACGGCATGAGCGCCGGGGAGTTCCGCAGCGTGAAAAACGCCGTGGGCTTCGACCGGCTGCTGGATGAGAAGGCTCCCGGAGCGGAGGAAGTGAAATACCTGGCCTACCCCGAGGCGAAGGAGGAAAAGCTGCTGGAAAACCAGAGGCTCATCCGCACGCCGGTGGTTCGCAACGGAAAGCAGGCCACGGTGGGCTACGCGCCGGAGGTCTGGGCCGGCGGGGAATAAGGAGAGGAGCCGAAGATGCGCAAGGACAAGGCCAACTACTATCTGGACATCGCGGACGCCGTCCGCAGCCGCTCCACCTGCCTGCGGCGGCAGTACGGGGCCATCATCGTCGCCAGCGACGAGATCATCGCCACGGGCTACAACGGCGCGCCCCGGGGCCGGAAGAACTGCGACGAGCTGGGCCGCTGCACCCGCCAGGAGCTGCAGATCCCCTCCGGAGAGCGCTATGAGCTCTGCCGGGCCGTTCACGCGGAGGAAAACGCCATCATTTCCGCCGCCCGGAAGGAGCTGCTGGGCAGCACCCTCTACCTCGTGGGGCGGGACGCGCAGACGGGCGGACTTCTTGACAGCGCCACCCCCTGCACCCTCTGTCGGAGGAGCATCATCAACGCGGGCATCCGCAACGTGGTCTGCCGTGTTTCCGAAACGGAATATACGGATACGCCGGTGACCGATTGGATCGAGGGGGACGACACGCTCTGAAAAGCCGCAGCTTTCTGTTGCATCCTGCGGAAAAAAGCAGTAATCTATAGATATCAAAATATCTGAACAAAGGAGAGTAAACATGAGAGATTTCAAAGGCAAGATCGTATTCGTGTCCGGCGGCGCTTCCGGCGCCGGTCTGGGCCAGGCCAAGGTCTTCGGCCGGGAGGGCATGAAGGTCGCCATCGGCGACGTGCGCGAGGATGCTCTGGAGAACGCCAAAAAGGAGCTCATCGCCTTCGGCATCCCCGAGAAGGACATCCTGCCCATCAAGGTCGACCTGACCGACCGGGCCAGCTACACCGCCTGCGCCGACAAGATCGAGGAGGTTTTCGGCGGACCTCCCCACCTGTTCATCCAGACCGCCGGCGTCAACTCCTTCGGCCCCGTGGAAGCCTCCACCTTCGACGACTTTGACTGGGTCATGGGCGTCGACCTCTTCGCCGTGGTGAACGGCCTGCTGATCTTCGTGCCGCGTATGATCAAGGCCTACGCCCACAAGACCGAGTTCTGGGTGGCCACCACCTCCTCCGGCGGCGCTTTCGGCGCGGGCTCCACCTGCGCCCCCTACTGCGCCTCCAAGGCCGGCGTCAACAACCTGATGTACTCCTACGCCGAGGCCCTGAAGCCCTACGGCGCGGGCGCCACCGTCCTCTGCCCGGCCAACATCAACTCCAACATCGGCAACGCCGAGAAGTTCCGCCCCGCCAACCTGAAGAACACCGGCTACCATGTGTCCGAGGGCACCAT
>JAEEGK010027112.1_pt1 | contig 11602 bp, 5 predicted proteins | sample 8958771 | NCBI WGS metagenome assembly JAEEGK01 (sample SAMN16246547, study PRJNA631951) | gut metagenome | biome: gut microbiome; feature: rumen; material: SC-attached | host: Bos | place: Iran: Karaj | collected 2018-10 | reverse complement strand
CGAAGGCCATGTCGTTGCCCCATTCGTAGATGAGACCCTTCGAGTAATTGGTGATCACGCAGTTCTTGTAGGTCACGTTGCCGATCTGCTTGCCCTTGACGGTGCCGCCGTTCTTGTTCTGGATGGCGAAGCCGAATCCCGAAGGAGAAAGGGCCGTGGGATTGCCGTTGAACTCGACGCTCTCGAAATAGAGGTCGTTGCCGGAAGCCCAGGCGTCGGAGAAATGAAGTTCGCCCTGCAGCACCGGCTTGGTGCCGTCAGCGGCTTCCACACCGACGAGGGTGAATCCGTTGGTGATGTCGAGCGCTTCGATATCATACGGGGAGCCGTCCATCGTCAGAGAGATCTTGGCACCCGGTGTCTGGATGGCGTTCTTCAGCGCGTCGAGCGTGCTGACGGTCGTGAAGCCTTCCGTATCGGCCATCGTCCAGACATCCACCCGGCCACGTTCGGCGCTCAGGTAGTAAAGGGTGATCACGTATTCCGTCGAAGCCTGCAGGCCGTCGATAACGGCCGAAGCGGAAGACTTCTCGGTATCGCTCAGGTTGAGGGTACCCAGCGGTTCGTCGGATCCGGGATAACCGTATTCGATGTGCGTGACATCCATAAAGTCTTCCACCTCCCGCGACCACGCAAGCGTCACGGAACCGGCATCACGGGCGGACACCTTCATAAAGAGGTTGTCCTTGACCGCGTAAGTCTTGATGGCTTTGTCATAGACGGCGACCTTCGAATCGTTCTTGCCCGAGGCGGTCGCCTGCACGGTGAAGTAGTAGGTCTGGTCCGCATCGAGTTTCTTCTGATACGGAACGTTCGAAGGAGAGACCGACTCGGTCAGGTACTTCTGCGTCATCGCCGCGTCGGTATAGACCGTAAGCAGGTAACTCTCCGCATCCTTGGAGACGTCCCAGCTGAAGGTCACGATGTCGCCCGCATAGGGATCCACCTTCGCGCCCAGGTTCATCGGCTCCAGGCAACGGTTGAGATTGAGGGAGACAATCTCATTGAACGGCGTGGTGCAGGCTCCCAGGCCCAGGACCACCGCCATCGCTGCAAACAGGTATTTCAGTTTTTTGATCTGTTTCATAGCAAGCTGCGATTAAATACTGTCGTAGCCATAGTCGTTCTTGATGTGACCCTGGCTGTTGGTCATCGTATCGTTGAAGATCGGCCAGAACATATACTGCTCGGGGTTACGGTAGTAGATGCCCTTGATGCGGTCGTAGTAGAAACCGGTTTTCTTGCCGTCGTCGTACTTGTTGACATAACCCGTGGAAACCGTCGCACCGGCAGGGATATCGTCGTCCGCGGTCAGGAAGGTGATGGAGATCGACTTCTCGTCATCGGCCAGCGTGTAGCAGATGTCGCCGGTCAGGTCGCTGTAACCGCCCTGCAGGTCGCGGAGGGCAAGCATATCGTCGGCCGCCTCGTCGAGTTTGGCCTTGAGGAGGTTCCAGCGGATGAGGTCGGTCTTGCGGAGGAATTCGCCGCAGAACTCGAGAGCACGCTCGTCGACGATGGCCTTGAACATCGCGTCCTTGTCGCCGATAGCCTCGACATAAGCGTCGGCTTCTTCCCAATTGTCAATGTAGGCACGCTCACGTACCTGCTTGAGATAGTTCTTGGCCGTAGCCAGTTCGCCCTGCTCGTTGGCGATCTCTGCAGCCATCAGCAGGATGTCGGCATAGCGCATAACCACCGGTTTGATACCGTCGTCGTTGCCGCCCGTGTAAGGCTGGGCATTCATCCACTCGAAGCGGTATTTGCCGAAGAACCACTTGCCGATGCCGGCAGGTTCGATGGTGTTGTCCTTGTTCCACTTATAGTTGACGCAGGTCACGTCGCGACGCTGGTCGTTCTTGCCGTACTTGAAATACATCGTCGGAAGCGGACCCGCATCACCGCCGCGGCTCACGCCGTTGGAGATCGAAGCGCCTTCCGAACTGACGGCGAAGGTGAAGTTCCAGCGGCCGCGGCCGGCACCGAACGGGATCACGTACAGGGTCTCGAAAGCAGGGCCAGCCGTGAGGTTGTCCATATTGTTCTGCCTGTACCAGTAGTCCTCGAAATCGTTCGCCAGGGAAGCGGTGCCCGAATTGATGGCGTCTTTCAGATAGGCCAGCGCCTTCGGGTAAAGCGTACCCTTCGACAGTTCGCTGTCGTTCGACAGCCGGACCGTACCCAGGTCACCGGTACCCACCATCCCGTCGTCGGGACGGATGGCATAGCCCGAGGCCATCAGCGCGATACGCGCGTACAGACCCTCGGCGAACAGTTTGTTGACGCGGTCGGTGCGCGAGGTGGCCGCCGTCGTACCCGGATACGGGATGTACGGAATCGCCTCCTCGAGGTCGGCGAGGATCTGTTTGAAGATCACGTCGCGGCTTTCCTTGGCCGCATAGATAGTCTCGCTGGTCAGCGAGGTGAAACGGGCGGGAACGTCGCCCCAGGCTTTGATCAAATCGTAGTAGATCATTGCTCGGAGGGTGAGGGCCTCGCCGAGAAGATAAGCCATATCGGCGTTCTCTTCTACCTTGCCGTATTCACGGAGTCCTTCGATCACGAGGTTCGCACGCTCGATACCCATATACATCAAAGGGAAAGGACCGTTGGACAGGTTCAGCTGCGAATTGTTGGGCTCGCACTGGTAACCGGCGATATCGCTCTTGCCGTCGCCCGGCTTGTAAGTGTTGTACCACTCGACATCGGTGTTGAAACCATACCAGGGAAGGAAACGTCCGCGATAGGAGTTCACTTCGCAGAAGGTCTCGGTGATACCGAAGATCGTGCCTTCCACCAGGTCGTAGTTCGAGAAAACCGTCGCCGAATCGAAGGATGACGGGGATTCCGTATCCAGGAATTTCTCACAGGAAGTGCCGAGAATCAGCAGCGCCGCAGCGCTGAGGAAATAAAGGAATATCTTTTTCATCTTCTTGGCGGATTAGAACGTTAAATTGAGACCGGCGACGAAACCGATGCTCTTGGGATAGGCGGAATAATCGACACCCGGCGTAAGCGGGGTGGCGCGACGGGTATCGACCTCAGGATCGTAGCCCGTATATTTGGTCAGGCAGAACAGGTTCGTGCCCGTCACATAGATGCGCACCTTGCGGATGTGGATCTTCTCGGTCAGCGTTCCGGGGAACGTATAACCCAGCGTAGCGCTCTGGAGACGGAGGTACGAGGCGTCCTCGACGGCCCAGTCGCTGAAGACGGCGCTGCCCACGGCGGGCGACCACATCGTCTTGCCGGCATTGACGCTCTTGAGCTGCGCCGCGTCGGTGATCAGTTCGCCCGTGGCCCAGTCGATGTTGGTCCAGCGCTTGTCCACGTCCATCATCTCGATGAGGTTGCGGTTGTTGAACTTGCGCGATGAAGTGAACTCGATCTTGTTGGCGTTGTACACCTGGTTGCCGATCATAAAGTTGAAGTTCGCGCCGAAGTCGAAACCGTAGGCGTACCCGCTCAGCGAGAAACCGCCGGTGAAATCGGGGCTGGCATTGCCGATGACCTCACGGTCGGCCACGGTCACGCGGCCGTCGCCGTTGAGATCCTTGAGTTTCAGCGCACCCGGCATCAGATAGGTGGAACCGATGACGGCGGAGTCGTCGACGACGCCCTCGTTCAGCACCCATTTGCCGCCCGTATATGTAAAGTCATCGACCGTGTAGAAACCATCGTTGCGGTAGCCGTACATATTGCCCAGCGGCTGGCCCACCTGGACAATGTAGTCGTCGCCGATTTCAGTGGAAGCCCAGTAAGACTGTGCCGTGATGGACTCCAGGCCGCCCAGGTCAGTGACCCGGTTGACGTTGTAAGCGATGTTGCCGCCGATGTTCAGGGAGAAGTTCTTATTCTCGATGATCGGAGCGTTGAGCGTGAGTTCGACACCGCGGTTGCGGGTGGAACCGATGTTTCGGTACTGGCTGTCGTAACCCGATCCGGTGATCGGGAAGTTGATCAGCAGGTCTTTCGTATCGTTCTGGTAAACTTCGATGCTGCCGGAAAGCGCGCCCCGGAAGAAGCCGAAGTCCAGACCGATGTTATGCGTATAGGTGGTTTCCCAGGTAAGGTCGGGGTTGTTCATCACCTTGCCGGCCATCCAGTAGTTCGCGCTCTGGCTGAGCCAAGCCGTCGTCGTGGAGGAATACTGCTTCATCAGCAGGCCCGAAGGGATGTTGTTGTTACCGGCCGTACCGAAGGAGTAACGGAGTTTCAGCTGGTCGATCCATTTGGATTCCATCCAGGGTTCGTTCGAAATGGTCCAGGACACGGCGGCCGACGGGAAGAGGCCCCATCGATTACCGCGTGCGAACTTCGACGAGCCGTCGGCGCGGAGCGTGGCACCCAGCGAATAGCGGTGCTTGTAGTCGTAGTTCACGCGGCCGAAGAAAGAGAGAAGCTTGTCGTCGGGATTGTAGTAGTTGTCGGTCGAAGCCGGGGTACCGGACGACAGGAAGTTCCAGGCCATCTGGGCATCGTAGAACGTCGGCAGGCCGTCCACCATCATCGTGAGCGTGTTGCTCTTGGTGATGGTCATTTCCTCGCCAAGGAGCACGGAAAGGTTGTGGTCCTCGCCCAAAATGTCGGCAAAGCTGTAATTCAGGGTGTTGGTATTGCGGTACCGGTCGCGGAAGGCTTCTTTGTGCTGATTCGACGGCGTGTTCTTGACCGTCGAGTTGTTAGCCACGTAATAGGTGGTCAGGCCGTAGAAGCGGTCGTCCATCTGACGGTAATCTTCGAGACCGCCCTCGATCTTGAGGCTGAGGTTATCGAGGATCTTCCAGTTGAATGCGGCGTTCGCGTTCAGCGTCCGGCGGATGCGTTTGGAATCGTTGTCCGCCACGGAAAGAAGCGGCGGAGCATTGTCGCCGTAATCCTGTTCTTCGTCGACGCCCTGGATGGTGGACTGGAGCGGAATCGGAGTGTAGGACACGGCGTGTTTCAGACGGCCGTTGCCCGAAGTGGTACCCGTATCATTGATGCCGTTGGCACCGGAACCGCGCACGTTGGTGCGGGCGTAACGGATGTTCACGTCGATGCTGGTCGTCTTGGAAGTCTTGAAGTTACCCTTGAAATTCAGGTTGTCGCGGGTATACGTGGAACCGGCCATGATGGCTTCGTCACCCATATGGGCATAACCGACGGTCCAGTTGTGGTTCTCGCCGCTTCCGCTGACGGAGAAGTCTGCGCTGAAGGTCTGGCCGGCGTTGCCGAAGACCGCATCGACCCAGTTGTTGCCTGTCAGGCCGGAATAAAGGTCGATATCGGAGAAGGTGCCGAAATAAGGATCGTAATAATTGCTCGCGTTGCCGCGGATCGCGGCGAGTTCATACTGGAAACGTACGAAGTTCTCGGGATTCATCGCGACGATCGCCTCCTTGTTGGCCATCTGCTTGCGACCGTAATAGGTGTTGAATTTTACGGATACCTTCTCCCCTTTTTCGGCACTCTTGGTGGTGACGATCACGACGCCGTTGGCGCCCCGGCTACCGTAGATAGCCGTGGAGAAAGCATCTTTCAGGACGTCGATCGACTGGATTTCCGAAGAGGAGATGTCGTTGATGGATTCCACGGGGAAGCCGTCCACGATGTACAGCGGGCTGTTGTCCTGTGTAATGGAGCCGCCGCCGCGGACCCGGATCTTGATGTCGGCGTCGGGGTCGCCTTCGGTGGTCACCACGGAGACACCGGCCATCTTGCCGGAGAGAGCCTGGCTGACCGTCGTCACGGGCTGTTCGGCGAGTTTTTCGCTGCCCACGGAGGAGACGGAACCCAGGAGGTCGCGACGTTTGACAGTGGCATAACCCACCACGACCACCTCGTCGAGGAAAGTCTGGTCGGCGGCCAGCACGATGTCGATGCGCGTGCGGCCATCGATGGGTACCACCTGATTCGCAAACCCGATGTACGAGAACACCAGATTGACTGCATCTGCGGGGACGGTCAGTGAATAGTCGCCGTCGATACCGGTGATGGTACCGATCTGCGTCCCTTCCACCATCACACCGGCACCGATGAGCGGTTCGCCCGTGTCATCGGTCACGATGCCCGTGATGGTCGTCTGGGCCGAAATCGACCAGGCGACGCCCAAGCAGAGAATCGCAAGAAGGAGTTTCTTTGCTGGATTTTTCATAGGGTACTTTTTAAATAATTAATAGATAGATAATTAGTATTGTTTTCACATAATATCCCTTACCAGGTAATGGAGATACATTTCCAGATTGGTATAGCGGCCGTGGCGATCGAGCGTCCGGGTCACCGAGTCGGCTGCGGAGTTCTTGTCAAGACCCGCCGCATCCTCGAACCAGTCGGGCATCCCGTCGCCGTCCGTGTCTTTCGTATTGGCGATTTCCTCGGCCGTGGCACTGTAGGCCGGCCATCCGCCGACATCTTCCTGAGAATCAATGATGCCGTTGGTGGAGCCGCCGCTCCCCGGTTTTCCCGACCAGGTGCCGTTGCGCACTTCATTTACGATACGGAAATCGACGGCGTCGCGCGCCAGCGAAGCGCCTGCACGATTGAGGACACTTTCATAGGCATTCTCGGCCGTCTGAAGTGCCAGGGAACTCGAACCGAAGACAATGTTGAAACGGGTTTCCGACTTGATGACGGAAGTTTCGACCGCCGTCTTCGGCTGGATGCCCTGCCAGTTGTCCCGGTTGACGCCCGTGATCAGTTCGGCGTACTTATCATCCGCAACCTGACCGTCGAAATGGTTGCCGGCCACGTAGAATTTGCCCCAGGTATTTGCAGGATTCTTGTCGTCGCTCGAGGAGCCCGACACATAGGGCTGGAAGATGCGGTTGACCAACGATTTCTTCGTGACGGTCGAAGCACCGGGCTTGTAATAGTTGTTGATGAAATTGTAGGAGCCGCCTTCCCCGGCATAGCCGCCGTCGGTGGGGCCCCAGTTATAGAACACATTGTTGGCCAGCTCCACCTGCTCGATTTCGGGCGTTCCCGTGTAGCGGCTGCCGCACAGTCGCGGCGTACGGGAAGAGTGGTGCGCCAGCAGGTTGTGGTGGAAGGTGGCCTTGTGGCCTCCCCAGATGCCGCCGTAGCCGTGCGCGCCTTTCGGATGCTTGGAGTTGTTGAGACTCTCGCTGAGAATACACCACTGCATCGTAAAGTTCTCATTGTCATAGAACGAGGCGCATTCGTCCATCGACCAGCTCATCGAGCAGTGGTCGAGGATGATGTTGGCGCGATTGCGGCCCCAGATGCAGTCTTCCTGGCCGGGGACATTGTCGCCCAAGCGGAAACGGACAAAACGGATGACCACATTGTCGGCGTTGTTCTGGACGCTGTAGTTGGCCAGGCAGATGCCGCCGCCGGGCGCCGTCTGGCCGGCGATGGTGACGTCACCCTTGGAGATGGTCAGGCCGCTCTTGAGTTCGATGATACCCGCCACGTCGAAAACGATGGTGCGGGGTCCTGTCTGGGCAAGCGCATAACGGAGCGAGCCCTTGTTGTTATTGTCATCAAGTGTGGTGACGTGATACACGGTCCCGGCACGGCCGCCGGAAGTGAACATTCCACAGCCTTCCGCACCCGGGAAAGCGCGGACAACGCCGTCTTCTTCCGAAGCAGGGATCTTGAAATCCTCATAGGTGATGGACGCCGGACCCGGTCCGGGCGGCTGCGGCGGTTCAGGCTCCGACTCGGTGGATGCCGAAAGACTGCCCGACCAGCCGGAAGCGCCGGCGGAGGAAACGGCACGGACGGAGAACTGGTAGGATGTCCCGGCCGTCAGTCCGGAAACCGTGACATTGCGTCCGTTCACGGAACCGGTCTGCACCTGCGAGGTACCCTGCAGCAGTTTCCAGTCGTAGGACGTCGCACCGGTGACGGGAGACCATTGGAAGGTCAGCGAGGTCTGCGTGGCACTATGCAGGGAAACGCCCGACGGAACATCCGGCGCTTTCGGCTCCGGTTCCGGCTCGGGTCCGGGGCAGGCTGTCAGTATGAGGGCGAGCGCCGGCAGGACCGCCAGTTTCAACAATTTTGCATTCATAACTTTTCGTATTCCAGCGCAGCCCAGATGAGCGGACCGATGCCCTTGGGATCGTTGCTGCGCACTTTTTCGTGGATATAATAGTCGTAGTCGCCGCTGCGGTTCTCCTTGCCGCCGAGGCCCGCCACTTCGCAGCAACGGTTCAGGTCGACAAGGCCGCGTTCGAACGACACAAAAGTCTTGACCAGATTGCGGTAAGCCTTCCGGGCTTCGGCCTGGCAGTCGAGATAGCCTTCTCGGCAGCCGCGCAGCATGGCATACACAAACATGGCGCTGCAGGTGGCCTCGAGGTAGTTCCCCTCCTCGCCCGGCCGGTCGAGGACCTGATACCACATCCCGGTGCCGGGATCGGCGAATTCGGGCAGGGTATCGAAGATATGCCGGAAGATGCGGAGCATCTCGTCGCGGCCCGGAGTATCTTCGGGCAGGACGGGCAGCACCTCCACGAGCGCCATGGCGTACCAGCCAAGGGCGCGGCCCCAGGCATGGGCCGACTGGCCCGTGACAGGATCGCACCAGAACATCTCGTGCGAGGAGTCCCAGGCGTGGCGGTACAGGCCCGTGGCCGGGTCGAAGGTATGGTCAGCCACAGTCACAAAGTGCTGCGCGATGTCGGCATAGTTGCGCATCTTGAGGCTGTCGGGCACGTAGCGGGCCGTGTATTCGGCGTAGAAAGGCTGCGCCATATAGAGACCGTCGAGCCACATCTGGTTCGGATAGATCTGCTTGTGCCAGAAGCCGCCTTCCGGCGTCCGCGGCTGCTCGAGGACCTGCTCGTAGATGCGGTCCATGGCCAGGCGGTACTTCTCCTTGCCCGTGATGTCATAGAGTTGGAAGAGCGTCCGCGCGGGGCAGATGTGGTCGGTGGAATAATTCGATTTCTTGTAGTTCACGCCGATGGAGCCGTCTTCGGCGATGATGGCGTCGTACCAGGCGTCGACGTATTCCAACACGTCACCCCCGGCCTGACCGGGGGTCGCGCTGGCATCCAGGAAGGCCTTCAGTTCGAGGCCCGTGGTATAGTTCCACTTGAGTTTTCCTTCAAGGCCGTCGATGTAGGAAGCGGCGGGATTGCGCTGCATCTCAGAACGCACGACAGCCTGGGACAGGGGTTCCCGGGCCGTGCAAGCTGTCAGAAGGACAGCAGAAAGGACAATCGTCAGGCTTTTTCTCATCGGTTGTCGAAAGGATTCCAGACGATGCCGTCCTGGGGTTGGTACATTACTTTTTCAAAGGTATACTCGGCGGCCTGCTTCGGCTTGAGGGTATGCGCCCATTTCACGCGCGGGCCGGCGGCGCCGGGACCGTAGTTGTCGAATTCGGCATAGAAGGAATTCTTCTTCGTGTCGGGCTTGCCCTCTTTCTCCCAGTCGTGCCAGCCTTCGGGCACAATGTGGGCGCCGAGTTCGCAGTGGATGAAGACCGTCTTGGCATAGGCGCCCCACGGGCGGCCGAGGTAGCATTTGTCGATGCCCGGCCCGGCGGTCAGCTTGCAGTCCTTGAAGACGTAGCCGTATTTTTGGCCGGGGAAGGTGGAGGCGGCCGTCACGTAGCTGTTCTTCTTGCTGTGGATCGTGCAGTTCTCGAAGTAGCAGATGCTGGGGCCGAAGATGAAGTCGGTCGTACCTTCTATATAACAGTCGAGATAGTAGTTGCGTTTTACGCCGCCGTCCTTGCCGTAGCGGCCGTAAGTATAGAGGGTGTCCTGGTTGCCGATGAAGCGGCATTTATGGAAGAAGAGGAAGTCGCCGTCGGTGAACACCGCCACGGCCTGGCCGATGGGTTTTCCCTCCCCGGCCGTGTTCTCGAAGGTCAGGTTCTCGAAGGTGACATAGCTCGAATGGACGTACATCGTGGCGCTGCCCGAGGTACCGACCTTGAAGTCGAAGCCGGGCCAGATCTGCTCGGCGTACTTGCCCCAGGTAATCACCGTATTCTCCGCATCCTCTCCGACGAGGTGGAGCCGGAATTTGTTGTGAGGGATGGTGACCATCTCCCGATACACGCCCTTGCGGATGTAGATCGTGGTGATGCGTTCGTGGCTGTAGTCGGGGCAGGCGTTGATGGCCTCCTGCACGGTGAAGAAGTCGCCGTGGCCGTCGGGCGAGACGACGATGTCGTAGCGCACGAGGTGCCCGGCGAGTTCGGGAATCTGGGCCTTGATCTTGTCACAGACAATCTCGGTGACCTTGCGGGCGCCGCACGCCACCGTGTGGGTGTTATCGTTCTTGCCGGTGGAGATCATGAAATAGGCCTTCGAGGCATCGTCGCCCAGGCTCTCGAGCCAGTCGAGGGTGGCGGTGGTGATGTCGAGCAGCGGCACGTTGAACTCCTGCGCCACCTGCTTCATCGCTTCGGGATAATCGGTGTGGCAGTTGCGGTCGAGCTTGCCTTCCTTGAACCAGCGACGGGCCACCGGGGTAAGGAGCACGGGCTTACAGCCGGCGTCGAGCGCCGTACGGACGAAGGTCCGCAGGTTGTCCTGGTAGGCGCCGAATGCGGGTGCGTAGCGCTCGGGATCGTCCTGCTTGGCGTCGTTGTGGCCGAATTCGATGAACACCCAGTCACCGGGCCTGAGGTTCGCCTTGACCTGGTCCCACAGGCCGCGGTCGATGAAACTCTTGGTGCTACGGCCGTTCTGTGCGTAGTTGACGACTTTGACCTGATCGTCGAGGAAGTTCTGGAACATCATGCCCCAGCCCCGCTCGGGATTGCCGTTGGACAGGTCTTTCTCCGCCATCGTGGAGTCGCCCATCAGATGGATGGTGGTAAAGGAACTGCAGAGCAGCCAGAGTGCCGCGATCGCGGCGATTTTCAGGGTTTTCATATACGTTTCCCGTTGATGGTGACGTTGTCGAAGGTAATGTTTTCAGCAAAGTGGACTTCTTCGCCCTTCTTCGCCGTGAAATTGCTGTTGCGGAAGTCGATGTTACGCACAGGAAGTTCGGGCAGGCCGTTGATGAAGACGGCCTGGTCGGCGCCGGCGCAGAGGACGTCGGAGACGTGGATGTCGCGGAATTCCGGCGTGGTCTCGTCGACCGGCTGGATGTCGGACTTGGTGTCGGGATCCATATCGGTGGCGGCGACGCCGGCGTAGTAGAGATTGAAGATCACGCCGTAGGTGACGATGTCTTTCATATAAATATGGTCGCACCAGATGTCCTTGACCAGGCCGCCGCGGCCACGGGTGCTCTTGAAGCGCAGGCCCACGTCGGTGCCGATGAAGCGGCAGCGGGTGACGCGGATGTTCTCCACGCCGCCCGACATTTCGCTGCCCACCACGAAGCCGCCGTGGCCGTGGTAAACCGTGCAGTCGGAAATGATGAGGTTGCGGCACTTGCGCGCGTGGCGCCGGCCGTCTTCGTCTTTGCCCGATTTGATGCAGATGGCGTCGTCGCCCACGTCGAAGGAGCTGTCGGTGAGGATGACGTTCTCGCAGGCGTCGATGTCGATGCCGTCGCCGTTGGCCGAGTAGTGCGGGTTGCGGACGGTGATGCCGCGGATCACAACGTCCTGGCAATAGAGCGGATGGAGGTTCCAGCAGGGCGAGTTTTGGAAGGTGCAGTCTTCAATGAGCACGCGGCT
>JAEEGK010027111.1_pt1 | contig 11603 bp, 10 predicted proteins | sample 8958771 | NCBI WGS metagenome assembly JAEEGK01 (sample SAMN16246547, study PRJNA631951) | gut metagenome | biome: gut microbiome; feature: rumen; material: SC-attached | host: Bos | place: Iran: Karaj | collected 2018-10 | reverse complement strand
CAACTCATGAAGAACAGGAAGGAAACACCTTCGGCCGTCCAGAAGGACGGGAGACTGACGATCGACTGTACTGGATGCCCAGGCCCCAGTTCCTTGGATGACAGGCAGTGCCTGATCTGCATGTGCGACCGCACCAAGGATGCTTCCGAGATAGAGAGCATAATGCTCCACGGGTCCTCCGACACCTCGTTCCAGGGGGATGCACTGGCGCTGATAAGGGAACTGGCCTCGGTGTACTCCATCCTCACCATGGAGCCGGGGGACCGCAGAGGTTCCAGATGCCGCGGGTGCAGGAACTCGTACCAGCGCATCACCGCCGATCAGATACGCTGCTTCCCCGACGTGGACACATCCCTTCTCAGGCAGAGGGCGATGCAGACCAGGGTGCAGAACGAGGTATGCGACATCTGTCTGGGCGACACCGTGAGGCTGATCGACCACCTCGAATCCCTGATAGACGATCTCAGGTCCTGTACGGCTCCCGGAGGCGAGTGACATGGTCAGGATCATCGACCAGCCGCCGATCGTGGATCCAGATGCCGGCGAATCCTTCATGATGGGGTTCTTCAACAGCCGCAGGGGGATGAAGGCAAGGAAGGGATCGTCGAGACCGTTCACCAGGGGAGAGATGCGCCGCGATACCGCGGAGGCCCCTAAAGAGGAACCCGTTCCCGAGAAAGGGATCGGCACGGAGGTGTTCGATCCCGTCTCATCCGCCCTCAAGGGTCTGGCGATGACCAAACCCGTGTACGCGGACTGCTGGACGGTCGGGAGGAAGGACGACCTGAGGATACTGGAGAGGTATTCCATGCCCTTGGGAGATGTGACAATAGGTCTCGCGGATGACGGGGAGATCGAGTACAACCTCACTCCGAAGGATTACGGCTACGGTAAGGAGCTGACGCAGGCGATAGGTTCGGCCATCGAATCCGTCCGCGACAGGTACAGGAAGAAGGGAGGGGCGATGGACATGCAGTCCGTCACCATGGCGGCGAGGGAATCCTTATGCCGCGAATGCCCGGACAGCGACGATGTGAGCTGGACCATCGACGACCTCTGCGGGTCGGTGTACAGGTACACCCTCGGACTGGGGATCTTCGACATACTGCTCTGCGACGAGAGGATAGAGGACATCTACGTGGACGCACCCTGCGACAGGAACCGCATACACATAACCATGAACCGTCTGGAAGGATTCAACTCCCACATCCGCTGCAGGACCAACCTCATAGCGGAGCCCAGGGAGGTGCGCAACCTCATCAGCAGGCTCAAGAAGGAGACGGGACTGCCGTTCTGTGAGTCGTCCCCCGTGCTCGAGACGGATATGGCGAACGGAAGTGCCAGAGTTACAGTTGTCGGATATCCCATGAGTCCCAAGGGGGACTCGGTGGCCATCAGGAAGCACTCCGCCGTCCCGTGGACACTGACGAGACTGATAGCCAACGGGACCGTCACCCCGTACCAGGCGGGACTGCTGTCCTTCCTGGTGTCCAACCGTTCGACGTTCATAATCGGAGGTGCGAGGGGTGCGGGAAAGAGCTCGCTGCTGTCGGCGATGATGTTCGAGTTCCATCTCAGCCAGAGGATATTGGTGATAGAGGACACGATGGAACTCCCGAGCCGCCAGATGAGGGATCTGGGCTACAAGGTGCAGAACCTCCTGATAGATGACAGGATGGACGGCAGCGCCCGCGCCAGGTCGGAGGATGCGCTCCGCGTGTCCCTGAGGCTCGGAGAGTCTGCCATAGTCCTGGGAGAGGTGAGGGGCGACGAGGCCTCTGTGCTCTACCAGAGCATGAGGGCCGGCAAGGCCGGAAGCTCCATCATGGGCACCATGCACGGGGATTCAGCCAAGAGCATCTACGACCGCGTCGTCCATGATATGGGCATAGCCCCGGAGGCGTTCATGGCCACCGATTTCATAGTCACCATGGGTACCTCGAAGGAAAGGGGAAGCGCGAAGGAGGCGAGGAGGATTGCCGAGTTCGTCTCCACGGGCGACAGGCCCGGAAGGTTCGTGGACGTCACCGGCGGGGACATATCCAAATCCCCTGCGGTGAGGAGGATCGCGGAGTCATCGTCCATGTCGGTGGACGATGTGGTGGACGAGATCATGATGAGGGCGGACATGAGGGCGTACCTCGCCGATGTAGCCAAGGAGAAGGGCGAGGAGTTCGCCGGACCAAGGTGGATAGTGTTCGCCAACGACTATCTGGCACATGCGCTCGAAGGCGGCTGCAGGGACAGGGAGGCCATCGTCGACGGGTTCAGGAAGAGGTTCCTCTCCGTCGCGGGACTGGAGTGATCCCATGGCATCGAAGAAGGACAGGATCCGCCCCGAGCTCTACCTCAACGAGTCGCCCTCGGTCATCTCGATGATGTCCGCCGTCGTCTCACCCGGCGGTTCCATAGACTCCGCCGTGAGGTACGTTGCGTCCAAGGGCCCGAGGAACACCGCCAAGCTGTTCAGGGATCTGGTATCGGACACTGACTGCAGGAGGACGACGGACATCAGGGATTCGCTGTACGATTTGGCTTCCGCATTCCCCAACCAGCTCTCCTCATTCAGGAGGGCGCTGTTCATGGTCATATCGGCATCGGAGACCGCCTCCGGCGACGAGAGGGCGAGGATACTGAAGGACGCCACCGAGATCTCCCTGCAGGGACTGAAACAGACCGGCGAGGAGTACAGCTCCAAGCTGCAGGCGCCCTGCATGGTGGTCTTCGGTCTGGGGATAATGGTCCCGATGATACTCCTGTCGATAGCGCCCATGCTCGGGATGGGTGACGCCATCGGTATGAGGATGGCGATCCCGGAGTCCGTGCTGGAGGCGATAATACTTGTACTGGTCCCGGCGGCCGTGGCCTCCGTGATCGTGTCCATAAGGGGGAAGAATCCCTTCGCCGACGGCAGGGCGGATCCGAACGGCCTCTGGAAGATCGCACCCATGTTCCTCGCCGTCCCGCTGTACATCATGCTCCAGTCCGCTGGACTGGCGGAGACCAGATGCATCGCCGCAGCGATCTCGGTTCCCTCGCTCATAACCCTCGCCCTGGTCTATCCCGGCGTGAGGGCCGAGAGGGACAGGGTCAGGAAGGAGGACGAGCTGAAGGATGCCCTGTTCGACCTTGGCAACAGGATGGTCACCGGCGAGAACTTCGAGTCCGCATCGGTGTCCGCGTTCTCGGTCAGGAAGGGATGCAGGTCCGTTGCGGATGCCCTCGCGAGGGAATTCGACATCTGCCGTGGTGACATCGAGCATGCAATCGATATGTGCATCTCCCCCGTGTCCCCGACGATCGCGGGATACGTGAAGGACATCTACCGCGCTTCCTGCAAGGACCTCAGGGACGCTGGGAGGCTGGCGATAGCCCTGGCGCACCAGATGCAGGACCAGGACACCGTGAGGAAAGGGATCGGAAACAAGCTCAGGAGCATCACCGACATGATGAACGGGACCTCCATGGTCTTCGCGCCGCTGATCCTCGGGCTGAGCATAATGATGATGGGCCCTCTCTCCGCGGTCTCCGGGTCCGCGGACATCGGGCACTCGTTCGCCGTGGTATCCGTGTACCTTGTGGAGCTGGCCGTGCTGATAGCTGTGCTGGGGTCCATGCTCGCGGGCAGGTTCAGCACGGAGAACGTCATCTACAGGCTCTCCATGGCCATCCCCTCCGCCATGGCCATCCTCTCGGTGTGCTCGTCGATCACGCTCTGAACCTATACGGCACGGCGGCCCTCCGCCGTGCCCCCAAACCATTTCTGGCACATCATTTTCATGAAAACCGTTATACGCAACCACGGCGATTATCGGGCGGTTGCCATGTATTGTAAGAGATGCGGAGCACAGATCGACAACGGGAGCGCGTTCTGCCCCAACTGCGGGGCGCCGCAGGGAGACGGGCAGGGATACTATCAGCAGAACAGGCCCAGCAACTACGACAGCGGCAGCATCGGATGGGGGATACTCGGATTCTTCTTCCCCATGGTGGGTTTCATCCTCTGGCTGGTCTGGATGAACGACCGTCCCCTGAGCGCCAAGATGGCCGGTCTCGGTGCGCTCGTCTCTGTGATCTTCAGCGTGGTTATGTTCATCGCGATATTCGCCTTCGCGTTCTCCGTCGGCACGGCCACCTCTATGATATGACACCGGACGGGCTCAGGTTCACCCTCGCCCTTGCATTCGGCATAGCGCTGGCACTGTTCATATCCGCACCGTTGGTGTGCACCTACGGGGCCGTCGACGGATTGGACGGCACGCCCGTGGTGATAGACTATCCGGAGCTGTGGGGCACGTTGGATCCGCTTTCGGGCACGGTGTACGCCGTCGGCGACATACTCTGCCATCAGGAATCCGGAAGGTCGTTCCACCTCAACGGTTCCCAGCTGCCGATTTGCGTGAGGGACATATCAGCATTGGCGGGCCTGTTCGCGGGGATGTGCGCGGCGATGCGCATCGGAAGGTACACGTCCGAACGCAGGTTCTGCATACCGTTCCTCATCGTATCCTTCGGACTGATGATCGCCGATGTCGTCATCCAGAACGTATTCTCGCTGAATGTCGTTCCCGCGAGGGTCGTCACGGGATTCCTGTGCGGGCTGTCAGTATCGTTTGCGATAGACATGTGGTTCCGTTCGTTCGAACCAGAGGTCCGTTGATGGGGTATGGTTAAACCTGAGTTCGAGAGATAGAGCGTTTCTCCGAGACAAGGAACAGGTTCGCATATGTGGACTGGACAGGGATAGCGGCATTAAGGAACATCATCGCCCACGATTATGACGTGATAGACCCTGTCGAAATATGGAACACCGTCACCAAGGAGGTTCCGGAACTGAGAGAGAACCTGGTCAGGATCAAGGATGAGCTGGATCCGTAAGGTGAAACCGCGCAATCCTCCTGAACTCTCCTTCTTTCGATAAACTATATAAATAAGGACGCAATCGTGTGCTTGTAAGGTACGGTGCGATGCACCGTGCGTTTTGAATCCCTCAGAGGTTTGAACATGGCAGACGAAGTGCTTAAAACAGGAACAACCACGATCGGTATCAAGTACAAAGACGGTGTCATTCTGGCCACCGACCAGAGGGCAACCATGGGCAATCTTGTGGCCCACACCGACGTCCAGAAGCTCTATCAGATCGGCGACAACCTCGGAATGACCATCGCGGGAGTGGTCGGGGACGCACAGCTTATGGTCAGGTACATGCAGAGCGAGATCGCCATGTACACCATGAAGAAGGGAGCACCCATGACCGTCAACGCCGCGGCGACCCTCGTCGCCAACGTCATCCGCCAGGGATTCTACCTCGGACTCATCGTCGGAGGATACGACAGGACCGGAGGGCACATCTTCAGCATCGACGGCGCCGGAGGATTCATCGAGGACAACTTCATGTCCGTGGGATCCGGATCCGTCTTCGCCATCGGTGCACTCCAGGCGGGCTATAAGCCCGACATGTCCAAGGAGGATGCCATCAACCTCGCCCTCACCGCGCTCAACTCCTCCATCCAGAGGGACGCGTTCACCGGCAACGGAATGCTGCTGGCCACCATAGACAAGGACGGATTCAAGTGGTACCCCGCAGAGGAGCTCAAGTCCCGCGTGGAGTCCATGGGATACATCTATCCCCACCACTAAACCCCTTCCCCTTCAAACCTCCTTTTAATCAGATTTACAGTTGATCCGTATGAGCACCGAGAGTCTTTTCAACGACATCCGCGAGGAAGTGCGCCGCATAGTCCCCTCCGACCTCGACATAACGACGATAGAGTTCGAGGGACCGACAGTGGTGGTGTACACCAAGGACTTCGACAAGTTCGCAGACAACCCCAACATCACGAAGTCCCTCGCCAACAGCCTCAAGAAGAGGGTGGATGTCAGGCCCGACCCCGCATCGCTGAAGGATTCGGACGAGGTGGAGAAGAAGATCCGCGAGATGGTCCCCGACGTGGACATCGCAGGATTCTACTTCGACTTCGACACCGGAGTGGTCACCGTGGAGGCCGACAACCCCGGAGCGATCACCGGCAAGGGCGGACAGATGCTCAACGACATCAGGAAGGAGACCGGGTGGAACATCCAGCCGGTCCGCGCTCCCCCGATCAGGTCCAAGACCATCTCCGACGTCAGGGGATACCTGAGGTACAGCCGCGAGGAGAGGCAGGCCGTCCTGAAGAGGGTCGCCAAGAGGATAGCCCGCCCCATGAGGGAGAACTTCGAGCCCTTCGTCAGGGTCACCACCCTCGGAGGGTTCAGGCAGGTCGGGAGGTCCGCATCCCTGCTCATGACCAGGGACAGCAAGATCCTCATCGACTGCGGTGTGGACCCCACCAACGACAACACCCCCTACTTCAACGCCCCCGAGCTCATGCCGCTCACGGACATCGACGCCGTGGTCATCACCCACGCGCACATGGACCACTGCGGTCTGCTCCCCGTACTCTTCAAGTTCGGTTACGACGGTCCCGTCTACTGCACCGCCCCCACCAGGGACATCATGGCGCTGATGCAGCTGGACTTCATCAAGCTGGCCAATGCGGAGGCCAAGAGGCCCCCGTACGATTCGTCAGACGTCAGGAAGGAGGTGCTGCACGTGATACCGCTGCAGTACGAGAAGACCACCGACATCGCGCCCGACGTGCGCCTCACGCTCTACAACGCCGGCCATATCCTCGGGTCGTCGATGGCCCACTTCAACATCGGAAACGGGTTCCACAACGTCGCCTTCTCCGGGGACACCAAGTACGAGAAGACCTGGCTGTTCAACCCCGCCAACACACGCTTCATCAGGCTGGAGTCCCTGGTGCTGGAGTCCACCTACGGAGGCCGCAACGACATGCAGGCCAGCCGTACGGACGCATCCAAGGAGCTACACGACCTCCTCCAGAGGGCGACCGAGGGAGGAGGCAAGGTTCTGATTCCGGTATTCGCAGTAGGGAGGTCGCAGGAGGTCATGCTGGTCATCGAGGAGATGATGCGCAACGGACGCCTGCCCAAGATGAACGTCTACCTCGACGGTATGATCTGGGAGGCCACCGCAATCCACACCGCGTACCCCGAGTTCCTCAACACGTCGCTGAAGACCCAGATCTTCCAGCAGAACGAGAACCCGTTCCTCTCGCCCATATTCAAGCGCGTGGAGACCGCCGCCATGAGGGAGGAGATCTGCCACTCGCCCGAGCCCTGCATCGTGCTCGCCACCAGCGGTATGATGACCGGAGGTCCCGTCATGGAGTATTTCAAGGAGTGGGTGGACTGCGAGGCCAACTGGCTGCTGTTCGTCGGTTACCAGTCCGAGGGATCCATGGGAAGGAAGGTCCAGAGGGGACTCGAGGAGGTCACCCTCCGCGACAAGGGAAGGGAGCTCACCCTGCCCGTCAAGATCAACGTGGAGACCGTCGACGGATTCTCCGGACACTCCGACAGGAAGCAGCTCATGCGCTTCATATCGTCCCTTGAGCCCAGGCCGTCGAAGATCATCATCGGGCACGGCGAGGAGAGGAAGTGCACGGACCTGGCGTCGTCCATCTACCAGAAGTACAGGATCGACACCAAGGCCCCGATGAACCTCGAGACCATCAGGCTCAGATGATCATCCGTTCAGGATCGCCTCGGCTCTCCGGCGGACCTCGTCCCTGATGTCCCCGGGGACGTCGAAACCGTCCATGGCCTTCTCGACGGAGATACCGTATCTCGTGACATTGGAGGCTACGCATTTCGACAGGGTTTCGAGGGTAGCTTCGAGTACGCCTTCGGCCCTCCCTCTTGCTTGTTCCTCCGTCTTCGCCATTTTTCTGTAGCTTTCGACTCCGAGATCATAGTATCTCATATGCCCAAGGACCAGGTCCAGACGGTATTTCTCCTCCTCGCTCAGTTCGATCCCGTATCTGTGGGAAAGGGTTCTGTAGCGTTCGTCGCTGTCGACGTTGTAGTCGAACAGAACGGTCGGGAGATTGAGGGGATCCGGCTGTCCCCTGTCGTTTTTTCCGATGTAGATTATCTTGATCGTTGTGAGATCCAGTTTCAGGTAGCACCCGTCTTCTTTGCCGTAGACGACATCGGGTTTTCTGTCATACCTTACGATGTAACTGGGATCGTAACCGGGAGTATTCGGTATGACCCAGATGGAATAGACCTTTCCGATCCGCTCATCGTTCTGACCCGAGCGGGCATCGACTGACATCGAGTCGAATATCTCCGATACCAGCATTTCGGTACGTACCTCTATGTCAGAGAGGGGATCGTATTTGTTCCTGTTATCGAAGTTCAGATACACCGCCGCAAACTCATCGGATTGGGGAAGTCTGGTCCTGAACAGGACGTCGGTATCCATGCCATCTCCTTTTGCGATATCGGGATGAAGGTCCCATGGATGTACATGTTCCGTATCGTTCTCAAGGGGGATGCAGTCAAGGATCGTCTCCGTGCTGCAGTCTTTGAATTCGTCCACATACGTCCGGAGGAAGGTAGGGAGAACGTCCTTCCTGCAGAGGAGCTCTCTCAAGATGTTATCCTTGCATGCTAAACCGTTTTCGTTTCTAACGCGTTTCATTCTATCAAATCCGTTTGTTGCATCCGTGACTGCGCCGGCATCCCTGGCGGTCGCGGATATCGGCCGCATTCAAGGTGCGATACTGCTTCGGATTGCATCTTTCATGCGGGCATTTCTATATCGGGCTCAATATATTAAAAAATAACAATGTTATAATTGTTATAATTGTTATTAATTACGACCCGGCATCCGCCTGCGCACGGGAACAGGTTATATCCAATCACTCCGTTAGGGGGTCATGGACGACGTCCCCTCATTGAAGGAGAACACGCTTTACAAGACGGACAAGGGCACCAAGGTCATATACGGCCTCCTGTTCGCGCTGAACCTCGGCATCTTCATCGCGGGGATACTGCTGGACAGTCTCATGGACGTCGTCATGTCGGTACCGATCATGATGATCCTGCTGGCCACCCTGGTCTACGACAGCGAGTTCATCCACATCCCGCCGATACTGTTCACGATAGTCAACGCGGCGATGATCATCTCGCTGATCGCCAGGGCGCTGGAGGAGTATCACCCGATGGTGGACGTCGTCATCTACATCTTCGTGGGGGCATCTCTCGGCGCCATAGGCATCATAATCTCGTACATGTCCCTGGGCAGGATGCCCGGGTTCGCCAGGGAGAAGCCCCTGCCGATAATCATCGAGTCGATATGCGTGGGCATAGCGCTGTACGTGATGTGGATCCTCGGTGCGTACTACATCACCGAGCTCGTGGACTCGGACATCGAGCGCATGTCCCTCGATGTGATCACCGGAAGGATGCTATCGGTCATCGTCGGAGCGTCACTGATCACCCTCTACTTCTTCAGCTCCAACGGTCCCCTCAGGAAGGGGATCGAGGGATTCCTTGGAAGGAACTCCAAGGCCATCGGCATCGACACCGACGAGAAGGAGGAGCTGCTGGCACTTATAGCGGAGGGCGAATCCTTCGACCTTGAGTTCAAATCCACCATACGCCTCAACCTCAAGACCGGGGAGAAGGACAAGAGGATGGAGAAGGCCGTGCTGAAGTCCCTGGTGGCGTTCCTGAACGGCGACGGCGGGACGCTGTTGGTGGGAGTGGCGGACGACGGTTCCATTCTGGGGGTGGACGTGGAGGGATTCGACAACTGCGACAAGATGAACCTCCACATCATCAATCTGATATCGTCGCAGATAGGCGACGAGTTCCTCCCGTTCATCAGGTTCAGGGAGATCAACTTCGGGAAGAAGGAGAGCGGTGCCGACAAGTTGGTGGTGAGGTTCGACTGCAGACCCACGATCACACCCGCATTCTACAGGGAGGGGAAGACGGAGACGTTCTTCGTGCGCTCCGGGCCGTCCAGTGTGGAACTGACGGGATCCGACCTGATAAAGTACATCGACAACCGCAGGAAATCGGTGAAGAGGAAGTACCCCGTGGCGAGGGGGCTGTCACAGACCCAGAGTCAGCCCGAAGAGACAGAGTCCGAAGAATGATTTAACGCTGTTTTAGGTTATTACATCGGTTTTGTAGTGAATTATTGGAGGTAGCATCCAACTATAATATATACTAGTTGGATATACAATCCAAATGGTACTACTATGAATGGTAATACGACTATGGTTATCGCAGTCGGAGTTGTCATCGTAATGGTCGCCGCAGGTGTTGGCGCCTTCATGGTGCTCAACAAGGACAAAGGAAGCAGCACCGAGATCGATGCCGCTCTCGAGGTCTACGGAAACGCCAATGGTGACTATAAGATCGATGACACCGACGTCGAGATTATTGAGAAAGTAAAGAACAAGGAGGAGGGCTACACTCTCGAGAAGTACCCTCTGGCGGACGCCTACAAGGACGGAACCGTCGATGACAAGGATGTCGAACAGGCCAAGAAGATCATTGCTGGCGGAAACGCTGACGAGCAGATGACGGTCTGGATGATCAACCACACCACTGATACGACGAACTACCCCAGCGGACAGTACGACACCACCGTTCAGTGGCCCGTCAAGAAGTGCATCGCAAACGGTGCAGCTAACGCATTGATCATCTACGAGATTGTCGGAATCAGGGAGAACATCGCCGGAATCAACTACAATTCCAGCTCGCCTCCTGACAAGAATGTTTATTCCGCATACCTCAGCATGCCCAACCTCAGTCCCACCTCTAACAGCACCAACTATCTGGATGAGGCTCCTGTTAAGGAATGCGTTACCGCCAACCCGACCGTAACCTGCGTACTTACCGCAGACAACAAGAACTATCTCAACGGAGATAAGGGAATGTCCGAGTCCTACATCAAGGAAAAACTCAGTCTGGACGTCATCAGAATCGAACATGCTGCCGTCGACCCCAAGGATTACGCTTCCGCGATCCTCACTGTCGGTTTCCTCTTCCAGAAGAACACCAAGGCCGAGGAGGCAGCCGAGTGGGTTACCGAAGTGTTCAAGGATATCGAAGACAAGACAAAGGACATTGGCAACAAGACAAGGGTTGCAGCAACCAGTTACTACAACTATCTGAGTGCTAGAAACTCGGATTACGCCGATGTCGTCGTCCAGGCCGGAGGACAGTACTCCCTCTGGGCTGGAACGAAGGCCACCATCTACTTCGAGAACAGCGGAACCAACACTGCCGATCCCAACGTCCTCCTGCCTCAGAACCAGCCCGACGTCATCATTGCGATCAGGACCAGTGGATTCCTCGGAAGCGGAGCATCTTGGTACGGTCCCGAGTCCGATTGGAAACCCGCAACGATGAACACTCATCTCGAGCACTTCCACGTCTTCAAGTGCTATTCGGACAAGAAGGTCTACACCATCTCCGGTGACATGCCCATCGTTGCCCGTGTGCTCTACTCTGCAGCAATCCTGTATCCTGATCTGTTTACATTCGATTACGACAACGAGAAGCACAAGGAATTCGTGGACAAGTTCCTCGGTGGAGCCTACAAGGTCTCTGAGCACAGGTTCTACCTCACGCAGGCAGATGTTGAAGCTCTGAAGCCAGCAGCGTGAGCACGATGGGGTCATCTTCGACTGAATGTGAGGGTGATCTCCCGGACTACGATGATTTGGTGG
>JAEEGK010027108.1_pt1 | contig 11604 bp, 9 predicted proteins | sample 8958771 | NCBI WGS metagenome assembly JAEEGK01 (sample SAMN16246547, study PRJNA631951) | gut metagenome | biome: gut microbiome; feature: rumen; material: SC-attached | host: Bos | place: Iran: Karaj | collected 2018-10 | reverse complement strand
AAATCAGTTGCATAAATCGTTAAAATGTAATAATATACATTTAGATACAGTATAACTGAGTGTTTCTGAGTTATACAAAGTCTGAGATTGTAGCTCAGCTGGATTAGAGCATCACCCTGCGGAGGTGAGGGTCGCACGTTCGAATCGTGTCAGTCTCAAAAAAAAACCACCCTTTTTAAGGGTGGTTTTTTTTTGAGACTGACACGATTCGAAACGGAGTGAACGGCCTAAAAAAGGCGAGCAGTGCGGAGCGTTTTTTGGGCAAACTCGCCATGGAGGGCGAGTTTAGTGAACGGAGGCGCCGCAGAGGGAGCAAACACGAGGTTTGCGACCGTCGCGGCGAATCGTGTCCCCCAAATTCAATCCGGACTGACACGATTCGAAACGGAGTGAACGTATTCGAAATTACTTCAACTTAATACTCGGCGCATCACTCTTTTCAAGATTCAACACAAAATCATTTGGATACGCGGTTTCTATCATGGTAATCAATTTGCCATGAAGGCGCTCGCCGGTAAGCTTGCTCAAGTTTTCGCCGGCCTGGGCAATGAGGACAAAATCATTTGCACCACCGGTACGCTGCTGTTGAGTAAGCTTGATTGCTTTTTCCAGCTGCTCTTTTGTAAAAGGAATACCTTCGGGAGCTGCTTCAACATCCAGCTTTTTTTTGATGACAATAACTTTTTTGTCAGTACTTACTTTCGCCGGCTCTTCCTTTACAGTTTTAGGCCCATGATCAACAAAAATGCTCTTTATTTTTGGGTCTACTCTTTCGAGCCTTAGCGCTTCAAAATTCTGCTGCATGTCCGAAGACTCAAGCAGCATCTGCGAAGTCTGAGTTTTTCCGCTGTTGTTTTGAAAATCCATGTAAAAGACAAAAGTCTTTACGGTTTCTTCCTTGAGACCTGTTACAAGAGGAACAAAATCAGAATCCCCTGCCAGAAGCACAAGATAATCATACTCTTCTTTAAAGAAATCTTTAGTAGCATAAAAAACCAGATTCGTATCTACCGCATCTTCTTTAAGACCACCGGTATCTTTTTGTTTTAATGGAGTTGCATGCTTAATGATGTTTGCATGTTCCATAGAGGTGTACAAAAACTCGCGTTCACTATCAGTAGTATTAACGCTTGTTCCAACAAAGAATTGAGACTGAAGAACACATTTTTTGGTATCTTCTTCTTTACAGATCCTGTCCTTTACATATTCAAGAAAAGCTTTCCAATCGATTGTTTTCCCAAAAGCTTCGGTCAGGTACTTGTGGATATGGAAGGTAAAATTGCCATCAATATACACGTTTGCTTTAATCTTAGCATCGCTCATAGACATCTCCTTATCAGCGAAAATGTAATTCTCAAAATCCTATTCCGATTCCGAGTTCTAGTTTGAACCACGACCCTACCCTTCATCGCTAAAAAATGCAGCACGCCATTCAATAACAACAAAAATAAAATCGTTAATCCACCAATTAATATACTACCAAAGATAAAATTTGTAAATAAAAAATCTGTATAGAATAGATTATTACCCGTATTTATTATATAATGGAATGTTAGGAGTACACTATAATGTTTAACAGCAAAAAGATTATTGTTTTATTTGGTGCAGCACTTATTGCACTTTTAGCTTCCTGCAATTTTAACACAATCCAGAAAAAATCAGGAAATGTAGTATTTGACTTTTCGTCAATCAGCGACAAAGTTCCGGCAGCCTCAAGAAGCATTGTTGATGACCTTCTTGCCGATAACCAGGATTGCTTTGTAGATTTAACCCTCGACGGCGACTTTAAATACAATCAGACAATCAATCTTAGAGAAACCCAGCTTATTCAGGTGCAGGATATTCCTGTTGGTTCCAGAGTCAAAGCCATTATCGAAGTATATTTGATCACAAAAATTGAAGCTCAAGATGAAGCTGAAACTGAGGCCGAAGAAACCCAGAAAAAAGAAATTCTCTTTAACGGCGAAAGCCAGGTTTACCAGATAGTCGTCGGCCCAAACATCATAGAAGTCCCTCTCGCCAAATACGGCACCGACTCTGAAGGCGAAGAAGGTGGCGAAAACGGTTCTGGTGAAGGAAACGGATCTGGTGGCGGACAGCAGGAACCGGTGGATACTACAATCAGGATTTGGGTAAAGTATCTGGAGAATAAACAGGGCGGTGATACTCTAAATATAGATACAAAAGATTTACCAGCAGAAACAGAAGGAAATGATGGACAATCTTATAACACTGCCTTTAATTATATCCAATCTGCCATAAACTGGATTGCTAAAAATGGTGATGGTAGTAAAAATTATGAAATTATGCTTACAGATCATACAGATGGCAAAGCTTTTAATCAGTGTATAGTATTTGGAGATCCTAAATCTAACTACGATAATTTACGAAATAAAGCAAAGTCTATTAAGTTAACAAGTAACAATCTTGAAAATATATGTATAAATACAAACAGCTATAATTCTATTATTATTGCAACCGAAGTTCCTGTCATTTTTGAAACAATAAAGATAGCTACTTCTTATAATTGTAGTAGCAGTGAAAAATCATTAATAATTAAAACAGTTAATGATGATGCAGATTTAACTCTTGGACAGGATTCTTCATTAATCGGACTTGAAGGTAATAGAAATGGAGATGCCGCTGGAGCTATCAGAATGGAAGCCGGTAAAATTACAATGACAGGCAACTCCAGTATATCTGGTTTTAATGCATACGACGGAGGAGCTGTTTATATTGATTATGGACAATTTACTATGAAAGACAATTCTGTCATAAGTAATTGTAAAGCTACCAGACACGGAGGTGCTTTTTATTTAAATAACTTACATAACCAAGTCATTTTAAAAGATAACGCCAAGATTTCTGGTTGTACTGCAAAAAACAATGGAGGAGCAATTTATCAGCACGGGGGTACTGTTACTATTGAATCTGGAACCATAGAAAATTGTGAAGCAGGTGAAAATGGTGGTAGCGGAGGTGCCGTTTATCTGGATACAGGTCATTCAAGTCCTAAACTTAAATTAAAGGGTGGTACAATCAAGAATAATAAAGCTACAAATAACGGTAACGGAGCTGCCATTTATGTTAAAGAAAAAAACAGCAGTCAAGTAGCAAGCCTCATTATGTATGATAATGCCTGCATAGATCTTTCTAATGATATTTACACCATTGATACTCCAATTAAACTTGGTAACACACTTACAACATCTAGTGAAAAGGCTGCAATTATAACTCTGTATAAAGGCTCTACATGGAACTATGCTATTTCAGTTGCAGATTCAGTTGATGTTACACAACAAGATACTCAATCTTTGATTCAAGACAATTTTTCAAAATTCTACGTACAAAAGTCAGGTTTAAATGATGATTTATATATAGACCAGAATGGCCTCCTTCAGACATTTGATACTACAAACTATCTTGGAACTACAGATACAATCACAATTGGCGATATTGTATTTGCAGATAACTCCAGAGTTCATGCAGACCAATTACCTTATCTTAGCAAACGCCTCCGCGATTCAATTGCAGGTATTGTATTCTATGCGCAACCTGAGACGAATCCAATTGTTGATCATAATTTAATTGTTGGTATTAACTCTTATTATGATAAAATGAGTACATCCACTCACGGTTCTTCTGGTTTTACAATGTTTGATAGATCTTCTTTAGTAAAGGATTCCACTTCCGAAGAAGATGAGTTCCCAGGATCTTCTTCCCGTACTGGTTCATATTATGAAATAAGGGATTCTTCATCAGCAGTTGAAATTGCAAATGCAATTATAAATTCTCCAACAACATCAGGTAATGAGAGATTAAATTACGGATATGATTGGACAGACGAACAGATACAAAATTATCATAACAAAATTACTTATACAGCCGTCCAGGAAATTATGCAAAAGATTAACAATAATCAAACCAGCAGCTATCCTCTTTACCAGAAAATCTTTGAACATGGTAAAAACTTTGATAATAATAGTAAATATAGACTTAATACCGACGACTCTAATATCACAGATAACTGGTACATTCCAACTATAGCAGAATTAAAACTGTTTTATGATGCTTTGAATGATTCAACATTTTCTAATATCTATACAACACTTTGTGGCAATCTAAGTGATTATAATTATTTTTCTGGAAGTGCAATTATAGGTCAAGGGGCTACGTATCCTGATATGTATCGTTATAATTCTGGTAATAACACATATTATTATGCATATTATTACACAATCGACTTTACTGCGGGCTTGATAAAATGCGATCCATCAAATCAGAGTTTGTATGCAATTCCTGTTCATGTGTATGTGCCGGGAGAATAGTTAATGCAAAAATCCCAACCAAATGGTTGGGATTTTTTTTGATACTAGTTATGCTCAGCTGTAAATTTTAATAAATCCGTATAATCACCGGCATCTGCTTTTCTTAAGGCAGCTATATAATTATTTCTCACTTCGGAGATATTTACCAGATTTGTATTTCCCCAACACAGTTTCTTTTCTTCAAGTTTTTCCAATAATAAATCTGCCATAAGACGAGAAACGCGCCCGTTACCGTTTGGAAAAGGATGTATCTGTACAAGTTTATGATGAAGTCTTACGGCTATTTCTCTGTTTGAGTAAGTTTTATTGTCTATCCAGAACTTTACATCATCAAAAAGCTGCATCAACTTCACTGATATCTGATAGGGAGCAACACCAATATTTCTTTCAGAAGTTCTGTAAGAGCCAGCCCAGTTCCACACCTCGCCAAACATCTTTTTGTGCAAGTCTCGTAAAAAGACATCTGAGCATACATCCTTATTCTTATTTGATAAAAGCCATACTTGTGCCTGAGCAATATTTTGCGCCTCTGCCTCGTTTAATTCAGAACGAAGTGTTATCCACTTGAGTTTCAAACCATCTTTTTCTTCTGCAGTCAAAGGAGTTGATTTATCATCTGCTTCAAAGATATCCATATTCTAATCCCATATCCTTTTAGTGTTTGTATTTATAAAGTCATTAACCAGGTCACCTACAGCTTCCTGAGTCTCAACATCTTGATTCTCAAGAGCCATATTTAAGTTTACACCCAAAAGGATCTCTTCTGCTTTTTTCTTAGCCTGATTTTGGACAATATCCTGGAAAGATGTTTTTGGTTTAAAGTAGTACACAAACTCACAGTTCAACGCTTCTGCTGCCTTTTTCATTGTAGAAAGTTTTAAGTTTTCTTCATTTGATTCAAGCTCTGCTATACGAGGCTGCGTAACACCAAGTCTTTTTGCAAGCTGAACGGCTGTCATTCCAATAGCTTCCCTTACTGTATTTATCCAGCCAGTACCTTTTGGAATAATATTCTTTGCATTCGAGAGAGAAGAAGTTTTCTTATCTAATGACCTTATCTGCATTAATCTTGTATTCATAATATAACCCATCTGTAATATTCTTTTTACAATCATATCACCTATATGTTATATTGTCAAATTTATTATATTACTTATATATTATATTTTTACTCTCTATTTTTCATTTCTCCCTCACCTTTTTAATAAGCTTGCGGAGTACAAAAAAGGCTTTGGGGCATACAAGAATAAACATGTAGAGGATTTTGTTGAGCGGGTTTAAGAGGTGGTAGTTCTGGCGGAAGAGAGAGGCTATGACAGGGCGGCTGGATTTGAAAAAGGTGTCGCCGGCAAGGCATGAATGCTCGAAGAAGAGGAACATGCAGTAGAGGCCGGAGTTGAACAAGTCGTTTATAAAAAGATTTGGAGGAAGAACCTGCATTTGTTTTTTGTAGAAGTCTAAGATTTTTACATAGCTTTCAAAATGAGGTTTGGCAAAGTTATTGGTTATGGAAGCAGGATTATTGCGGTAAAGATAATAAGGCTTTTGAAAAACATTTACTTTAAGACCGGGCTTGGCAAATAAAAGGCGCGGGAACCATTCCATATCTTCAAAATAAATGCCGGGATAAAAGAAAAGAGAATGTTCTGTAAAAAAATCGCGGCGAATTGCAAAGGTCCAGGCAGCCATATATAAATTATTCTTTCTTACAAAGCAAATAAATTCATCAGGGTTAAGGCAAAGCTCATCATCCAAAGCAGGTTTAAAATTAAAGCTTGTTTCACCATTATTAAACTTAACAGAACCGGAACAATAAATCACAGGCGTGCCAGCCCCGGCTGTTTCTATAAATTCCACAAGCCGCTCAAACGCCTGATTATCACAAAGTTTATCATCACTGTCTATGAACAAAAGATAGTCACCGGTAGCAGCTCTTATGCCACAGTTACGGGCTTCACTCAAGCCTTTGTTTGACTGATGGATCACTTTTATGCGGCTGTCTTTTAATGCATAATCATCACAAATTGCGGGACAGTCATCCGGGGAACCGTCATCAACAAGAATGATTTCGAAATTTTTATAGGTTTGATTAATAATAGAAGCAAGGCATTCGTTGAGATATTCCTGAACCTTGTAAACCGGCACGATCACAGAAAATAAAATCACTTTTTGAACTTCTCCAGAATCAGATTTTTAATATAATAAAAATCCTTGTTTTTGAAAAGCATAGAAAGTAAAACATATATAATAATTCCGGCGGCAATCTGGAACACAAGAACGAGCCAGTCTACAAGCCCCAGTGTAGAGCCAAGCTTTCCAAGTCCCCACACCGCAAGCCCCATAATGGCAGACAGCAAAAATGAATATTTAACATCCCAAAGCTGTTCCCAAAATGTGTAATCAATCAGTTTTTTATTCGGGAAGGCGTCAACAAACAAGGCAAAGTATGCATAAAGGGCAACGCAAAGCGCAAGAAAAAGCGGACTCACTCTGGCGGCAAGAATTATCACGCCAAGCAGAACAGGCTTTTTTATAAACTCAATTCCAAGCAGGATATCAGAGCGGCCGCAGGCTTTAATAATCTGAAGGTTAATGCTGCTCAGTAAAAGTGTAATTCCCTGAATACAAAAAATTTGAACATAAGGGATTGCCATAGCCCACTTTTGACCGAGCAAAAGAATTACAAGCCGATCGGAAACAGCAGCAAGTCCAAAAAGCATTGGCATAAGAATATAATTTCCAAGACTGACTGAGCGCCTAACACTCGCCTTCATTTTTTCTCTGTCATCCTGATATTTAGAGATTGCCGGAAACAGGACAGATTCTAGAGTAGAAGTAATGCTGCCTGTAACAAGACCTGGAAGCCTTTCTCCCTGATTATAAAAACCAAGCTGGGTTGGAGAATATCTGGCACCAACTACAAGATTGCTCAGACGGTTAAAAAAAGTTCCCGCAAGATAGGAGCACATAATTTTCCAGCCGTAATTAAACAGAGCCTTTAAGCGCTCAAGACTGAACAAAAGCCGCGGATGCCATTTGACTGTAATAAAAAGAATAATTGTGTCTATAAAAGGATTTGTCAAAAGCTGAGCAACTAAAGCCCACACCCCTGCCCTATTTAATGCAAGGGTAATCCCTACAACTCCAGAAACAACAGTTCCAAAAAAAGTTGCAAAAAAGAATTTTCTGAATATCATCTGCCGCGAAACATAAGCCTGCTGCACGCAATTCACTGCCGAAATAAAAAACTTAATTCCCGTCACGCGTATAAGAGGAATAAGAAGTTCATTCTTATAAAGCCCCGCAATCCAAGGCGCGCAAAAGAAAAAGATAACATACAAAATTGCCGCCAGCACAAGGCTTGCATAAAAGGCAGTAGAAAAATCAAGTTCATCTGTTTCTTTTTTTTGAATAAGCGCCAGAGAAAAACCGCTGGTAATTAAAATATCTACAACCGCCACAAAAACATTTACAATTGCAATGAGCCCAAACTCATCCGGCATCAAAAGCCTTGCCAGCACAACTGTCACAACAAAAGTAACTGCCTGAGCACAAATACGCTCCAGCATTCGCCAGAAGAAGCCTGAGATGGTTTTGTTTTTTAAGCTTTCATGAGAAGTGGAATTTTGCATGCACTAAAAGTGTAGCATTATTTTGAAGGGAGTACAATTAGATAGGAGAATAGATTTTACAAATTTGTTTGATTTTTGCCGAAAACATTTATATAATATGTATTAACTTAATGGCTATTAAATTAATAGCCATTATTGGAGGTAATGCAGAATGGAAAAGTTTTATGACAGAATAAAAGAACTCGAAGCTCTTACACAAATCGAAAAGCAATCAACAAAGTCTGCCTGCTTTACAGTTCTCACAGGCCGCCGCCGTATTGGAAAAACTCAGCTTCTTAAACAATTCATAAGCGGCAAAAAAAGTGCCTATCTGTTTACCTCACGCAGCGCAGAAAAATCACTCTGCGAACAATGGCAAAAAACTCTGGAAGAAAGTATCGGCTTAAAAATCTTTGGTAGTGTTGAAACACTGTCCGATTTGTTTGAACAGATAATGACCTATTCGCAAACAAAGCATTTCACGCTTGTAATCGACGAGTTTCAGGATATTGAGTATGTAAACAAAGCTTTTTTCAGTCAGATGCAGAATATATGGGACAGTCACAAGTCAAGCTCAAAAATAAATCTGATTGTCTGCGGTTCAATCTACTCACTCATGACTAAAATCTTCAAAGATGAAAAAGAACCTCTGTTCGGACGTTCAACACATAATATACACCTAAAACCATTTACACCTTCAGTAGTAAAAACAATTCTTCAGGACTTCACCCCCAAATACAAAGCAGAAGATTTACTCTGCCTTTACATGCTCAGTGGTGGTGTAGCAAAATATATATTCCTTCTGATGAATGCCAAAGCAACAACAAAAACAAAAATGATAGACTCAGTCTGCAACATGGCCTCACCATTTCTTTCAGATGGACGCAATATACTCATAGGCGAAATCGGCAAAGACTACGGAATCTATTTTTCAATTCTCCAGGCAATCTCAAGAGGTCTTACAACCCAAAGCGAAATAGATTCAGTCATCCAGAAAAACACAGGAGCTTATCTGCAGAATCTGCAAAAGGTATTTGGAATAACAGAACAAATTCGCCCTTTGCTTTCAAAGTCAGAAAGTCGCAATACACGCTGGAAGATTGTAGACGAATACATGCTCTTTTATTTCAGGTTCATTTATTCACATCAGAATTTAATAGAGCTTGGAAATTACGATATGCTAAAAGAGTTCATCCTGCGCGATTACGAAACCTTTACCGGCAAAACGCTGGAACGTTATTTTACGGCAAAACTGCAGGAAGAAGGCAGTATTACAAAAATCGGCAGCTGGTGGGATAGAAAAACCATGAACGAAATAGACATTATTGCAATCAACGACCTGGATAAATCCTGTAGCATCTACGAAGTAAAACGCCAGGCCAAAAATATAAACCTTACAAAAGTTCAGGCAAAAGCCGACCTTTTCATGCATAACCTAAGCACTTATACCCCAAAAATTTTAGGTTTGTCCATGGACGACATGTAATGAGGGAAAAGTTCACCAATAATAAGCAAGCTCATTTCTAATTAAATGCAGGGGTTATTTTGTTTTCATTTATAATATCTTTCATCTGTAAAACCTGTAATAAATTGAATTATAAAATATTGTGAATAATCTATACCTTAGGGCCAGTTTCTTAAAATCAGGATCGTAAATTATGTTTTTGTAATCATTATGAAAATCCTGGGCAAGCTTAAGATAATTCATGTACCCTAACCTTTTTGCTCTACCTAAGGGCATAAAATACAAAGAATAATAACAGATTCTAAGCTTTAAGAAATAATCAGGCAAAGGTAAATCAATATTATTATTTTTGTAATAATCAATAACCCTTTTTGTTGCTATCATACAATCATAATTATTCTTTATTGGATGTGTAGATATTCCTTTATGACCTAAATCATAAACATACAAAGGTTTATTAACATGCGAAATATTAGTAGCCAATGGTAATATTCGTAAGAATGCTGTGGAATCTTCGCATAAACGAATGTCGTCATATAAACGGATTTGATCCCATAAAGATTTTTTAATGAGTTTATTCCACAAAGAACACAGACCATTATGCACTAAAAAGTCTTTATAAAAATCCTGCCAGTTTTGATTTTCCTTGTATGGCTCAATAACTTTTGTAAATGATTTATTTGGATGCATTTTATAAATATTACAGTTTACAATCTGTGCATTATTCTTTTGGGCAGTATTGAATAATACTTCAAGCATATCAGGCATTAAATAATCATCGGCATCAACAAATAAAATATATTCACCTTTAGCAAGCTCAAGTCCCTTGTTTCGTGCAGCAGATGGTCCCATATTTGTCTGACTAAAATATTTTATTCTACAGTCTTTAATCGAAAGGATTTTTTCTTCAGTATTGTCTGTAGAACCATCATTAATAACAATTATTTCTATATCAGAGAAGGTTTGATTACAAACAGAAGAGAGACAACGTTGGATTGTAGATTCATTATTGTAGGCAGGGATTATCAGGGTAAGCATAGCAGTTAACACAAATTCTTAATCACCATAATTATTGGATAATGGACTAAATATAGCCAATAAGAAAAGTCATAGACTTTTGATAATACAAACAATGGACGACATTTTAAAGCAAGCCACATAACTGTAATTCCCAGAACTATAGGCTCAAGAATTATAGACATATAAAAGTTATCAAGAATTATACTTAATACAAGAATCAAGAATGATGGTATTACTAATTTATTCAATAAAGGAAATATTTTATCATAAAAGAAATAGGATAACATCCCAACACAAAAAAATGTTATAAATGCTGGTAGTTGATGTTGTATGCTTGAAGGTAAATGATAATAATCTATAACACGAGGAATAAAAATACTATATAAGACTGATAAAAAATAAAATATAAAAAGAACAACAAAGCATCTGGTATTTTTCTTTTCAATTCTTGAATTATGAAAACAAAGAAAAAGAATAAGAGGAAGAATAATATAAAATCCTAACTCAATTTTTATAGTCCATAAAGAACCATTAACTGCTTCTCCATTAAAAACTCCTGGCAAATCTGGATGCAGAAAATTTAAAGTAATAACATTTGCGGCAAGATACTTCCAAAAACCACCATTTGTATAATAATCTCTTATACTAATAGAACTAATAAATGCAAGCAAAATTGCAGAAGAAAAAACTACTATTAGATATGGTGGAAAAATTTTCTTAATTCTTTTTAAATAAAAATGAAATATACTATCAGAAGTAAAATAACTTCTTGTTACCCAAAAACCACTCAAAATAAAGAACACTTCTACTGCGGTTCCTCTTAGTTCAAGAACGATTAATGGCATACCTGTAAGAACTACCAGATGTTCATAAAACACAATTAACGCACAAATAATACGAATAGCTTTAAAGCCATTTTCTTTGGATATTACAGGTATATTAGTTTTGTCTTCATTATTCATTACTTTTTAATCCAATTTTTTATTTATAAATCTGAAATAGCCGTATTTAACCATACGGTACGACTAGTAAACCAATCCTCAATTCTATTGATTTCATTTTCTATGGAATTACTTTTAGTATCATAACGAATTGCATCGCATTTTCGAGATAAATTTATGTCTTCTCCTTGTAAATTTTGTAATTCCTCAATTTTTGATAATAAGGTATTCCATAATGA
>JAEEGK010027101.1_pt1 | contig 11608 bp, 6 predicted proteins | sample 8958771 | NCBI WGS metagenome assembly JAEEGK01 (sample SAMN16246547, study PRJNA631951) | gut metagenome | biome: gut microbiome; feature: rumen; material: SC-attached | host: Bos | place: Iran: Karaj | collected 2018-10 | reverse complement strand
CTGCGGCATGCTGCTCTACGCGCCCTCCGTCACCGGTACGGCCAATATCCTGATGGCCGCGACCCTTGCCGAAGGCACGACCACGATTTATAACGCGGCCTGCGAACCTTATGTCCAGCAACTCAGCAAGCTGCTGGTCGCGATGGGCGCCCGGATAGAGGGCATCGGCTCCAATCTGCTGACCGTGAAGGGTGTTAAGAAACTCCACGGCGCGCAGCACAGGATCCTTCCCGACATGATCGAGGTGGGCTCTTTCATCGGCATGGCCGCCATCACCCGCAGCGCACTGACGATCAAGGATGTCTCCTACGACAACCTGGGCATCATCCCCGCCTGCTTCACCCGCCTCGGCGTGGCCCTGGAGCAGCGCGGCGACGACATCTATGTGCCTCAGCAGGACAGCTATGAGATCGAATCCTTCCTCGACGGCTCGATCCTGACCCTGGCCGACGCGCCCTGGCCCGGCCTGACCCCGGACCTGCTCAGCGTGATGCTGGTCGTCGCAACGCAGTGCAAGGGAAGCGTGCTGATCCACCAGAAAATGTTCGAGAGCCGTCTCTTCTTCGTCGATAAGTTGATCGACATGGGGGCGCAGATCATCCTCTGTGACCCGCACCGGGCCGTCGTCATCGGTCACGACCACCGTCAGCAGTTGCGTGGCGGCCGAATGACTTCGCCCGATATCCGTGCCGGTATCGCGATGCTGCTCGCCGCCATGTCGGCCAAGGGCACGTCCTATATCGACAATATCCAGCAGATCGACCGCGGCTACGAGGATATCGAAGGCCGCCTCAATGCGCTCGGCGCAAAGATTACCAGACAGTAGTGTATTACCGATAAAACGAACTCAAAATGGAAAAGACCAGAGTAGCGATCGTGGGCTATGGCAACATCGGCCAGGCCGCGTTGGAGGCCGTACAGGCGGCCCCGGACATGGAGTGCGCGGGTATCGTGCGCCGTAACCCCTCGAAAGAAGGTTTCCCTGAATTGCAGGACATCCCCGTCGTGTCGGATGTGCGCGAGCTGGGCAAGGTGGACGTGGCCATCCTCGCCACCCCTTCCCGCAAGGTGGAGGAAACAGCCCTGAAATACCTTGCGCTGGGCATCAGCACCGTGGACAGTTTCGACATCCACACGCAGATCTGTGACCTGCGCGCCACGCTGGACCCCGTCGCCACGGCCCATGGCGCCGTCAGTGTCATTTCGGCAGGCTGGGACCCGGGCAGTGATTCGGTCGTCCGCGCCCTGATGCAGGGACTGGCTCCTAAAGGCATCACCTATACCAATTTCGGTCCCGGACGCTCGATGGGCCATTCCGTGGCAGTGCGCGCCATTCCGGGTGTGAAGGACGCCCTGAGCATGACCATCCCCGTCGGAACGGGTATCCATCGCCGCATGGTGTATGTGGAATTGGAACCGGGCGCCGACTTTGCCGCGGTCGAGAAGGCAATCAAGACCGATCCCTATTTCATTCACGATGAAACGCATGTGCAGCAGGTCGCGAGCGTCGACGAGCTCAACGATGTTGGCCATGGCGTCAACCTTGTCCGCAAGGGTGTCTCGGGCTGTACGCACAACCAGCTGCTGGAGTTCAATATGAAAATCAATAATCCCGCCCTGACCGGCCAGGTGTTGGTGCTGGTCGCCCGCGCCGCCGTCCGCCAGCGTCCGGGCTGCTATACGATGATCGAGATCCCGGTCATCGACCTGCTCCCCGGCAGGCGCGAGGATTTGATCCGTCAGTTAGTATGAGAAAGTTTTCCGCCGCTTTGCTGGCGCTGGCGCTTTGCTGTGCCTGCGCCCCGAAAACCACATGGATCGATTTCGTGGATCCGATGGTCGGAACGATCCGGCCCGGAGAGACGATGCCGGCCGTCGAAGTGCCTTACGGCATGAACTCCTGGACCCCGGAAACGATGCCGGATGAGTCCAAGGGACACTGTCCGTATTACCATGTCCATGACCGTCTGTACGGCATCCGTGCCTCTCACTGGATGTCCGGAAGTGCGACGCAGGACTACGGTTCCTTCACGGTCATGCCCTTGATGGGATCGGTCCCCGGCGACAAGCGGGAGCGCAGCGCCACATTCCGGCACGAGGATGAGATTGCCCGTCCCGACTATTACAGTGTCTTGCTGGACAACGGCATCCGCATCGAGGTGACGGGAACTTCCCGCGCCGGAATCTTCCATTTCACCTTCCCGGAAGCGGGGAAAGCCTATATCGTCCTTTCGCCCAACAGCGATGAGGCGATGGGCGTGGTCAGCGTCGACCCTGCGACCTTCGAGATGAGCGCCGTCAACCCGGTCCACCGCATCTATCAGGGATGGGGCGAGGAAGCCGGCTTCAGCGGCCACTGCTCGCTGGTCGCCCGCCAGAAAGCTGCCGCTTATGGCATCTGCCGCCGTGAAGAGGTCTTTCCCGGTGAGACGGACGCCAAGAACAGCGTGCACGTGGCCTCCTGGCTGGAGTTTGACGTCCGGGCCGGTGAAACCGTCGAGGTCAAGATGGCGACCTCCTATTGTGATGTCGAAGGCGCCCGCGCCAACCTGCGCGCCGAGATTCCCGGTTGGAATTTTGCCGGCGTGCAGCGCAAGCTGACGAAGCTTTGGGAAAAGCAGCTCTCGACGATCGAGGTCAGCACCCCGGACACCGCCGCGCTGAAGAAGTTCTACACCTCCTTCTACCATGCGTCTTTCCTGCCCCGGACTTTCAGCGACGCCGACGGGCGCTATCCGTCCTTCGCCGGCGGCAAGACCATCGAGCACATCGATGGTGTCTATTATGATGATTTCAGTCTCTGGGATACGTACCGCGCCTTGCATCCGCTGCTGACGCTGCTTTATCCGGAGTTGACGGGCAATATGATGCAGTCCCTCGTGGACAAATATGAGCAAGGGGGCTGGATGCCGATTTTCCCCTGCTGGAACAGCTACACCTCCGAGATGATCGGCGACCATGTGGCGTCGGTCGTGACGGATGCCTGGCTCAAAGGCGTGCGTAATTTCGATGTCGAAAAGGCCTACGAAGGCCTGCGGAAGAACGCTTACGAGCTGCCGACCTCTTATCAGGAATACTGCGACGGCAAGGGCCGACGGGCGCTGACGGACTACAAGAACCTGGGTTACATTCCTGACGAGAACCCCGTCCAGGAGGCCTTCCATAAGCGGGAACAGGTCTCCCGCACGCTGGAATACGCCTATGACGATTATGCCCTGTCACTGCTGGCCTCGGCGCTTGGACACGAGGAGGATGCGGCCGACCTGCTGGCGCGTTCCGGCAACTGGCGCAATGTCTTCGACCCCCGCACGGGCTGGGTCCAGGCGCGCCGCAAGGACGGAAGCTTCTGGGACGAATGGAATGCCTTCGAAGACAGGAATTTCGTCACCGAGGCGCGTCCCTGCCAGTACAGTTTCTATGTGCCGCAGGATCCGCAGGGTTTGATCGACGTCATGGGCGGACGGGAACGCTTCATCGCCAAGATGGACACCGTGATGACGCAGGGTTATTACTGGCACGGCAATGAGCCGGGACACCAGATCCCGTTCATGTACAGCTATGCCGGCGCGCCGGAAAAGACGCAGGTGGCCGTGCACCACATCCTGGATACCGAGTACAATGCGGGTCCCGACGGCCTCAGCGGCAATGACGACACCGGCCAGATGTCGGCCTGGTACATGTTCGCGGCCCTGGGCTTTTATCCGGTCAATCCCGTGTCAGGGGAGTACATCCTGGCCTCTCCGACCTTTGACAAGGCGGTCATCCACCTGCCCGGAGGCAAGAAGTTCACGATCTTGACGAAGAACGGCGGTCCGGAGAATGTCTATGTCAAATCCATGACGCTCAACGGGAAGCCCTACGAAGATATCGCCCTCCGCTACGAGGACCTCATCCGCGGCGGCGAGATGATCTTCGAGATGGCTCAGTCCTTATAGCCCATCAGTTTGACCGGCCCGAGGAGGCCGGAAGGGAGTAGTTTGTCCCCGGCGTTGTAAAAACGACGGACCTGGGTGACAGGGGCTTCGCCTTTCTGGCGGTCGCCGATCATGCGGTTGACCCAGAGGTTGGTGACTTTCACTTCAATCGTATTCTCACCTTCGTGGAGCCAGGGCAGGAGGTCCGGGCTCAGGAAGGGCGCACGCCACAACAGACCGGCATTGTGGCCATTGACGGTCAGTTCCGCCATCACCTGGACATCGCCCAGGTCGATGCGGGCCTCCTTCAGGCCGGTCAGGGCGCCTGCGGGAACGGTGAAGGCCGAGTTGTAATGCGCCGTGCCGGAGAAATAGCGGACGACGGGGTCGCTGTTGGTGGTCCAGTCGTTCAGCTGTGAGAAGGTCTCCAAGGCCTTTTCGCCACCTCGCTGGTTGAAAGAGACGTCCCACCAGCGGTTCAGGGTCAGCATTTCGGATGCCTTGTATTCCGGCCGGGCCTCAGGCAGGTCCAGGGGCCGGTCGGTCAGCACGACGAAGACGGCGTCTCCGGCTTTCAGATGCAGGTTCACTCCGGCACCTGCACGGGGAAGGAGCTCCATAGACCCCGACTCGGCATTGAACAGCGCGGCACAGGTCCCGCCTTCGCGGAAACGCACCTTCCCTTTCCAGTCCTGGCCGGTGAAATTGCACAGCCAGTAGATGTCCGACTGGCTGTCAGTCCTGTGCACGAACTGGATTCCCGCCAGGTCGGTATCGTGCCCGCGCTTGTTCCGTGGCACCGTACCCCCGTATAGGAATCCGTCGTTCCACTGGCCGTCCGCCGGGCCGTCCAGGATGACGTCGGGATCGATATCTGCGGTGGCAATCGTCCGGGGCAGTTCGTCCTCGAAACAAACCGGCACGCCGGCCGCCTTCAGGGCGTCGATCCGGGCCCGCATCTCCTCAGACAGGTACTTCTTGCAGGCGGGGCCAAGCACCAGCACCCGGTATCGCTGGCCACTCTCCGTCACCAGACAGCCGTTTTCCGGCCGCACGGCATGCAGGAGCACGTGGGGATTGGCATAGTCAAAATTGTAACCGACCGGAATCTTGGGGAGGAAGGACAGATATTCGCCGCCGTACTCTGCCGTGGCGTTGGTATCTTCTCCGTAAAAGAGCAGGATGTCCGCCACATTGCGCCCCGTCTGCAGCATCTGGCAACTGCGGGCGAGATAATCCGTCCAGACCCGGGCGTAGGGAGCCCAGGTTTCGTTCCGGTGGAACCACTGCCCGTAGCGGAACAACGCCAGTCCGGGCAGGTAGTCATCCGAAGGCTGGGATGCGCTGTCGTGGATGACAAAGCGGTTGAGGCCGCTGGCGAGCGCGATGTCCGCGATACGCTTGATGTTGCCGGGATGGTAGGTATAGGCGCGCTTGTCGTCCCCATTGACGGTAAAGGACTCCGCCGCGGCGAGGTTCTGCCCGTAGATGTGGGCCACGGATGCGCTTTCCCGGATGTCGGAAATCGCGGCGGGAAGCATCGAGCCGGAGGGGGAATCGGTCATCCAGATGGCGGACATCGGGACCGTGGCCCTGCGTTTGGCGTCCATGCCGTCGCCCATGAAGGCCCGGCCGGTCTCGTGGGATTCGAGATAAGTGCCGGCCATACCGTATTCCGCGATGATCTCGCCCAGCCGCTGGTAATTCTCAGTGAAGAGTTCGCCAAGGGTCTTGCGCCAGTCTACCAGGAACCGTTCGCTCCGTTCGGCGCTGCCGATGATTTCTCCGGAGAGCACCGGCAGCCAGGGCTGCAAGGCGTATCCGCGGCGCGCGAGGAACTCTTCCGGCAGGTGCCTCGACCAGGTGGCGGGTCCGGCCTCATAGCTATCCACGAGCATATGCGTGATGCCCCGTTCTCCCAGCATGCCTCCGGCGGCTTCCTTATACATTTCCAGGTATTTGTGGAAATACCGCGTCCAGGCTTCCTTGTCGAGTTTGTCCACCTCCAGCCCCGTTGCGTTGGGAGAAGCCGGGTGATTCATCTTGCCAGTAAGGGAGGCGCCGAAGCGATAGATGCGCCAGCGCCCGGCAGGGAGGGTGCAGCGGAGCGTCCCGTCCGTCGTCATCGCCCCGCTCAAGTCTTGGACCTCCTGGGGAAGGGCGTATTTCTCACCGGGGACGGTCCGGGTGGGATAGAGGTTGAAGTCGTAACAGTTGGCAAATCCCGCTTTCTCTTCGACGTGCTCCAGTTTACTGACGGTATGGAGCCTCAGGTCCTGGATATGGGGTCCGACTGCCCGGAAATATCTCGCTTTCGTGGCCGGGATGTTCATCGTCGTGAAATCCTGAGGCGATTTCGGGATGCGGATGAGGGTCTTCCAGACCTTTCCGTCGGCGCTGTACTGGAGTTCGTTGGGGCCCTCGGCGCTTCCTTCACGCGGACGGATGCCCGTGGGCAGGCTCTGGATCGTAAAGGCGCGGATGAGGGTCTTGCGCGGGAAGGAAACGGTGATGCAAGTGTCCGCCGCCTTCACGACGGTGGCACCCAACTCTTCCATACTTTTTTCCGCACCGGGCAATCGGACGGCAATGACGGCGATGTCATAACCATAGGAGGGCGCGGGAAGGCTCTCGTTCCGGAGCGGGATGTCCTGATAAGGGCCCGTGATATGTTTCAATTCCGGAAGGCGGAGATCGATCTTACCCCCAGAGACCTCGACGACCTGCCATTCCAGCTTCTTCATCGCGTCCTCCGGACTCACCCAGGGACCGCCCGTGCAGCTCCAGCCGGGCGCGCTGGCGACGGTCATCTCCATCCCCAGCGAATCCGCCAGGCGCACGGCATAGCGGAACGCTTCCTTCCAGCTGTCGCTCAGGTAGGGGCGCTTGAACGGCGCCGCCTTGGGCATGTTGACGCCGCCGGCGTCGAACTGGTGGAAGCCGGCGATGCCGGCGGCATCCATCCATTCCAGGTCCTTCCGGATGCCGTCGAGGCTCACTTCGCCGTCCATCCAGTGCCACCAGACATAGGGTCGGGCGGCCCGGGGCGGTTCCCGGAAGGTCTGGATCAAGCGGGTTGCGCCATCCGGCGTCGTCTGGGGGGCGCCTTCCGGCGCGGCCGTCGCCAACAGGGCGAGCAGGGGGAAGAGGACTAGGGTTTTCATAGTCCAAAAATAGGGAATTCCGCCCTTATTGCCAAGAAAGAGGACTCAGATGATGCCGAGTTCCTGCGCTTTGCGGAGCATGTCGGAGACGTTGTGGACTTCCAGTTTGGCGTAGATGCGCTGGCGGTGGGTATTGACGGTGTGGACCGACAGGAAGGTGCGTTCGGCGATTTGTGCGGCGGAAAGGCCCTCGGCGCTGAGCCGGATGATCTGGATCTCCCGCTGCGTCAGGCCGATGTCGGCAATCTTTTCGCTCCGCTTGATCAGGATGTCGCCTACGTAAGACGCCACATCCGCGTTGATGGTCTGGGCGTCTTGTGCCAACTGCTCGCATTTGGCGCGGATTTCCTCGGGCCGCAGGGTGGGGGCGGCGGCGGAAAGGCCGGCGATCTCCCTGGCGAAGGCCCCGACGGGGTTCCCCAGGTCCTTGGAGAGGAATTGGATGAGTTCCTCCTTGGCGTCATTGACACGCTTCAACTCTTCATTGCGGCGGCGCACCTTGCGGATGTAGCTGACACCTTGGGCGATGAGGGCCAGGGCCAGGAGCAGGGCCAGGACCAGCAACGCGATCTGGTAGTGGTTCCGTTCAATCTCCCGTTCTTTCTTCTGCACCTCGAAACGGGTCTCCATTTCCTGAAGCGTTTCATCTTGCTTCTGCTGGATATACCGCTGATTGTGGTAGACATAGTCGTCGTGGGCATCCAGCGCCTTTTCGTAGTCCCCGGTGCGGGTGTAGAGGCGCACCAGACGGTCGTCCAGGGCTGCGGCCGTCAGGTGGTCGGAGTCCGGCAGGTTTGCAAGCGCCTGCCCGAAATAGCGGATGGCCTCCTCGTTGCGGCCTCCCTGCTGGAACCAGCGGGAACGGAACAGGACGCCGTTGCGGCGCAGGCGGGGAAGGTCGTTCGTGTCGGCCAGCGCCTGTCCTTTGTCCAGCCATTCCCCGGCTGTGCGATAGATTTCAGGGTCGATGGGGTCGCTCCAGCGGTTCTTGTTGATATAGAGGGAGCCGATGAGGTAGCAGGCTTCGCACTGCTGCTCGATGGCGTCGGCTTCTTCAGCGAGAGAGAGCGCCTCCCGGGCATACGCCAGGCCTTCGTCGTTGCGTCCGGTTTCCGGGGAGATCTCCGCGTAGGAGCAGAGCTTGGCTTTGGCGATCAGGATGCCGGCCAGTTCCTGCTTGAACCCGTGCTCCCGTGCGATCGCCTCCGCCTCCAGGGCCCTTTTCCAGGCGTCCTCATCCCGGCTGGCCATGATGTCGATGCCGACGATGGATTGCAATGCCTGAACCTGGCCCAGTGCATCGCCGGCGTCCTGGGAAAGCGCCAGCGCCTGCAGGCCTTTCTCCATTGCCGCATCGAAATCTTGCGAAGAAAGGAGTCGGTTGGTTTCGGCGATCAGTTGCGCAACTTCGGACGGGGATCCGTCCTCTTCCGCGGCATGGATCTGACAGGAAACGGCAGCCGGAAGAAGGAGGACGAGCAGGAGAAAGCGATAAATAAGTCTCATGGTACAAAGTTGGAAAGAATGCCCCGCAAAAGCAAAAATAAGGGCTTTTCAGTAGAGCTGAAGGCACAAATTACTGAAAAATCATTAATCCCCATTCCGCCGGGACAGATACCTTTGCATTCTATAATAAGATGACTTGGATATGAAAGAAAGAGAACGTTATTTCTCACCCGAGGCTGAAGAGCTGGTCCTGTTACAGGGAGGGCCGCTCTGCGTGTCATTCGACGCGGATCCACTTCCCGGTTTCACTTTTGACGATGAGGAGGACTGATATGAAAACGAAGCTTTATCTTTCCGCCCTGCTCCTTGCGGCGGTCTTTGCATCCGCTTGCACCCGGGAAATCCTCGATCCCGAAAAAGAAACGGCACCCGTGGCCGTCAATGACGAGTCCTGCATCCTTGTCCCCTTCACGGCAGAGGCCGGCGCGCCCGAGACCCGCGTGGCGGTCAGCGGCAGCACGGCCAACATCGTCTTTTCTGCCGGAGACCAGCTGATGGTTTACAACAGCCTTATGGCGGAGCCTGCCATCCTTACCATGGTGTTCGGTGCCGGCCAGCGCACCGCCGTGTTTACGGGAAATCTGGTCCTAAAGTCAGGAAAAACTGAGGCAGACCTTGCCGGGAAGACGATCGGGGCCATCCTCATTCCAAAGACAGGTGTCGAGGAAGGTGTCTTCAGCTATGATTCTTCCACGAAAAAACTCACCGTCGATTATAGCTCCAAGTCCCTCGACACCGATCTCGAGGCCCTCGTGAACCGCACGATCCTCTATAAGGGTGAGACCCGATATGAAGACAAGCGATTCACGTTCGAGATGATGACCAGCTATGTCAAGATGAACGTCACCGTACCGTCGGAGGAGTCCGATCTTGCGAGGGAATATACGGTGGCGGTCCAGCCCAACATCATGATTTCCAATAAATGCGTGACCAGTGATGTCTGGTCGTGGAATTATTCTGATTATTGTGCAGGCGTAATGACGGGAACGTTCACGGCTTCATCCGCAACCTCCGGCACCCTTTACATGGCACTTCTGGCCCACAGGAACGTGAGATTGGAAATTGATGATTTCACAACTGACGAGCCCACCTTTGACATTTCGATGGAAAACGCCTACAAGGAATACGGGCTGCTGGGCGGATCCATCCGTGGCCAGGTCATCTTGCCGGGCAAGGGCTATACGAAATCCATTACTCTTACGGATCCCTCCAACGAGGATGTCCTGCTGGGCCAGCCGACTTCTGTCAGGAACAGGATACTGAACTCTTATCACGCAGACAAGAACGGCAACGGTTATCTGAGCAAATACGAGGCTGCGCAGCTCCAATCCTGCAAGCTGTACGGAAATACAGATCTGACCAATGCCTCTTTCTATCAGTATTTTACAGGGATGACCACCCTTGAGGTAGAAGCGCTCGGGAATTGCAGTAATATGACGAAAGTAGTATTGCCGAAACATATTACCGGAATCGAAGCCTCTGCTTTTCAGTCCTGTACAAAGCTTGAGAGCGTCTACATTCCTTCCGGGGTGACACACATCGGAGACCGTGCATTTAACAGCTGCCATTCTCTTTCCCGGATCGTCATTCCTTCCGCCGTCACAACGATAGTTGATTATGCATTCAGATATTGTGTCGGTATGACGGAAGTCGTCTTTGAGACTCCCGCCCAGCTTGCTTCGATTGGAAAGGGCGCCTTCAGCTATTGCACCTCCCTGGAGTCTTTCGCCATCCCTGGTAGTAATATAACGGCAATAGCCGATGAAACCTTCGAAGAGTGCACTTCCCTTGAACGTGTGACAATGCCTTCAAGCATCAGATCGATAGGAGCCAGTGCTTTTCGCCGCTGCACGGTCCTCAACAATGTGATTCTTCCTACCCAAGTCAGGTCGATAGGGGAATCCGCCTTCAAACTTTGTACGGGATTAAAGACCATACGTATGCCTAACAGGCTTGATGCAATTGCAGACGAGTTATTCAACGGTTGTACATCCCTTACGGGCGTCACCATGGCCCAAACCGTTACCTCGATCGGCGACAGGGCGTTCAAAGAGTGTGATGCCCTGACCACCTTGAGCATCCCGGCCGCTGTCACGTCCATAGGGTATGAAGCGATCTATAACTGCGATAATCTGACCACCATATATTGTTATCCGACGACGCCTCCGAGCGTTTCCTATTATTCTATTTGGGGCAACCCGAAGCTTACTACGATTTACGTTCCGGATAAGGATGCGTATTGGGCCGCTCATGACACATGGTCCCAATATTGGTGGAACAAAATCGTAGAGATGTAGGAAACGGAGTATCCCTCCGGCAGGCATGTTTTTTGATGCAGGATCCCGCAGAATAAAACGTTAGGAAGTGAAGCGAACGAAGCGAAGGATCCTGCAGGCAGCGCTTTTGCTTGCAGTCTTTTTGGCGCCCGCAGCCCGGGCGCAACACAGGGTGACCCTCAGCGGCCACATTACGGATGTCTCGAGCGGCGAAACACTGATCGGCGCCGGCCTGGTCGAAGGCCGTTCCCGCACGGGCGCGGTCACCAACAATTATGGTTATTATACGCTGACCCTCCCCGCCGGGGAATATGATTTCCAGTATTCGTATGTCGGCTACCAGGACCAGGTTCTGCACCTGGACCTGCGGCGCGACACGGTGGTCAACGTGGCCCTGAAGGCCGGGCAGATGCTTTCCGGCGCTACGGTCGTGGCCCAGAAGGACGCCGGCATCCAGTCCACCTACCTGGGCGCCGTCGACATTCCCCTGGTCCAGATCAAAAACACGCCGGTCCTCTTCGGCGAGGCCGACGTCCTGAAGGTCCTGCAGATGATGCCGGGCGTCCAGGGCGGCAATGAGGGTATGACGGGGCTCTACGTTCGCGGCGGCGGTCCGGATGAGAACCTCATCCTGCTCGACGGCGTGCCGATCTACAACGTGGACCACATGCTGGGGCTCTTTTCCGTCTTCCAGCCGGAGGCGGTCAAGAAGGTCACGCTCTACAAGGGCTCCTTCCCCGCACGCTAC
>JAEEGK010027100.1_pt1 | contig 11608 bp, 12 predicted proteins | sample 8958771 | NCBI WGS metagenome assembly JAEEGK01 (sample SAMN16246547, study PRJNA631951) | gut metagenome | biome: gut microbiome; feature: rumen; material: SC-attached | host: Bos | place: Iran: Karaj | collected 2018-10 | reverse complement strand
ACCATCCCCCATACGGCGTAGCATCGCCGCTGGCGTATGATCTAGCACACGTCCAGGTTTCGTATGGTCGGCCGTCACAGGGTCCGCCCGCTCTCATCCGACGGGGCCCTCCGGCCTCTTCCCCGGGCCAGCGAGGCTGTCCGGGTGCATGTTGATTCTAAGTTGAATCGCGCCTTTTTGGCAAGCGCAATACCTACTGATGAGATTGTATTATTTAAACATTTCTGTTAATTGCAAAATTGTGATTCATCAAATGCGACGATAATTCCTCGATTCAGCTAAATCTCCCTATCCGGGCTGAATTGCTGCCTTGCTTCTTTATCAAAATTGAACATTCCTTACGGACGTATCGCAAGTGTCTTAACGGCGGCCATGGCCCCCTACGATTGCGATCATTGTCACAATCTTTCTTTCAGCAGACAGGCCCGGATGTCCCATCTTGATTTGCCATATTTTTTACATTATCAGCATCTATCAATATCCTCCATAATTTAGATAAAAATTCCTAATTACTGAGTTTGCATATAGGAACATTATTATATCAGTTTACTATAACTCACTCAGAATCTAGTTCGGAGCCATGTCGGTTTCTTTCATCGTGGTCATTGGAATATACGTCCAAACCATAAGAAGAATCCTGGAATCCGAACCAAACTCTTTAGACGCGCCTCTTTAGTCGCATCAGCGGCTGAATCGTGCGTTCCCGCATGGTATGCTTGAGTAATTCACCGGTAATAGGAGTGAATCTCATGATCTTTGACAACGAAGACGTAGCCGTGCTGGAAAGGACGATCAGCAGGAAGACCCTCGAGGCGGAGTCCGTTCTCGACTCCTCCATTTCCGAGTGGTTGAAAGTCTCCATCTCCAAACAGCTGTCCCGCGACATTTTCAGATGCAGGATGATGATGGACCTGGCATCAGGGGACTTGAACACCCTCCCCGCCAACATGACCGCTCTCAGGGACGACCTTGAAGTGGTCGATGAGCGCACCTGCTCCGAATACATGTCGCTCTTGAACAAAAGCGATCTCGCCGACGAACACAAGTTCCTGTGGCTTTACAACGTTCTCCTTGCGTTCGTGCCGAACCTCACCATCGCCCTCAACAACGTAGGCGGAATCCTCCGCGGCGAACCGCCCATTTCCTCCGGCGAAGTCCGCATGACCTCCTCTGTCAAAGCCCTGATGGAGAAGCTCCGCGCTTCCAGCGAATCCATATCGGACGAGAACGACCGCCTTCATGTCATGGACTTCATCGATTACTGCCGTGACGAATGCTCCCTCGTCCTCAGGGTATCCGCGAGCAAGAGGATATCGATCGACGAGATTTTCGCGCACATGGAGCACTCCAAGACGATCGACACCGCCGCGTTCAACAGGTGCTGCCCGAGTCTCCTGAACGAGCGCGAGACGGAGCTCTGGAACAGTTTCAACAATCTCTGGAACGAGCGCCTCCAGCTGATTCTCGCCCGCGCCATCTGCGACCAGGTGTTCGGCTCCCCCTGCTGAGCGACCCCCTCAGTTATATCCGATACCCGGATTCACCACCATGAGCGACCAGCGGACATACGGAGCGATAGAGATAGGCGGAACCAAGATCATATGCGCAGTCGGAACGGAGGACGGGACGATCCTGGAACGCACCAGGTTCCCGACGTCCTCTCCCGAGACCGATGTCCCGCGCATGACCGACTTCTTCTCAGGATCCGGCATATCGTCGCTGGGCGTCGGGACGTTCGGCCCCGTGGACCTTCGCGGAAAGGGCGACGAATACGGAAAGATACTCGAATGCCCCAGGGAGAAGTGGTCCGGATGCCCGTTGGGCGGCCTTCTGAGGAACGCGCTCAAGGTGCCCGTAGCCGTCGACAGCGACGTGAACGCCGCCTGCATCGGAGAGGCGTCCTTCGGAGCCGGCAAAGGGAAGGAGAACGTCCTCTACATAACCGTCGGCACCGGCATCGGAATCGGGTTCACCATCGACGGTCGCCCCCTCCACGGCCTCATGCATCCTGAAGGCGGCCACTCGAAGGTCATGATGCATCCCGACGAGACCATATCCAGCGTCTGCAGGTTCCATCCCGACTGCGCCGAGGGGTTCGCAAGCGGCCCCGCCGTGGAAAGGCGCTGCGGCAGGCGCGGGGAATCCATACCGAAGGACGACCCCGTCTGGGAGATCGAGGCCTACTATCTTTCCCAGCTCGTGCGCAACTGCATGCAGATCCTCTCCCCGAACGTAATCGTGATGGGCGGAGGCGTGATGGAGCAGTCCCACCTATTCCCGATGGTCAGGGATGGCGTCCGGGAGCAGCTCCACGGCCACTACGTGCGCGCCGAATCCGCGGACTTGGACACCTACATAGTGCCGTCCCTGCTTGGAGGGAGCCAGGCGCTCCTCGGATGCATCCGCATGGCGTCGGAGGTTTTCGGTCACCCCCTCTCCCATCTATAAATAACGCTTCGATGTCGTCCGATGGGGGCTCCCTCCCATCGGGTGGCCATATGTCCGACTCCAAATCCCCTATCTCCAGCGCTCGCCTCGATTCCGTCAAGTCCTCAGTACTCAAGGGGAGGTTCGTGTCCGCCGACAGGTTCCTGTCGATGTACGACGACCGCCTCCACTCCAGGCGCATCCCCGGATGCTATGTGATTCTGGTCTACAAGGGCCGGCATGCGTCCAGAAACCCCGAGAACTACCTGATGGGATACGTGGGACAATCCGTGAACGTGTTCTCGAGGGTCCATGAGCATCTCGTCGGCGAAGGGAACGAGGGCGTCCGCTCCGCCATCAAGGCAGGGAGGCGCGTCATGGTGCAACCCGTCCCCTGCTCAGCCGAGTCTCTAAACGACATGGAGCGCCTTCTGATCGCCGCGATGAGCCGCGACAGGCTTTACAACATGACCGACGGGGGGTCCGCATGGAGGTGCAGGGACAGGTCCGACTTCATCCTCGCGGACAAGAGGCTGACGTTCGATTGGGATTCTCCACCTATGCCGCTCTGCAGGACCCTGGCCTCCTGCTACGGGAGGTCTGGTAGGATACGCCTGAGGGTCGACGGCATACCGGTCTCGACCCTCTCCGACGGCTCCCTGATAAGCTTCGACCTGCCCAAGGGGCCCCACTCGATCAAGGCCTCCCGCATAGGAAGGTCCTCCGGAACGATGGAGGCCAACATCAGAGACGGATGCGAGATCGTCGTATCGTCCGGGATGCTCAAGGTCGGAGTCAAGGTGCTCCGCCGGCGCCAAGACGTCCCGGTCCCGTCCAAGCAGAGCAGAAGGGAGGATTGCCTCGAGTTCAGGAACCCTGAGTCCTGACGATTAGAAGTATTCTAACCGATTTAATAATCCAACAACCTTTCACGTTGGATAGTCCCGAAAGGGTAAGACAGAACCGCTTATAACCGTCCGACAATTAACCTTCCACCATGAACTGCGCATACTGTGGATGTGAGATATCCGCCCTTTGCCCGTTTTCGATGTGTCCGAACTGCGGGCAGCCGTTCATGAAGCCTGAGCCTTCTGACTCGAGCAATACAACCGTTTATTAAACCGTTCGACCTCCGAAGGACCCGAGGGGAAACGGGTCCTCGGAGGAATCATGTACAGACTGGCGATTTTCGATTTGGACGGGACTCTCGCCGACCTGTCCGGATGGCCCTATGCCGGCGCCGACATGTACCCCGACATGAGGGATGCCGTCGGGATCCTCCGCGAGAACGGCGTCGTCCTCGCCCTCGCCACCCTGATGGACGGGGATTCGGCCGAGAGCGTCCTCCGCGAATGGGGCGTCAGGGAATCTTTCTCCTGCGTCATGGGGCGCTCTTCGACGTACGACAAGGGGGCCCTGATACGCGGATGCCTGGAATCCCTCGGATGCTCCCCCGCCGACGCCCTCATGATCGGAGACAGCCCCGGAGACCTCAGAGGCGCCAGGTCCTGCGGGGTGGACTTCGTGGGGGCCCCTCGCAGCGATTTCGTCGCGTCCTACGACGGCATCTACGTCCCCATGGACGGATATGCCCTCTGCAGATTCGTCTTCGGAAGGAACCGATGCGCTCAATTAAATACAGGCCGCATGATTGGAGCACATGTTCTCGGATGCGTACGGACTGGTAAGGAGGTTCACGCGTCCGGTGGTGCTTTCAAATCCCGATTCGGGCTCCATCCCGTTATGCGGGACGCTCATCGCGGTCAACAGGAGCGGATGGATGCTCACGGCGAAGCACGTCCTCGCCGGAAGCGGCCGGATGGAGCCTGGCTCCCTCGGAGAGCGCCTGATGCTCGGGTGGCCCGGACTCGGGGTCGAGGACCTCATCGTCGATTCCAAATCCGACCTCGCCCTGGCCAAGGTGGGCCCGTTCGATTCCGAACTGACGAACGAGTATCCCTCGTTCCCCAGGGAAGGCGGCGTGGAGGCCGGGATGAGCGTGGGAAGGCTGGGATTCGCCCCGGAATCCGCCGGAAGCGGCTTCGAGTCCGCCGGCATCCTGTTCAACGAGGGAATCGTCTCGCGGATCTACCAGAAGGACGGAGTGAAGTACTTCATCACCTCGTCCCCGGGGATCAAGGGGCAGTCCGGAGGCCCGGTCTTCGACCGCAACGGAACGGTCGTGGGAATCCAGACGTCCACCCGCAGCGCAGAGATAGGCTACGCCATGATAACCGACTCGGGGTCGGCGGCCGGGCTGAAGTCCAACGAGGGCATAGCCATACACGTCGAGACCGTCCGCGACTTCCTCGACGCCGCCGGCGTGTCCTACAGGCTGGTCTGATCCCGCCGGGGTCACTCCACGATCCTGAACTCCTGCTCGTCGTCGTAGGACGAATACCTCACGTTCTTGGAGTCGAGGAATTGCCTTATGGTCTTGACGTGGACGCCCCTTCCTATGCAGCAGTACTGGTCGTCCAGGGGGCTCTTCTCCTCCGAGGTGCTGTGGAACCCGAAGGGCACCGCGAACGAGTTGACCTGCATTGCGCAGACCCGGCCCTCCTTGTCGACTATGGGCCCTCCGGCCTGTCCCCTGTATCCCGGCGTGGAGGTGTCTAGGTACATGGCGTCGAACGGGCTGTTGCCGGCCTTCTTCATCGTGACGATCTTGGACACCACGCCGTCGTTCACGAAAAGGGCGGAATCCGAGTCTATCTTCGGGATGCGGAACGCGTTCATCTTGGCGTCGAACTCCGTCGGCGGATCCATGAAGGGGTGGCCGACCCTGCATACGCTCATCCCGAGGGAGACCTCGTCCGGATCCGCGAAGATGGGATAGTTGCTGATCATTTTCGGCTTGAAGTTCACCAGCTTCACCAGGGCGATGTCCACCCTGCGGTCGATGGTGACCTCGCTGATCATGACTCCGTCCCATCCCCACCAGAAGGAATGGTTGAGGATGAACTTGGGGTCCAGCTTGGGAGGGGCCCTGGAGGAGCCGTCGGCGGGCGCCTGCATGTTCTCGATCTCGGCGATCTTCTTCCTGTCCGCCTCATGCTTCACCAAGGAGTCGAAGGTGTGGGCGGCCGTTATGGCCCATCCGTCGCGGTTCACCATGATGAACGAGTTGAGGGTGGTTCCGACCGTGCCGTCCTGATAGCGGAGGGAGGTCGCCACCGGACGGGTGAATCCTTTCGCCTTGCGGCATGCGTCCACGAACATGAGGGGACATACGGCCTACGGTATAAACGAACATCGGACGCGCGAAAGCGGGCTCTTCATTAGTTAATAATACAGGTTCTCCATTGTTCGGACGTGATCTCCAAGAACGTTCAATATATGCTGTACGCCGGGACGAGGAAAGAGGACTACTCCGGCTGGAGGAAGGTGGACGTGCAAGGCGACGAGGGCATGGACTACTGGTCCCTGGACCTCGGGGGCGGCTACTCCTTGGAGAGGATCTCCCGCAAGGTCAAGAGGCTCCTTTGGACCAAGTGGGTCAGGATCAACGCCCTGAGGCACGACGGGACCATCGAGGACCCCGACGGAGACTACATGGACTCCATGATGAGCGTACTCTTCAACGTGCGCATAACCGTGGACGACGACACTATAAAGTTCGAGTCGAAGAACGAATCCTTCGCGGTGATCTCCAGGGAGCCGGTGGACTGGAAGGACTTCGAATCCGGGAAGCCCGACTTCGAGGAGACGGACACCTCGAACTGGTCCAGCTTCTACTCCTGAGGACTAGCAACCTTAATTCATCCTTGAAACGCTATAATCGGTCATCCCCGCTCGACGGGGCATGGATCGCGAAGTCCTCTCAAGGATGCTGAAGGAGTCCGCGGCGGCCGTCCTGTCGTACGTCGAGGACATGCAGTTCGCCACGGATCCGCCGATGGGCGTGAGCGTCTCCGAGGTGGGGTCGTACGACGTCTGGGACGGATACGCGGTGCTGCACCTCCAGTCCCTTCCCCAGGACACCGGGTCCCTCGAGCTTATGGTGGACGACAAGGTGTACTCGGACGAGGAGGCGGGGTTCACTCGCTACGACGAGGTCTCCCGCACCATCGTCATACGCCCCGACCCCTCCCTGCTGTCGCTGATGTCCATCTCCCATCCGCGCGTCCGCGTGATATCGGACATGAAGTTCCTTCTCCGCGCGATGGCGGCGTTCCTGGACAGGTACTCCGGGCTGATACGGCTTCCCGACGTCCCTCCTTGCGTCGGAGAGCCCTGCTTCCCTGAGGGGAGCCCGCCCTCCGAAGAGCAGGTCTCCGCGGTCCGCGCCATCCTGTCCAACGGCATGTCGTACGTCTGGGGGGCCCCGGGCACCGGGAAGACGCAGTTCGTCCTCGCGACCTGCATCAAGACGTGCGTCAGGGACGGCCTCAAGGTCGCTGTGTTCGCACCCACCAACAACTCCGTGGAGCAGGTCCTCAGAGGCATTCTCAAGGCGTTCCCGGAGAGCGAGCTGGGCGGCGGGATCCTGCGCCTCGGCGTGCCCACGAGGGAGTTCCTGATGGAGCACCCGGAGATGTGCGAGGACAGGCAGGCGCAGCGCAGGGCGGACAGGCTGGAATGCAGCATCAGGAACCTGGAGGAGGTGATCTTCGAGAGGACATGCGAGCGCGTCAGGAAGGACGTGGACGCCATCGCGGAACGCCTCTCCCGCATGGACCCGGGGCGTCCGCCGGATCCGGACCCGGAGCTGGAGGCGATGATCTCGCCGATCCTGGCCCTCTGCTCGGCCATGAGCGGCGCCCGCGATTCCGGCTCGGACCTGAGGAAGACGCTATACGAAGCCCGCTCCGTCCTCTACGACAGGGACAGGCCGGCCCTCGGGATCCCGGAATACTCGGACATGTCCGATTCCGAGATATCGGACCTTATAAGGTCCCTCAAGGACGAGGCCGAGAGGATATCGTCGAGATGCACCAGCAGGAGGGTCAGGGACGTCTCCGTGATAGCCGGGACCCCGCTTCAGTTCATATCCCGCTTCAGGCCCAGGGGCTCCGAGGACGACGGCCGCATGGAGCTCGACGCCGACAGGATATTCGTCGACGAGGCCGGATACTGCAGCCTCATGCATGCTCTGACGCTGTTCTCCAACGGCGTCCCCGTCTCCTTCCTCGGAGACCACATGCAGCTTCCGCCCGTCTGCGAGATCGACCCCGCCCTCATCCTCTCCAGCATGGCCAAGGGAAGCGGACTCAGGAACGCCTTCCTCTGGGACATGAACGCCATCTACAGCGAGGAGCTCCTGAGCGAGGGGCGCGGTCGTCTGGCCGCATCCTACGTCGACGGGCTGGCCCCGGACCTGGATGCCACCGTCCGCAGGGATCTGACGGAATCCCACCGGTTCGGCCAGAACCTGGCGGGGATACTGGACAGGCACGTCTATCGCAACGGGATGACCGGATGCAGCGAAGGCGACCTGAGGATCTTCTTCGCGGACGCCCCTTGCGGGGAGAGGACTGACAGGAGGAACGAGGCCGAGGCGGAGGCCGTGAAGGGCATCCTGGAGATGTCGGCGCCTGAGCCGTCGGAGGTCGCCGTGCTGACCCCGTACGTCTCACAGGTGAAGCTCCTCAAGGGGATGCTCGGAAGATACAAGGACTGCGTGATGACCGTCCACGCCTCCCAGGGGAGGGAATGGAGGACCGTGATCCTCAGCGTGGCGGACAACGGCTCCCTCACCAAGGAGGTCCCACTGAGGTTCACGAGCTCCTCCACGGGGATGGGCCTGCGGATAATCAACACGGCGGTCTCGAGGGCGAAGGAGACCCTCGTCCTCGTATGCGACGCCGGATTCTGGGCTTCCCGCAAGGACGAGCTCATCTCCGACATACTCGGGGAGGCACAGCCTCTGGCGCCGGGTCAACAATTATGAATAGCGATAAGTGGGTGAGGCTGACAGATGGACGAAGACACCGGCGCACGCGAAGAGGACGAGTTCAGGATAAAGGAGGACTCGTCGCCCTCCGGGCCTAGATTCCCGATAGTGAAGATGATCAAGCAGGAGGTCCTGTTCTCATCATGCGACCCGGACGAGCTGCTGAAGCGTTACGAGATCTCCGGAAACTCGTATTCTCTAGACAATCTGGACGACGATGCGGTAGAGGAGCTGACGGAGTTCGTAGGCTCCAACCCGGACCATCCCGAGGCGTCCAAGGTCTCCGTGATTCTCGCCAGGGCCCGCTGCAACAACGGCTTCGACATATACGATCCGGAGAACGTGGGGTCCCTGTTCGAGTCGGACCCCGCATGCGGGGCGATCTACGCCTGCAACGAGATACTGGACTCGCTGATCTACGTCATGGGGATCACCGAGGTCATGGACAACGTATCCTACGCCCTATGCGTCTTAAAGGCGGTGCAGGAGGGCATAATCACGGCCGAGGAGCTGCCGCATGCCGTCGAGCTCTTCTCCTACAGGAACCGCTGCGCGCCGGAGATCCATCTCGGACGCCCGGACCCCGGGTCGGTGGAGGCGTGGAAAAGCATCCTGTTCAAGACGATGTCGATGATGTTCGGGAAGGCCGCGGACGGCGGAGAGAAGCGTGAGGTGACGGGTTAAGAGGTTTCATTCCAACACCAGTTTCGTTCGTACCCGTCACGTTCGTTTTCTTCCATCCGTGTCGACCGTATTTATCTTTATCTATCGGTTTCTGCAAGGATGGAAGCATGTCCGAGTTCGGCGAGATCGCTTCTTGCCCTTCTTGGACTTCTTCTTCGACTTCTTCTTGGAGTCGTCGACGAAGCCGCTGAGCTTGGAGAAGAGCTCGTCGTCGTCGAAGATGGTCTCGCCGATCACGCTCAGGATGTACGGGTCCTTCAGCATGTGCTTCACCATCTTCTTGGACTTGAGCGCCTGCTCGCCGATGTCCCTGTACCAGTAGTCGAGGACCAGGGCGCAATGGTCGGCGCGTATCTCGTCCGCCTTCATCTCCTGGTCCACGACGTCGCTTCCCTGGGATTCCAGGTACCTGTCGTAGCAGTCCGGACGCTCCACCTCGTCGGGATCGTCGATGTCCAGGCCCTCGAGGATGGAGTCGTCCTCCTTCATGTCGGCCAGGACCGTGATGTACGAGATCATGTCGGCGTTGATGTAGCGGATGAGCTCCGAGACCGCGTCCTTCTTCTCCTGCTTCCTGTAGCGCTTCAGCTTGCCCTCCAGGTCGGAGATCTCCTTCTTCTTCCTCTCGATGACCGCCGAGATCGTGTCTATGGAGTCCTGGAGACTGTATTCGCCGTCTGTCATGCCTATGTCATCCCCACATGCGGATTAATACGTTTGTCGGATCGGTACTTCTTGTCCCTGGGGACTATCTGCACCGGGGCGCCGCAGAACGGGCAGCGGTCCAGCACCGCGTCCATCCCGTCCTTGTCCTCCCCGAGGAGGGCGGGGCCCTTGAACGAGTCTATGAACACTATGTCCTGGGCCAGGAGGGCGTCCAGCATCGGCTTGCAGCAGGCCGCCTCGACGTCCACGTCGGATATCTGGAGCTTAAGCAGGGGCCTCGCGCGGAGGTTCCTGTTCCTCTGCTCGGTGAGGACCGCGTCGACCCTCTCCGCATCCACGTCCGCTCCGGGGAATCCCATCTCCGCCGCGTATGCGAGCATGCGGACCGCCTTCTGCATGTCCTTCGGGACGCCGGTCCCCACCTCGTACATGAGGCCGAGGTGGTAGAGCGCGCTGGGGTCCAGCGAATCGGCGGCGTCTCCGAGGTACCGTATCGCCTTCTGCATGTCCGGCTCGACGCCCTGCCCGGAGGCGTACATTATCCCCAGCTCCCTGCGGGAGGGCATGTAGCCTTTGGCGCAGGAGGCCTTGAAGCACTCGGCCGCCTTGGCGTAATCCTTGGGGGCGTCCGTGCCGTAGAGGTACGAAAGGCCGAGCTGGTACAGCTTCTCGGCGTCGTCGAGGTCACCCGGGTGAACGTTCTCTTCAGACATGATATCGGATGGAGGAATCCCTGCCCGTTAATCTAACTTGCCTATGGACGGCTGGCGTCTCGGCCGATGTCTCCCGTTCACTTGAACAGCTTCCCGAACAGGTCCCCCGACTTCTTCTTGGGCTCAGGCTTCACGTAGTCGAATCCTCCCCTCGGCTCGTCGCCTATCGCGAAATACAGTCCGGGCGAGTCGGCTCCGCCGTTGAAGCAGTTCTCCGTGTCGGCGTGGCAGCAGACCCCGTCGACCATCTTGTACAGATGATAGTCGCTGGGATACTCGCCGGCGGTGCGGAAACCGTTCTCCTTGAGCACCTCGCGATACTTCTCGACCGCCGCCTTCGCCCCGTCGGGATCCTTCTCGAACCATGCGCCGAAGTAATAGCGCCCCTCTTCGAGCCTGGTGAGCTCGAAATCCGTCCCGCCGCAGCTCCATGCAGGGAACTGCGGAAGCTTCTCCCGCCATCCCTCGACGACCTTGTCGTCCTTCTTGCGCTGGAGCGCGTCCTTGGCCTCCTTGTAAGGCAGCTTCGCTCCACATCCGGCGCAGAAATCGGTGCCGACGTCGTTCTGCTTGTTGCATTTCCGGCAGACGGCCATCTCCATGACCGTCTCGACGGGAAGCTCCGCGCCGCATTTGGGACAGAACTTCTGGTCCCCTTTCACGGCCTCGTCGCATTCCAGACAGACGCGCATTCCCTTCAACGCGTCCTTGGCCATTTTATCAAGATAGGATGTGGCCTGCTCCCATTGCTCCGGAGTGACGTCCTTGGTGGCCTCGTCGGCCTCTTTGATCGAGGTGTTCAGGTCATCCACGGCTTTCTTCAGGTCGTCCATGGCGTCGGATGCGCCCTTCCCCACGGTGTCCGCGGCATCGCTGACGGCTTCTTCGACGGCCTTGTCCTTCAATCCATCGGCCACAGCCTTCGTCTCGTCCTCGACGGCCTTGGCGGCATCCTGCAATCCTTTCGTGACGTCTTTCAACACCTTGTCGAACAGTCCCATATGAAACCCTGAGTTGGTACCATTGTACCAGTTATTAGATTCTTCTTTTGGGTAAAAGTCGCTGAAATAGAAAAATTATATATAGTATGGTGCACTCCACGGTTTCGCAAGACGGCCATAGCGGCGGGGAAACACCCGGTCCCATCCCGAACCCGGCAGTAAAGTCCGCCCGCGTACCTGTCTGTACTGTACTGCGCAAGCGTACGGGAACTCAGGCACGC
>JAEEGK010027099.1_pt1 | contig 11608 bp, 9 predicted proteins | sample 8958771 | NCBI WGS metagenome assembly JAEEGK01 (sample SAMN16246547, study PRJNA631951) | gut metagenome | biome: gut microbiome; feature: rumen; material: SC-attached | host: Bos | place: Iran: Karaj | collected 2018-10 | reverse complement strand
CCAACCACGAATATTATCCCATATCATCTAACATGGTCGCGGAATACAAGTACATCACCAATGGCGACGAGATTTATGGATATTATTCGGGCTACACCTTCGCAAATCAGCTAGGGCTCTGCCTACAAGTGCCGTATAAGGCTGAAATCGTAACAAACAACACCACCGCCATCGCACGAGAAGTAAAAGTCGGAGAGATTCCATTTTATATTCGCCGAGCTAAGGTTGCCGTCACTAAGGAAAATCGTAATGTCCTTCAGCTTTTGGATTTACTGAAGGATGTCGAAGAATATACCGACTATTGTTGCGAGGAAGAAGCTCCCGATATCATCCGCAGGCATATCTTGCGCAACAAAATTCTCCGTGCCGATGTAGATAAATACATTGAGAATTTCCCGTTAAAAACGTACAAGTACATCTACGACTTGAGGCTTTATGATGTATTTGCATGAGGTTATACAACAAAATGATAGAAAACGCAAGCAAAAACTAGCAGACACTTGCAAAAAGACGTATATTTAGCGGTATGAGTACCGTTGCAAAGAACTTCCGTATCGATTCCGAACTTAACGACCAAGCAAACAAACTCCTAGAGGGTTTGGGGCTATCCATGTCACAGGCCGTTTCGATGTTTCTGCGGCAAGTTGTCCTGCACCGCGGCCTACCATTCAAAGTGGAATACCCGCAGTACCCCAAGGAACTGATTGACGCGATGGAAGAAGGAGATCGTTTGGCCCACGATCCCAATGCCAAAACATATTCGTCACACGAAGAACTGCTGGAGGAACTTGGGATTAAACTATGAGCAACGATATTCCTCCCAAATACAAAATCCAAGCAACTAACAGATATAAGAAACACCTTAAGCTCATTGCCAAAAGAAATCTTGACAATATCAAGAAAATCAATGCTGTTGTCCATCTTCTAGAAAGGGGACTCGAGTTACCCGAAAAAATGAAGGACCACGTACTTGTCGGCAATTGGACCGGACACCGCAAATGTCACGTCGGGCCTGATTTACTGCTGATTTACAAAATAGAAGAAGATGTGCTTATTCTTGAATTAGTAGACACTGGTACGCACGCAGACCTATTTGGCGTTTAGACGTCCCATCTTGGACTAGCTGAAATAGTCTTCAGAACATCACGCGATACGGGATTTGCTTATCAAAGCGGCGGCCTTTGAGGTCATGATAGCCCTTGCGAGCGGGCAACACCGTATTTTCAAGGCGAACAACACGCGGGGCTATCGCTGTCGTACCCGAAGAACTCGAGGTAATGTTTTCGCCACCGGAGCTAGATTCCGCGGAAACGCTGCTGGAACTTGACTCTGGGGTGTTCGACTTGAACGTTATATTTCCGACAATGGCTTCGCCTGCAAGATTACTCGCGGTCAAATAAAAGTCCTTGATGCCGCCGACTTTAAGCGTTCCGCAGCTCACTTCGGACCAGCCATTTGCAACAGCCTTAGCCATCGAGAGATCACATTCCGCAAGCGCGGTTCCGTTCTTTGCACCATCGCGAATGGAGAGTTTGCCTGCGGTTGCATTTTTCACCTGTACAGAAACTTCATCGCTCTTGATGGAATCGGCCACAACGTTTTCGAAGAGGGCGTAACCACCGTCCTTAATCGCAAATTCACCCTTGTCCGTGAGGCGCACGCGGATGCCGTTGTCAAAGCCGTTTGCAGGAATCGTATCGCGAATCACGCGCAGGAAGTCGATGCGGTCGAGTTCCGCGAAATTTCCATTGGGCGAAGGTTCGAGCTCGATGAAGTTGCCTCCGCGCTTGAGTGTCGCAGGCACCATCACGACAGACTTTTCGGGGAACGTGCCCCAGGAACCCGTGGGCGGGAGCGTCACCGTCTGCGATTTGCCATTGACGGTTACCTTGTGCGTCGCTGCAGCATCACCGCCGTTTGCATAGCGGTAACGCAGCAGGTAGTTACCCGCCTGCATGATGTTCATCGGCAAACGAATTTTGGAACCCGCGGTATTCACGTACGCGAGGTATTCCCCGTTCGAGGCCGTATTGCTGCGGGTAATCGCTAGGTCGCCCGAAGCCGCACGTGTGAGCACACCATGTTCAACTTCGGCGCTCAAATAACGCCCGAGGAAGGGCTGGCCCATTTCGACCCAGTTATCATCGGTAAATACGACATCGCGAATATGGATGTGGTTGTACTTGTCGCCATTGAGATCGTAATAATGATGCACAAAGCGCACGCGGTTCAAGTCCTGGAAGGCCTCGCCGCCGCCCGGACCCACGTAGCGCCCGTAACGTTCCAAAAGAATCGTGCCGCCGCCGGTCGCCATATTGTTCCCAGCGCGGTCCTTATAGGGGCCCGTCACCTTGTCTGCACGGCCGTAAGCCGTCTTATACGTTGTCTGTTCAATATTCGGTCCCTGCTGGCAGCACTTGTCCCAAGCGGTAAAGAGAAAATACTTGCCGCCATGTTCAATGAGGCTCGGGCCCTCTTCGGCACCGCCGCTCGCCTTGCTTGTACGGCGCGCAATGTTATAGACGGTCTTGTCATCACTCGCCTGATAGCCCGTCTTTGCATCTAACTTAATCAGCTGGATTCCAAGACCAAACGAGCCAAACGCCATCCAGTAATTGCCCTCGGTATCGCGAACAACATCAGCATCAATGGCGTTGTACGAATCCGCACCTTGCTTTGTATGGAAAACATGGCCATGGTCTTTCCAGCCGTAGCCCGTTGTGCCCGGCATAATCGACGTTGTCGATTGATAGCCTATAGCCGAATTGCGTACGCCGAATTCAGACACGCAATAATAAACGCGGTATTCGCCGTTCATATAAAAAATATCCGGTGCCCAGATGCCCTCGGTTTTCGGAGCGTACATGTATGCCCACTGCGGGATTTTGCTCACCGTGGATTTGTGGTCACGCCAAGTGTAGGCATCTTCGGAAGTCCACAACTGTAAATTGTTATTCGTGCTCATGAGGGCGTAACCATCCTCGAAGCGAATCATACTCGGGTCATGCCCCGGTTGCAAGTTATCCTTGGCGTACCAGTCGGCAGCCATAGCTGTTGAAACGCCGAAAGCGCCAATCGTTGCGAGAGTTGCGCATTTCACGAACGCCGCAAAATTCGCGCCATTCACGAGACTTGCAAAATTCAAAACCTTCATACCAAACTCCTTAAAAAAAATTAATAAAACTTCACTGGATCCTTCCGCCTTCGGCGTCAGGATGACAGTGAGGCGAAGCATAATCGGTTCCCGTCGCTCGGCTCTGGCCGGGGCTAAAGACAGAAATGGCTTCGCACTTTTATATCGTTCAGGATAACGTATAGCCATCACCATAACACCACCTTCGCGATTCTTGTGCCGGTGCGGACAAAGTACAATCCTGAACAAACGGAACGCACATTGATTTCACGACCATAACCACGACGCACGACAACGCCGTTCACATCAAGTAAAGTCCATTTTGCATTTTGCGTCAAGTGAATCACGCGAGCCGCACCATCGTAAACCGCAAACTTCGTCAACAGAGCCTCTGTCGAGTGAGCACTCCCAAGCCCGGTCAAATCTCCATTCCCCGAATCGGGCGGTGAGACCTTCGATGTGTCTTTGGGCGGTTCCACTTTAGGCAAATCCGTCTTCACGAGCCTTATTTTTTGATTGTCCGTTCCCGTGCGAACCCACGTGATGAGCGGCATCCCCACATCCTTGGAAACATTCAGCACATCGGCGAGGTAGTCGCTATCGTAGTCGGCAAATAGATAATAACCCTTGGTGACGGACGCGTTCTCGATGCGGATTTCGCAGGCTTTCGTCGATGTTTTTACCGTATCCAATAGTGTTGTCGGCGGGCAGTAATACTTTTTCGTCTTGAAGTTCTGCAGCGTGTAATAACGCGCTTTTTCGCTACGCGCAAGCACCCAAAGCTGCGCCTCGTTCTTTTCATCGGCAGTTTGCTGCACCACCATTCCTTCACTATCTTCGAGCGCCAAATCGCTATGAGAAACGACCATGCGGTAGCCGCCCGCTTCGACAAGTGCGTTGTTGACCGGGTCCACACCGCTAGTGCGTTTGATTTTCTGGATGTTTCCGTCGCGGTCATAATAGAGGTAGTCGATGTTTACGGAACGGCGGTACGTCCAGCCGCCCGGGGAATTCGCGCCGTGATACATGAAATACCAGTGCCCGAGATACTTGAAAATCGCCTGGTGGTTCGTCTCGGAATTTTCCATCTTGTCGTTGATGACGCCTTTTTGCGTCCACGGTCCGTTGATCGTCGGAGCCATAGAATAGTTCGTCGTCGAGGGGTAGCCCGCCGCATAGCTGAAGTAATAATTTCCGCGGAACTTGTGCATCCACGGCGCTTCGAAAAAGTCCTTGATTTTGATGTCTTCGGGCGTACTAGCAAGCTCAATCATGTTTTCTTTAAGCTTTACACGGCGGCCCGCATTCCACGAACCCCAGTACATCCAGATATCGTTGCCGTCATAAAAAATGGCGGGGTCGATGTTCAATTTGACATCATTCGGCGTATTGTCGGTGATTAGCGCCTGCCCAATCGCATCTTTCCATGGTCCAGACGGATGATCCGCCACAGCAACGCCAATGGCAAAGCCTTCGCTCCCGTTTTCACGAATTGTCCCGTGATGAATCGCCACATACCAGTAGAACTTGCCGTTTCGGTATTCGCAGTGCCCCGCAAAAGCGCTCGCATTCGCCCACTTGAACGTCTTGACGCTCAAAACCGCCCCGTAATCGTGGTAATGTTCCATATCGTCGGTCACGAGCACATGCCAATCGTTCATGATGAACGCTTTATTGTTACTACCCTGCGGACCCTGTTCGTCGTGCCCCGCGAAAATGAAAAGGCTGTCGTTGTGGACCAATGCAGCGGCATCAGCAGAATAAAAAGCCGTTGTCAACGGGTTCGCCGCTTTGGCAAACGCAAAGCACAAAGCAATTATAAGGAAAATGCAAAAGCATGCATCACAGACAATGCGTTTCAACCTAGAAAGGAATTCAAATTTCCTAATCTCCATAAACATCTCCGTTCCACCTCTCAACAACCATTACAAATATATACTAAAAATTATTAAAAGTCCACATATTTATTTATGACATTGCTTATTTTTGATGAAATTCCGTAAACAATCTATATTTTTACGAATTAAAAGTCAACAGTTTGAATTAAGTGCAGCAGAAACGGTCATGCCAGACAGATTCTATTCTAAGCAACGCCGAATGATGCTGGCATAATCTTCTCATTTATGGTAGAAAAGAGACTCTCGATCAAATCGGGAATGACATACCTTGTCTAACGACTAAAAGCCATTGACCAACGACCAAGAAATATTGTCGAATAACTGACCAGCAATAGGCAAAATGTATCATTAAGATTGCATATGATTCAACTAAAAAAATTTTTCATTTATTTGAAAATTATTCACAATAAATAGGCAAAAAAGTAAATATATTTTCTATTGGGTTAATTTGAATTCAGAGCGTGGATTATGAAAAAAATCATTTTGGCTGCACTTTGTGCCGCATCTGCAACACTTGCCGCAGGCACATTCGAAACTTGGAATGGAGCCAAAGTTTATGGAGACGCTAATTCTAGCCCTCAGATCCATACAGGTCTTGGCAATGGACTCGAGACCGAAGGCTATTGGTATTCTTACAATGACAATAACAATTCGGGATTATCTAAAATTAGCTGGCCTGTACCTATAGATCCAATTTACGCTGAACAAAGTTTAGAGCCCGTCATTTACGAATGCAAAGGCTTTTGTGGCACAGCAATTCTAGACAAAGGATCTTATGAACACGATCCGTTTGTCGGCGTGGGTTTCAATGTCGTTGGCCAAATTTCGGAAACAGATCAAAATCCAGCTACCGGCAACGCATCTTCATGGGGCGGGCTCTGCGTAACCTACACGTCTGACACGGATATCGCGTTGGAACTCGGCCTTGGCGAAGCCGTCGATTCCACAATCAATTACGCAAATCCGGCCGTAAATCTCCCTGCATCCAAAACAGGGAACAAGGTTGTCGCTTCATGGTCCGACTTCAAACAACCCTCATGGTACGATGGCTCTGTTAAATTTGACGGAGAAACAGCAGCAAAGCAACTTGCTGGCGTACACTTTAAAATTCAAGCTGAACCTGGCGAATACAAGTTCAACATTTGTGCCGTTGGACCGAAAGATGGTTCATGCCCTGAAAAATGCGGCATGCCTACCCCACCGGAGGCAATCAAGGTCGCTCGCGGGACTTCCGCACCCAAGGCAATTCTCAAAGGTCGCACGCTAGGCTTTACGGGTGTTTCGCACGCTACCGCCGAAGTCTTGAACAGCCTCGGTCAGGTCGTTGCCAAAGGCGCAATTGATAACGCAGCCTCAACGCTTAAACTCGCCCACCTCGACGCCGGGATTTACATGGTCCGCGTTTCCGGAAAATTTTTGAACTATTCAAGCAAGATTGTTATTAAGTAAATAAGACAAAATATCGATTCCGGCACAGAGGCCGAAATGACAAGCAGGATGACAACGCAAAGGAAAAATGAACAAGAAAATCATTTTAAACACCGCACTTTGGGCTACATCAGCAACATTTGCCGCTGGAACTTTTGAAACATGGAATGGAGCAGACTACCTAAACTTTGACACAGGTGCGCCTGTAAAAACTGGACTCGGAATCGACGAAACAAGCCATGTTTGGTACAGTTACGGAGACGATGCTGATGGCGGAGCCTCAACTATATACTGGCCTGTAGAAATGGATTGGCCATACATATCGTTTGAAGCAGTAGCTGGAGCGTGCAACGGAATCTGCGGGAAAGCGATTCTTAATCAAGGAATTTTGACAACAAAACCATTTGTCGGTCTTGGATTCCTTGTCGTCGGCACAGACTCCCCGACAAGCACCACTCCGTTAGCTGGCGATGTCTCCTCATGGGGAGGACTTTGCGTCACTTACGTTTCCGATATAGACATGAGACTCGAACTAGGTCTCGGGTCAAAAGTGGATTCCACAATATCCTTCGCAAACCCGGCCGTAACGCTTCCTGCAGAAAAATCTCAAGGCGCCAAGCGTCCATACACGAACATAGGCAAAAAAGTGGTCGTCAGTTGGTCCGATTTCAAGCAACCTTCTTGGCACGACGGCTCTGTTAAATTCGATGGAGAAACCGCAGCCAAGCAACTCGTTGCCGTCAAATTTGTACTACAAGAGGAACCTGGCGAATACAATTTCAACATCTGCGCGGTCGGCCCGAAGGACGGGACATGCCCTGAAAAATGCGGCATGCCTACCCCACCGGAGGCAATCAAGGTCGCTCGCGGGACTTCCGCAGTCAAGACTATTTTGAAAGATCGCATGCTCAGCTTTGCGGGTGTTTCACACGCCACAGCCGAAGTCATGAATTCGCTCGGACAGGTTGTCGCACATGGCGCAATCAAAAGCGACGTCACAACGCTTAACCTCGCCCACCTTGACGCAGGAATGTACATGGTCCGAGTCAGCGGAAAGTCCGCAAATTTCACGAAAAAGATAGTGCTGAAGTAATTTAACAAGCAACCTACGGGCTTTTTTTTCATTTATAGACATGCCCACCACGTATATAGTACATTTCGTACTATATAGCCATTACTTTACATAAAATTTATTTCTTCAAAAAGATGTTAATTTATCCTTATTCCGTATCATCAAAATACAATTCATAATAAATTCATACATTTTCCTTTTATTTGTTCGGGTATTTTATCATTCAAATAAAAGTTGTATATCTTATTAATAAATCAACAATCGGACTAAGGAGGAAACCATGAATAACATAATAAAACTAGCAGCAGCTTTCTGCGCAGTATCAGCTGTATATGCAGCAGGCACTTTCCAACTGTGGGACGGCGAAGAAGGCAAGTCGCAGGTTCAAACCGGACTTGACAACAACACCGAAACATCGGGTTATTGGTTCAGTTATGCGGACAACGATGACGGAGGAAAATCGAAAGTCGTTTGGCCCGTTGATACAAGAACCGATACAGGAGAATCATTAGACTCAGTAATCACGCATTGCAAAGGTGTTTGCGGCACCGCCATATTGTCCAAGTCAACATTAAAGTATAACCCCTTTGTCGGTATTGGTTTTAATATCGCAGGAGAACCTCTTGGTGGTGGTGATCCTGATGCCGCCGACGCAACAGATTGGGGTGGACTTTGTATCACATACACCTCAGATACACAAGCCGATCTCGAACTTGGTCTCGGGGCATTCGACATTGACATAAATTACGCAAACCCGGTCGCCAAACTTTCTAAAACAACAGAGGCCCCAGTAACCAGAGCCATTCCCTGGGACAAGTTTTCACAACCAAGTTGGTACACCGGTTCCACCAAAATCTCAGGACCAGAAGCGGCCAAGAGACTCGTAGCAGTCAAATTCAAGATTCAAGCTCTGGATGGTGAATACGAATTCAACATCAAAAAAATCGGTCCCTATACGGCTTGCGGCCAAGGCGAGGCTATCAAGGTTGCTCGCGGAGCGTCTGCCGTCAAGACGATTTTGAACGGACGCACACTCGGATTCACGGGAATCAAGTCCGCCGCAACAGTCGAAATCAAGAACTCTCTTGGACAAGTCGTGATGAAAGGCTCTATTGATAACGCCGCAGCGACACTTAATCTTACATCGCTCGATGCGGGAATCTATATGGTGCAAGTCAACGGGAAAAACTTGAATTTTGCAAAGAAAATCACGCTGAAGTAATTAGACGATAGTCAAATAAAAACAGCCCTTGGGTTCTCTCTCTCCTGGGGGCTGTTTTATTAAGAAGAAACTTTCACTCTGAATCTAGACGCGAACGGTCTTTTGTGAACAACAAACGCCTCGTATTAACGAGGCGTGGTTCGACTGATTCGACAGGCTCATCAAGCAGCTCACCAACCTTGACTTTTATTGCACAAGAGCCGAGCGGTCTTATTAACCGTGAGCGAGAAACGCCTGGCATTAGCCAGGCGTTTTCGCGAGAGTGAGCGTCGCTCACATATTTCTGTCGAATCTAGACGCGAACGGTCTTTTGTGAACAACAAACGCCTCGTATTAACGAGGCGTGGTTGTGAGAGCGAGGCGAAGACGGAGTCCCCGCCTTGCACAAGAGCCGAGCGGTCTCATTAACCGTGAGCGAGAAACGCCTGGCATTAGCCAGGCGTTTTCGCGAGAGTGAGCGTCACTCACATATTTCTATGGATTCTAGACGCGAACGGTCACCCGTGAACGAAAAGCGACCGGTATCAACCGGTCGTGTTCGTGACCTTTGGCCACTTAGCGCTTTAGCGCTTACGTGGACATGGCCACCTTTAGGTGGTAGCGAGGCGTGGTTCGACTGATTCGACAGGCTCATCAAGCAGCTCACCAACCTTAACTTTCATAGCACAAGAGCCGAGCGGCCTTATTAACCGTGAGCGAGAAACGCCTGGCATTAGCCAGGCGTTTTCGCGAGAGTGAGCGTCGCTCACATATTTCTATGGATTCTAGACGCGAACGGATTACGTATGAGCGTCAACCCATTCAGCGTTCTTCTTGCAAGCTTCGACAGACTTGTCGAAGGCAGCCTTTTCTTCTTCGCTCATCTTGACTTCGATGATCTTCTCGACACCATTTGCACCGACGACAACCGGCACGCCGCAGTAGAGGCCGCTAACGCCGTATTCACCGTTCAGCTTGGCAGCGCAAGAGAACACGTTCTTCTTGTCGAGGAGGTAAGCTTCGGCCATGTGGATGGCAGAAGTAGCCGGGCTGTAGAAGGCGGAGCCGCGACCGAGGAGGTTCACGATTTCGCCACCTGCACCAGCGGTACGCTTGGCGAGTTCAGCAAACTTTTCCTTGCTCATGAGCTGAGAAACCGGGATGCCGCCCACGGACACGCATTCCATGATGGAAACCATCGTGTCGCCGTGGCCGCCCATCACGAGGGCCTTCACGTCTTCGACGGAAACGCCGAGTTCGTCAGCAACGAAGCAAGCGAGACGAGCAGAGTCGAGCACACCAGCCATACCAATGACCTTGTTGGCCGGGAGGCCGGACTGCTTCTGCATGTTATAGACCATGGCGTCGAGCGGGTTCGTGATAACGATGACGAATGCGTCCGGAGCGTTTTCCTTGATGGCTTCGGCAACAGTCTTGATGACGCCGCAGTTCTTGTCGAGGAGGTCGTCACGGCTCATGCCCGGCATACGCGGGAAACCAGCGGTAACGATAACAACATCTGCACCCTTAATAGCGGAATAATCGGTAGAACCCTGAAGATCAACGGACGAATTGATGACGGAACGGCCTTCCATAATATCGAGAGCCTTACCCTTCGGCATGCCCTGAGTCTGCGGAATGTCGATAAGAACGACGTCGCCGAGGTTCTTCTGTGCAAGCACGAGAGCCATTGTACCACCAATTTGACCAGCACCAACGAGTGCAATCTTCTTTCTAGCCATGATTAACCTTCCTTTTAAGGTATTTAAAAATTTACGTGTCAAATATAGCAAAAGAAATGTAAAAACGGCAATATGAACCAATATTACATATTATTTATTTGAGGGAAAAGGGGAACGTCTTCCCCTCGGCGGCACCTCGTTGCCACCTACCCCTTCGCCTAGGGGCTCCGCCCCTAAAACCCCACAAAAAAGAACAAATATGCATATTTCTATATTAATTATATGAAATTCATAACGACCCTTATATTGTGCATTTTTCTACTAGCACCATCTAGTTTTGCAATATCGCTTACCCCACCGCAAGTTTATGCAATTAAAGAAGAAAAAACAATAACTTCGACCGAAGATACAAAAGACTTAACAAATTTATACGTATATCTGGCTCGATTCTTTTCTGTATATATTACACTTGGAGGCGTTTTTACAACAATTGCAGGAAGTTGTTTCTATGGTGGAGGAAATGACAAATCCAAAATAACCATCGCAGGCGGTATCGGAATAACCATTTTAGGCGGATTCGGTATTTATTGGTCGTTCTAGCACGACATCACAAAAGAACGCTTCAGGAATGACAATGCGTCCGGAAAGACAGGGCTTTTTCCGCCCGCATTTCTAGTAACTCATAACTAGTAACTAGTAACTATTTTTCTATCTTTACGCGCACTATGAGTATTGCTATTCCTCAGTTGCCCAAGGGCACACGTGATTTTTATCCGGAAGCCGAGCGCATCCAGAATTATATTTTTGACACTTGGCGCAAGGTCGCCGAAAGTTTTGCCTACGAAGAATATGAAGGTCCGATGTTTGAGCATTTGGAGCTTTACACTGGGAAATCTGGTGATGAAATCGTTAGCCAGCTTTACAATTTTAAAGACAAGGGCGACCGAGAAATTGCACTCCGCCCCGAAATGACCCCGACGCTCGCCCGTCTCGTAATCCAGAAGGCCCGCGAACTGAAGAAGCCGTTCAAGTGGTTCTCCATGCCGCGTCTGTTCCGCTACGAAAAGGCACAGAAGGGCCGCCTCCGCGAATTTTTCCAGCTGAACATGGACATCATCGGTACCGAAAGCATCTATGCCGAAGCGGATTTGCTGGCTTCTATCGCGACAATGCTCCGCAAGTTCGGTCTCAAAG
>JAEEGK010027098.1_pt1 | contig 11609 bp, 3 predicted proteins | sample 8958771 | NCBI WGS metagenome assembly JAEEGK01 (sample SAMN16246547, study PRJNA631951) | gut metagenome | biome: gut microbiome; feature: rumen; material: SC-attached | host: Bos | place: Iran: Karaj | collected 2018-10 | reverse complement strand
GTCAACGACGGAAGCTACGGCGGTACCGTCGGTGTGGACAGCAGGAGCGTCGCACCCGGAACGAACGTCACCGTGACTATCACCCCGTTCGCTGGATACGAGCCCTCGGCCATATCGGTCAACGGAGTCTCCACATCCATACCGGCGAGCACCAGGAGCTACCCCGTCCCGATTCCAGATGACTCGGAGGACCCGAACCCGACCCTGATGTACTACATCCAGGTCACCTTCGTCCCGACAAAATACTATATCGTGATTACCCACTACAGCGACGTCAGCCCTGCCGGCGAGGATCAATACTTCGACACCGGCGTCTACGACGATCAGCATCACCCATACTTCACCATCGAGTCACAGCCCCTGTACGTCACGCGTTCCACCGTCGGTTCATACGCGCAGCACTCATTCGTGGGATGGACCGGAACGGGCATCACCGGAATGGAGAGCAACTACATCAGCATCCTCACCGGATCCATCGACGACCGCCATTACTACGAGGTATGGGAACCCTCGCTGTACACGATCACATACTATCTGCAGGACGACGTCGAGCACCCTGCGAGCCACACCAACCCGTCCACCTACAGGACCGGTACCGCGCTCCCGCTGGAGAAGGCAAAGAGGACAGGATACATCTGCCTCGGATGGTACAAGGCCGATGTTGGCGGCGACCTGGTAGAGGTCATCTCCGCTGACAGCGCGGAGGATCTTGTTCTGTACGCCCACTGGGCCGTGGCGCAGGCGGTGGCGAAGCCCAACGTGACCGGCTTCCTCTACGACGGAGAGGCCCACTCCGGAGTCACACCCGTCGATCCCGCCGATGCGGACGGATACGTCATGACCGGCGACGTCACCAAGACCTATGCCGGGACATACACCGTGACTGTCACCCTCAACGACGGATACTACTGGGAGGACGCGGACGAGGACCACAGGTTCGACACGCTGACGCTCGAATGGACCATAGACAAGCGCGACCTGTACATCTCGTCGGAGAGTCTCTGGATGATCTACAACGGAGAACCGATCGATTCGTCCAACGACGACTACGACACCTTCGGAATGGCATCCGCGGATGCGGCACGCATCACGATAACCACCAACAACAACTCGTACACCAACGCGGGAAGGTACATCAACACCATCACGTTCACCGACAACGTCACAGGACACCTGGCACTGCTCAGTTACAACATACACGTGTACAACGGAAGCTACGTGATCGTCGAGGAGACGAGCACCACGCTCACGATAGGGGTAGAGACGCCCGGGCCCTCCCTCGGAAAGACCATGACCGTCATCACAGGACACCTCCTGGATTCCCAGCCCGGGAACGTACAGGCGGTGTTCCTCAGGAGGCTCGCATGAACCGCAGGATGTTAGCCATCGCAGCCATAGCGCTGATATGCATATCCGCTGCAGGCATAGGCTACGCCGCCACAACGTACACCGGTACGACCTACACCCAGAGCGATGTGGATTACCAGCAGTATTCCATCATACTCACCAACACGTCCGGGGCCACCATATCCAGCGCCATACGGTTCGACAGACCCACCTACACCGAACCCGTGGAGGTCGCCGGACACTACGAGACCACGGTGTCCAGCACATCGGATACGTCCGACCTGTACAAGCTGAAGATCACCTGTACGGAGAACAGTCTCCAGACCCGCTGCATCGTCACCCTCGACGACATCAGGTCCTGGGCGATCATCCAGAGCATAACCGTCAGCGTATACGCGCAGGACAGCGAGAGCGCGCCCACGTACACGTACACGCTGAGCCCCCCGACCGAGTCCTCCACATCGGTGACCATCGATGGCGTCGAGGTCCCGTACAAGACCTGGAACGCGGACCAGTCGCCGCTGATGACCCTGAACAAGGCGGACAACAACTTCGTCAGGATCACCATCGCCTACAAGGCCGTCACACTGAAGTACGACTCCGGCGACGACATCGCCTTCATGGACCTCACCGGAATGAAGATCAGATTCGCGGCTTCTACCGTGGACCCCTCGGCACCTGAGGTAGTCTCGCCTTGATCGTCTGAGACATCCTGTTCTAGGCTAGCGCAGAGCGCTTTAGAGACCGTTCCTGCATCCAGGGTACTCGGTCATTCATTCTTCACGTAGGTCCCGCTATACGGCCCCGCAGGGGCCCGTATCGGGACCTTATCAGTACACGGTGCATCGAGGATCTAATGCATCGATTCCTGATGTCTGACACATGCCCTCGACGGTCATCGGAGCATCATCACGTCCTTCACGCACAGAGGCCCGTATACGGGACGATGCGCACCGACCGCATCCGAGCACGGACGGATCGCAGTAATCCTTGTATAACGGCCGTACGGCCCTCTGAAAGGACCGTCATATCATCGGCAGGGTGACAACACTGATCGCGGACTGGCACATCGCCCTTCCGCAACCTAGGATAGACAAAAAAGTGAGTTTGAGGCCCTCCCTTGCGGGAGGACCGTCAGGTTTAGTGCTTCTTGGCATTGGAGGCGACAATTGGACATCTCAAACGGAATCCCTGTCCATGAGGAAATCGAGCAGATTGATGTGCATGCACCCGTCGTCATCGTACCATCTGCCCAGGGTATCCATGCGGATGATGATCTTCGGGAAGGAGTTCCTTGTGGAACGCAGAGCGGCCTTCTCCTGTTCCATCTTCGCATCGTCCGGTATGGAGAACGCGGACTGTATGTACACATACCTCCCGCCCTTGTTGGCGATGAAATCCACCTCTCTGCGTTTCAATACCGCATTCCCGGAATCGTCCTTCTCATTCACCGCCACCATGCCCACGTCCACGTTGAATCCGCGATCGATGAGTTCGTTGTAGACGATGTTCTCCATGATGTGCGAGGATTCGACCTGCCTGAATCCCAGACGCGCATTCCTGAGTCCCACATCCTCGCAATAATATTTCATCGGGTATTTCAGATAGTTCCTTCCTTTCACATCGTATCTCTTCGCTTCCGAGAACAGGAACGCGTCCTTCAGGTAATCGATGTATGTCTTGACCGTATTGTCGCTGACGTCCTCCGGCACCGTATTGGCGATGTTGGTGGGATTGGTGAGAGAACCTATGCTGGAGCACAGGACGTCTATCGTACCCTCCATCACATCCATCCGTTCGATGTGATGCCTTTCCCTGATGTCCTTCAGATAGGTCTCCGTGAACAGATTCCTGAGATACGCCTCCTTGGATTCGTCCGAAGCTATGGAAAGGACATGCGGCATCCCGCCGTATCTCTGGTATCCCTCGAAGGCTGCCAGCCTGTCCCCGCCTACCGCGGAATAATATTCCGAGAAGGACAGCGGATGGACGCGTATCTCGTCCCCGCGTCCGCGGAATTCGGTCAGGATGTCCGTACTGAGCATCCGGGAGTTGCTGCCGGTCACATAGATGTCCAGATGACCGAGTTTGGTCAATCCGTTCAGGGTGTCGTAGAATGTGATGTCCCCTCCGCCCTCGTTGAAAGGGTCTTTTATCCTGGGGACCATCTGTATCTCGTCGATCAGAACGAATCTCCTCTTGCCGTCCCTGCATCTGGATTCGATGTGCTCGTACAGTCTGATCGGATGACGCAACCTGACGTTCGCGATATTGTCCAGATCCACGCATATTATCTCGTCCTCGGTCGTTCCGTTCGACAGGAGATACCCTTTGAACAGTTCGAACAGTATGAACGACTTGCCGGAGCGCCTCAATCCCGTGATCACCTTCACCGAACCGTTCCACATCCTTTCTTTGAGCTTCTCTATGTAGACGTCGCGTTCTATCCTCATGATATCACTGAGATGTAGGTAATTTTTCTTATCTACTTCTCAATATCTTATATAGTATATAACTTCATTGAGAAGTACGTCGGAAAATTGATGAACTTTTCAATATGAATGCTCGGAGGCATTCCGAACGCAAATCCAAACCAACATAATCCAAAAAAAAAGACGGTTTGAGGCCCTCCCTTGCGGGAGGGCCGTAAGGTTTACTGCCTGCCCCTCTTCTCCGCGATGACCGGCATCGAGATGACGACGATCAGGAGCGCGGTGATGATCAGGACGAAGGCGATCAGTCCCCAGTCGCTGTCGCTGCCGCTTCCGCCGGCCCCTCCGCTGGAGGAACCGTCGACGATGGCGTACGAGGACAGGTGGCTGGTGGAGAACGACATGAATCCGTTCTCGTATGTGCAGCCGGACATCTCCTCGAGAGTTCCGTCACCCGCAAGGTACATCACCTTCAGGTTGGACGTATCGACACCGGCAGCGGGCGTGAATGCCAGCTTCACGGTGAAGGATGTTCCGAACTGTGTCGTGTACGCGACATCGTTGTTGGTCAGCAGGACGCTGAAGACGACGGCGTTCTTGTCCAGGTCGTATCCGGAAGGCCTCTCGACGTTCTTGATCTCGGTCTTGATCACCGCATCGCTGCCGACGTTCAGATTCTTCAGCGCCTCGGACGGCAGTTCCAGCGAACCGGACTTGGTACCGATGGTGACCGCGATGTTGTTGTCCGCCGCCTCCTTGACGTAATCGGACTTCACGCTGACGTCGTCGGTCTCGGACGCGTTGAACTCCGCCGTTGCCGAAGTTCCTGCCGCGGCAATCTCCTTTGCGGCGTCGATGACGGCCTGCGCGGCCTGGTCCGACACCTCGTTGGTGGTGACGGTGATCTCCGCGGTGCCGTCCTTCTTCTCCACCTGCAGCCATGTCGCGTACAGCGTCACTGTGGCACTGTCGGTGGAGGTGAGGTTGGTCACGGCCGCCTTGTCGCTGTACACAGCCTTTCCGTCCGCTGCCATGGCCCATCCGCCGAACGCGTAGTCCGCGCGGGTGAACGCATTGGCCGTGAGGACGGCTTCGGCATCGTATGTCGCGCCGATGTTCGCCATCGTGCCCTCTCCGCCGTTGGCGTCGAACGCTATGGAATAGGTTATCGGAACGTACGACACGGTGAAGGTCACGGGTCCGGTGACATCTGCCGTCTCGGGTTCTACTGCACCGTTGTATCCTGTCCTCGGAGCAAGGCTGGTGGTCAGGTGGGAACCGTATGCCACCAGGTCGCCGTTCTTGACGACGACATCACCGTTGTAGACGGTGACGCCCTCTCCGACGATGGTGACGGCGTACGACTCCGCGTTCCATACCGCGGTGAGGGTGACGTCCACTGTTCCCATGGTGTACGAATCGCCTGCGGCATATGCCTTGGATCCGTCGTTCCATCCGCCGAACGTGTGTCCGGCCTTGGTTCCAGAATAGGCAGCGACCGTGAAGGTCGCTCCCTCGGCCACGTCCGCCTGTGTGGGTGCCTCTCCGGATCCTCCGTTCAGAACGTATGTTACGTGGTGGGTCGGGATCGCATCCCATACGGCGGTGAGAGTGACGTCCGCCGTTCCCATGGTGTACTCTGATCCGGGCTGATATGCGGTCGTTCCGTCGTTCCATCCTCCGAAGGTGAATCCGGCCTTGGTCCCGGAATAGGCGGCGACCGTGAATGTGGCACCTTCAGCGACATCGGCCTGTGTGGGTGCGTCTCCGGATCCTCCGTCCAGATCATACGTGACGCTGTGCTTGGGGATAGCGTTCCATACCGCCGTGAGGGTCACATCGGCTGTCCCCATCGTGTAATCCGCGCCGGACTGATAGGTGGCGGAACCATCGTTCCATCCGCCGAAGGTGAATCCGGCCTTGGTCCCTGAATATGCGGCGACGGTGAAGGTCGCTCCCTCGGCTACGTCCGCCTGTGTAGGTGCCTCTCCGGATCCTCCGTCCAGATCATACGTGACGCTGTGCTTGGTGATCACGTTCTGGACGAACGTGGCGGTTATCGTCTGGTTGGTGTAGGTGATCGCGTAACCGTCAGGTACCGACCAGCTGCTGAACGCGTACGTGTACTCCTCCGTGGACGCGGCCGGCGATGCTGTGACCGTCGTTCCGTTCAGGGTCAGCGTGTTGCCGCTGATGGCCACCGTGCTTCCGTGCGGTACGCCGCTGATAGTGCTCTTTGAGACCGATCCGTATCCATTGGGCATCGCGTTGAAGATCACTGTGTATGTGTTGATCGTCACGCCCGTGACGGTCACCGTCTGATCCGCCTCGATGTCCGTGATGGTGTACTCACCGCCAACGAGCGTAACAGTCACGTCGTTCACCTTCACCACCGCAGAGGACTTGGAGTATGCCTCGTCCAATGCGAACGTGAAGGTATAGGATCCGCCGTATGCGACGGGACTCGAGGATCCCGCCTTGGCCGCGAGGGTGTAGCCATCCCCTGTGGACAGGGTGACCGTGAACAGCTGTGTCCAGTGTGCATAGAAGTACTTGGCGGCCAATTCCATCTCGGTATCGGCCGTCACCTGAGTCCCGCCTTCCGGCAGCGTCCACCATCCGTTGAACAGATATCCGTCCCTGGTGGGCTCGTTGGCCGGCAGGACGTATTTGGCACCCGGTGTGTAATTCTGCCCTACCACCATGTCGCTAGGCGGGTCGTAGTTTCTCCTGTATTTCGTCTCGATATGGATGCTTCCGCTGTTCGCGGTGACGAGGTTCGCCCCGTTCGTGAGGGTTATGGCGGCCTCGCCAGAGAGATCGAACTCTACACCGTCGACGGTGACCGTGAAGGCGCCGTCGATGCCGATGTTCTTGTTGTTGAGGGTCAGCTGACTCGTCACCGCGCAGTCGGCGAGCAGGGTGATGACGTCGTCGTTCTGGGCCGCATCGAATGCGGCCTCGAACGTCGCATAGCCCGTATCGCCGATCCTGGCAACGAATGCGGTCCTGGTGAACTTGGCCGTAAAGGTCGTCGCACCTGTGATCGTACCTGCCTCTCCGATCTTGCTCTCGCCGATGTACCATCCGTCGAATGTATAGGCGTACTGGCTGGTATCCGCCGCCCTGGCCGCGGTGATCGGTGTCGTACCGATCGTCAGGACGACGCCGTCGACCGAGTATGTGGTTCCGTAGGCCTGGTTGGCGATGGACGTGGGGTCGACGGTACCGTATCCCTCCTCCGAAACGGCCAGCGTGATTGCGTACTTCTCGATCGGACATACGGCCGTGATGACGATGTCGCCGGTCACGTATGTCGAGTCGATTGCGATGACACCGTAGATATCGTACTGATAGTTCTGGGTGGCCGCTCCGCCGACCGTGACGGTGATGTCGTCGGTCGTGGGGAGAGCGCAATGCTCGTTCGGGACGATGGGCTGGCTGACGAAGTCCACGCCGCTGACCGCAGATCCCTGCTGGATGTCCTGACCGTTGGTGATGCTGTACGTCACGGTGTATACCTGGTCCCAGTGCGCATAGAGCGTGTGGGCGGACGTCTTCGCCAGTACGGTCTGGGACGTCACCTGGGTACCCCCGGTGGCCTGGGTGAACCATCCCTTGAACGTGTATCCGCTCCTGGTCGGGCTCTCCGGGAGGACGTAGTGTCCGTCGGGGTCCCCAGTGGTCCCGTCGAGGGTGAAGCTGCTGTACAGGACGGCGGGCTCGGGCGCATCAGTGTAGTTCCCGTCGAAGGACACCTTGATCAGGAGTCTTCCGTCGTTGTCGAACTTCAGGTCCGCCAGGTTCCTCACCGTGAAGTCCGTGTCGATCTTAACTTCGACACCGTCGATCGTGATCCAGTACTGACCCTGGCCGTCGATCGTCGTCGGGTGCGTTATGGTGGTCTCATGGGTGACGGCGGGATTGCCGATGAGCGTGATGTCGCTCCCGTAGACGTATGCCCATTCGAGCGCGTCCTCCAGCTGGATGTAGTAACGGGTATGGGATGACGAATCGACTATCGACACGGTGTAGGTGAACTCCAGATATATCGCGTAGAACGTCGTATCGCCGTATACCTTTCCCAAGTCCTGGCCGGACGTGGCGGTCTTGTCGGTGTTCCATCCGGTAAACTGGTACGTATGCGGCACGTCATCGGGCTTGGTGGGGTTTTCCCCACCGAACATAATCGTCTCATCGTAATAGGGCTCGTAGCTCCAGACCAACGATTCGTCGTAGTTCCGGAAAGTGATCGTGTATTTCCTCAGGTCATCCGTGAATTCCGCCAATATGGTCATATCCCCGTTGACAGGCGTCTGATCGGCAAGCGGCACTTCGCCTACGGCCCATTGTGCGAACTCGTGCATCTTCGCGGGAGTGGGGTCGGCCGGGGTCGCAGTGACGACGGTCCCGTTGATGGTTATCTTGTTGTCGTTGACGGTGATCTTGGATCCCGCGGGAACGTTGGCGACGGTGCCCACATCGACGGATCCGTTAGAATCGACGAGGGGCCTGATGGTCACCGTATAGGTGGGGGTGACGGCACCGTCGGAGATACATGCGGTCCCGGTCCCCTCGGTGCCTGCGGCGGCGAGCCTGGAGAACTTGTTCTCGGAGATCTCGTACCATGTTTTATCATAGGTGAACGAGGCCATGGAGAAACTGCTGCCGAATACGAGGAATGCACCGTCGTAGACGCGGTCGGCGTTCCTCGCTCCGCTTCCGAAGTTACCTGAGTAGAGGTTCAGTCCGCTGGATGAGAACGTTCCTCCGTTGATTGTCAGGGTGGAGGTCTTTCCTGCGATATCGTTCGCGAAACAGATCTGACCGCCGGTGTCGGCATCGTAGTTGAAGGTACCGCCGGTGATGGTCATTATGTTCCAGTTGCAGAGGAGGTTCGGCGCGTCGTTGTTGACGGTGAAGGTTCCTCCGCTGACAGTGATCGTTGAGCGGTCTCCGGCCATCAGCATGGCGTTGTTTCCTCCGTAGGTGAATGTTCCACCCTCGATGGCGATGGTGTTGTTGGTGCTATCCGCTCCCCTCACCATCGAACCGGTCTGCCCGTCCGAGATGGTGTGGTTGAACGTACCATCGATTATTGTGAGCGTTCCGGTGTTGTAGATCAGGTACTGGGAACCTGCCGTCTTGGAGACGGATATCTTCTCGATCGTCAGGGTTCCGTTGTTGGTGATCGCGTTGACCGTTGTGGTGTTAACGATACCTCCGTGGGACTCTGCTGAATCAGTAAGTGTCAGGTTACCGGCGTTGGTGATCGAACCGGTCAGGGTGTTTCCGTTGAAATCTAGACTGAACTGTGCGGTGTTGGTCACCGACAGGGATGTCTCGACGTCCACGAGCAGAACCACCGTCTGGTCGTCGGTCGCGGCTGCGACCGCATCTGCAAGTGTTGCATAGTTGGTCTCGCCGATCCTCGCTTCATACTCGGGATCCGCGTACGAATCGTCCGCCTGGCCGACGATCCCCACCACTGCAACGGCAGTGATCATCAGTGCGGCCGCGATGACCATCCACTTTGTCGTGTTCTTCATTGTATTCTCTCCTTTCCGACGATTCCTCTGGCCACATCGGCACCGCTGGATAGGATGAAGCAAAAACGAATTGTCCCTGACGGGAGACCCGGTGCGGTACGGATGCGGTCCACGGAGTCATCTCCTTGTTATCGCCCGGAAGTTCCCATCCCTCCGCTGCGCATGCGGGTCCTCGAAAGACGACGGGACCCTCCGGATTCCTGTGCCTGTCATATCTGTTCAGCACAGATATAACGCTTTACAAAAACGGCGATTATTCCTGAAATGCATCCCGATGCGGGAAATGCGACCTTCGGGACGGTGTCCGAATAAAAAAGATGGTTTGAGGCCCTCCCTTGCGGGAGGGCCGTCAGGTTTAGTTCTTCTTCGCCTTGGATGCGATGATCGGCGTCGCGATCAGTACCGCGATCAGGACGAAGAAGATCAGCAGGAACTCCATGGTTCCGGAGGTGTCCTTCGCGCCCACATCAAGGGACACAGCGTACTGCGACAGGTGAGTGGTCGTGAAGGTCACGAATCCGTCCGCGTACTGGCAGTCCGCCATCTCCTCGAGCTTGCCGTCATCAGCAAGGTAGTACACCTTCAGTTTGGAGGTGTCCTCACCGGATACGGGCGTGTACGCCAGCTTCACGGTGAAACCGGTTCCGAACTGTGTGGTGTACGGCGTGCCGTTGCTGGTCAGCAGGATGCTGTAGACGACCGCGTTCTTGCCGAGGTCGTATCCCGAAGGCGTCTCGACCGATTTGATCTCGGTCTTCAGGGTCGCATCGGTACCGAGGTTTAGGTTCTTCAGGACCTCTGCGGACAGCTCCATCGAACCGGACTTGGTTCCGAGGGTGACACCGACGTTGCTGTCTGCCGCCTGCTTGATGTAGTCGGACTTGACGCTGACGTCGTCGGTCTCGGTGGCGTTGATCACCGCGACGGATCCTGCACCCAGGTCCTTCGCCGCGTCGACGACGGCCTGCGCGGCCTGGTCGGACACGATGTCGGTGGTGACGGTGATCTCCGCGGTGTTGTCCTTCTTCTCGACCTGCAGCCATGCCGCGTACAGCGTAACAGTGGCTCCGTCGGTGGCGGTGAGGTTGCTGACGGTCGCTCCGTCTCCGTAGACGGCCTTTCCGTCCGCTGCGGTTGCCCATCCGGCGAACGCGTAGTCCGCGCGGGTGAATGCGACCGCGGTGAGCGCCTTGGCGTCGTCGTAGGTCATCTGCATGGAATCCATCGTTCCAGTACCTCCGTTCGCATCGAATGCGACGGTGTACTTGATCGGGGCGTAGCTTCCGATGATCTCCACGTCACTGGTGACGGTGACGGCTGCGGGATCGACGGTTCCGATGTAACCGGTCTTGTCCGCGATGGTCGCGGTGAGCTCGGTTCCGTAGTCGACCTTGTCGCCGCTCTTGACGACGACAGTACCGTTCATGACGGTGACTCCCTCTCCGGTGATGGTCACGGTGAAGGTGTCCTTCTCCCACACGAGGTAGATGTTCACATCATTGTTCACATCAGCAAGGGCGATGACTTCCGCGATGGTGACGGTTGCTCCGAACGCGTACGAGGTTCCGCTTCCGTCGGCCGCGGTGTTGTATCCGACCTTGTGGAATCCGGTGTAGGTCCACTGGTCGAAGTCTGCGGCTACGGGCAGGACGATCGAGGGCGCGGTTGCGGGGATCTCCATCGCATCGGACTTGTCAGCGGTTCCGTTGTTGGCGTTGACGTATCCGTGGTAGATGATGACCGGTGCCGCTTCGACGGTGATCGCCTGGTTGGCGGTCTTGGTAACGCTTCCCACGGTGAAGCTGATGGTGACGGAGGTCATTCCGAGAGTCAGCGCATCGGTGGGGTAGGTGTAACCGGTCACGACTGCGGAGCTGCCGTTGTCGTAGTTCGCTGTGACGACCATTCCGGTGTTGTCGAAGAACTGTCCCTCGATGTACGCGACGGTCGTCGGAGCGGTGGTGATCTCGATGGAGGCCAATGCCTTCTGGGCGACGACAATGGTCTGATCGACGCTCTTTCCGTCACAGGTGATGGTCACCTTGACATCGGCGGTGGTCAGTGCCGTGCTCAGGCTCGGTGAGAACGAGAATCTGGACGAGGTCTCTGGGGCGTATGCCACATCTGTCTTCACTCCGTCGTTGTAGGTCTCCTCGATGACCAGACCGGCAGGGTCGAAGGACTCTCCCTCGACGTAATTGGTCTTGGTGGGCGCGGTCTTCACGGAGATGGACTCGAGCGCCCTGGGCACGACGGTGGTCGGCTGTTCCGCGGCCTTCCC
>JAEEGK010027093.1_pt1 | contig 11610 bp, 16 predicted proteins | sample 8958771 | NCBI WGS metagenome assembly JAEEGK01 (sample SAMN16246547, study PRJNA631951) | gut metagenome | biome: gut microbiome; feature: rumen; material: SC-attached | host: Bos | place: Iran: Karaj | collected 2018-10 | reverse complement strand
TTCCTCGGTGTTGTCTTGAGGATCTTTGTTGCAGGAGCTGAAGTTCACTGCGAGCAGGAGGGATGCAGCGACTAGGGCTGCGGATTTGAATAATTTCTTCATTTTATTTGATTTTGATGTTATGTATGCTTTTGAGTTGTGGTCGGCGTTTCGACAGGCTCAACGACCTTAGCTTTTGCAGGTCCCTGAGCCTGTCGAAGGGCCGTCATATTATCATTTCGTAAAAAACCCGCTATAAGCCACGCCCAAAGAGAACATCGGCTCATCATTATATTGCTCCTTCAGGAAGCGTTTGGCATATTCCGCCTTGATGACGACCTGCTTGATGGGGTAGTAGTTCACGCCGAGGGTCATCACATGACGGTCGGTCCATTGGTAGTCGGTGAGGGCGTTGGCGGTAGGGATATAGGTGTCATAATAATCGTAGCGGCCAAAGAGGTAGAGCTTTTGGTCGCCGGTGTTGTGCATGGGATGCATGATGTCGTAGGCAATCTCGCCACCATAGGCGATGGCTTTCTCTCCGACCAAGGAGCGCGGATAGGGCGAGAAGCTTTGGTGGTTCTGGTTCTTGTTCCACGACGAGATGAGATTGGCGTCGCTGAGGTAGTCGAAGTTGCCGCGCACCACGAGGCCGTGGCCTTTGTAGTCGAACTCGGCCGTGCCGATGACGACGGTGCCTTTCACATCTTTGTATTGGCTGGTCTCGCTGAACTCGTTGGTGACGATATCATTATTAAAGGTGTTGCCGATGTAGCCACTCACGCCGAGATGCAGGTTTTTGATGCTGTAGTTGTCGATGCGCAGGGCACCGGCCAGGTTGTTGGCCACGCGGAACTCATAGCCCGAGGCGGAGCCGTTCTTCACCCAGTTGGCGTTGTTGAACATGTTGGAGTTCAAGGCGGGGATGACCATAGCCTCGTAGCGCCAGTCACCGAGCTTGCCCCATAGGCTGATACCCGTCTCATGCCAGGTGCAGGGCAGGATGTTGAACTCGCCTTCGGGGCGGTAGCAGGTGAAGAATTCGGTGGGCAGGTGGGCGTTGTTGGTCTGCCCGACAGGCACCACGATGTGGCCCATGCGGATGTTGAAGCCTTTGCCAAAAGATTTTTGAAGCCAGAATTGCTCTAAGGCTACTTCACCGCCGCGTTCGATCTCGTGTTCGAATTCGCCCGTCTCTTCGGCCTCAATCTCCATGGCGACTTCGCTGCCGCCGTGTTCAAACTCGATTTCTGAACCCATACTCCAGCCTTTGCCGAAGTCGTAGCCCAGGTTGACGACCACATGGGGCAGGTCAATGCGGCTATGGCCCTTGGCATCTTTGTACCGCTCCGCATGGGAGTAGCGGAACATGTTGTCGCTATAGAAGTTGCGGGTATAGACGGCCTCGCCATAACCGCCAATGGTCAAGCGAGGTTTCGTAGTGATGGAATCTTGGGCCTGCAAAGAGCTGACACACAATGTCAATGCTAATGCAGCACATTTTGCAATCGTTTTCAGTTTCATAGTTGGATACTATTTGTTCAAAATCGATTGCAAAACTCTTTGTTTTGTCCTTGCAGTCCAATCCCAAAAAATTGGGGTTTTTGAAAATACGCCTAATTATTAATGAGGATGTTACTTTGGGTTTTTATTGAATTGCATACATTATTCTTTCCAAAAACTCCTCATACATATAAAGCCCGTCAGCATTGGCGTTCAAGCCTTTGAGTCGAATGGGAAACACCATGGGCGGGTTCTCCAAATCCAACAGGCTCATGCTGCGCAATTGCTCGGTGCTTTGGTATACGAGGTTGAGCGTGACAAAGGCTTGTCCTTCAGTGTCTTCCCGTTTTTCAATAACCAGCTTACAGCCAATCGGTGTTTTCTTCTCGATGGTGTTCGGCAGGCTGTATTCTTCGGCCTCCAAAGCGGCCAAAACGCTGGCCATGTTGGAGTCGTGACCGCAGAGGAAGGTGAATTTTCGGCCTTCGGCTTGCAATTCTTCAAGCATCGTCCGCAAGAGTGGTCGTGCCACCTGCCGTGCTACCACTGGTGCCGTGAACAACACATCACCATACCAGTCTTTGATGGCCGAGATGCTTTCCCATTCCTTCCAAGTCAGCATGTCGCCGAAGGCGGCCTTTACTGCGTCAGGTTCTTCGTAGTATTGCAGGATGAGTGCATCGGCGGCCTGACAGGCGAGGCGCAACGAGCCACCCATGCCGGGCTCACGGTGTTTGTTGAGGTAGACATGGGCATCGTCGGTGCGGAAATGGCAGGTGTCGCCTTCGAGGCAGGCTTTGCTTTGGTTCATGTCGAGCACCTGCTCCAGCACCTTATAGTTGTCAGCCATCCTCTCCCCTATTCCGACCATGCCATTTTTGCCGCCCATCGCGGTGATCTGCTGTTGGGCAAGGGCTTTGAAAACCTCGTTGTCATCGGTGATCTGTGGGGCGAACACAGAATCCATCTTGCCGACTTCCAAATGGTGCTCGATGCGGATGTTGGCTACGGGCAGCATCCCTGAAGAGAAATACTGTGCCGTGGCGATGGTGCGCTGCAAGGAGTTGGCATAGAAGCGCATGGTGCCCTCGGCGGGGATTTCGTTTTCCCGCATCAGTCCTTCGCTGACGAGCCATTTGCGAAAGTACTGTCCCATCATGGTCTCTAACGCGCCGCCACGCAGCGACAGTTCACTGGGAGCCGACGACCATTGGTACCATTCGTGAGGCGTGATGCGTTGCATCATGGAGTGCCGTCCCGATAGGGGCGAGCGGATGTTGTGTCGGCTCAGCACCACGACTTGTTTCAAAGCGTATCGTTCTCGGAAATCATCAGGATAATCAGATTGGGCAATACTCTCTAGCGATATGCCCAGCAAAAAAAAGAATAAGAGGACTTTAGATGCTTTGAACATGGGTGTAAGTTTGCCTGCAAAGGTACAAAAAACATGCGAGACAGAATGCTCCATCTCGCACATGGTAAAAACTAACTCAAAATTCATCCTAAAAATGTATGACAAAAATCTGCTGCAAAGTAACGACAGTTCCAAAAAGTGTGAAATCCCCATTGATGGGTAATTTGCACTCGATGGAATCCCCAGTTTTGGCGATTTGAAAACAACAAAACCGCCACAAAGGCACGAAACCCTTGCAGCGGTCAGATTCATTAGGGTCGAGATATCGTTTTATTGATACTTGGTGAATTGATATTTTTCTCTCAGTTCGGTCTGCTTTTCAGACGATACAGAGGTGATGTAGGACTTCCAGCCTGGACAAAAGTTGATATGCCAGCGCCAAAAGCGTCCCATCAGTGATTTGGGCTTCGCATCGTAGTGCGCGCGAATCTTGCAGTTTTCACAAGGGTGTGCCATAGCCTTATTTGAGCATGTTTTCAATTTCAGCCTCCATGTCCTCGGGCTTCGCCACAGGAGCGAAACGCTTGATGACACTGCCGTCTTTCGAGATGAGGAACTTGGTGAAGTTCCAGCGCACACCACCTTCTTCACGACCTTCGGATTTGCTCAGGCCATCAACCAATTTCATCGTGGCTTTGTCTTTCAGTCCGTGCACTTCTTCGGTCGGTACTTGCTTTGTCAGATATTTGAAAATCGGGTGGGCATTCTCGCCGAAGACGTCGATTTTCTTCATCAGCGGGAAGGTGACGCCGTGGTTGAGGCGGCAGAATTCAGCGATTTCTTCGTCGGTGCCGGGTTCCTGGTGCTTGAATTGGTCGCAGGGGAAGCCGAGAATCACCAGACCTTGGTCTTTGTACTTCTTGTAGAGGGCTTCCAAACCGTCATATTGGGGAGTGAAACCGCACTTCGAGGCGGTGTTGACAATCATGAGGACCTTGCCCTTGTATTGGGCCATGTCCACTTCTTCGCCCTTGTTGTTCAGGGCCTTAAAGTCATAAATCGTAGCCATTTCTTTAGTGTTTTGTGCATAGACCGTCATAAACGCAAGCAACATGACGGCCATGCTGATAAACCTTTTTTTCACGACAATTACATCATTTCGATGAGGAAATTCTCATAACCGACTTTGTCGATGTAGTTGAGGTATTGTCTTTCCCAATCCATGTGAGCCTTCTCGCCTTCGATCCATTTATAAATCAGTTTCTGAGTGATATAGTCATCGGCGAAGGCTGCGGCCAACTTGCTCATTTCCTCAATAGCCTTGGGCTGATAATCCGACTCAATCTGCTGTTTCGGGTCGTCATAGAACGGGAATTCCATGGTCTTCATGGCCTCTTGCAGGTCGGCGGGCTTGCAACCGAGTTCAACTAAGCGGTTGAGTACTTCTTCGGCTTCATCCCATTCTTCTTCGGCTTCCTCTTTCCATTTGTCGGCGAGTTTATTCCAACCGTTAAAACGATCGTAGGCCGAGAAGGCGAAATGTTGTTTGCTGTTTCCAAACCAGGCAGCTCCTAACAGAGCAAATCCTTTTAATGCTTCTTCTTTAGTCATAGCTTTAAATTTTTAATTGTTATTTGTTGTGTTTTTAAGTCCTTCAATGAGTTTGTCGAGGGTGGGGATCATCTGGGTGATTTCTTCCACAGAGCCCTCGTTCTTGATGATGTCTGCGCTGAGACATTCGGGAATGTGTTTGGCCTGCTCTCGCATTTCGATGCCTTTTTTCGTTAACGAAACGATACGTTGGCGCGAGTCTTCCTTGCCTTTGGTTCGTTGGATCAGCCCTGCTTTCTCCATGCGTTGCAGGAGCGGTGTGACGGTGTTGGTTTCCAAAAACAGTTTGTGTGCTATATCGTTCACCGGTTGCTTGTCCTGCTCCCACAATACCAATAATACTAGGTATTGCGGATAAGTGATGCCTAGCGGGTCAAGATAGGGGTGATAGGCCCCCGTCGTGAGACGCGCCGCCGTGTAAAGCCGGAAGCAAACTTGGTTTTCCAATTTGAGTTGTTCGTATTTCATCTCCGTTATTTATATCGTTCACGATGCAAAATTACACATTTATTTTTATATCGCGAGCGATATTTTTGATTTTTTTTCAAGAAAATAAAAAATTGTATCTTTGCGACTTGTAAATGAATGCATTATGACACTACAAGAAGCTATCGTTGCCCGCCACTCGGTGAGGCAATACTTGGAAAAACCTATCGAATCGGAAAAGGTCGCGCAGTTGCAGGCCTTGATTGACGAATGCAACAAGGAAGGTCAACTGCACCTCCAATTGGTTACTAATGAACCAAAAGCCTTTGCCAGCGGTATGGCAAAATATGGCGGTTTTAAAGGAGTAAGCAACTACATCGCTGTTGTTGGACCCAAAGGTGAAGATGTGAAACTGGGTTACTATGGCGAGAAAGTGGTACTATTGGCCCAGACCCTCGGCATGAACACCTGTTGGGTGGGCTTGTCTTACAAGAAGCAGCCTGAACAATACCAAGTGCTTGACGGTGAGTCGTTAGTGGCTGTCATCGCATTGGGTTATGGTGCCAATCAGGGCAATGCCCATCCGCAAAAGAAGGGCGTCGAGCATTTCTGTCACATAGAAGGTGCCATGCCCGAATGGTTCCGTCGGGGCATGGAAGCCGCTTTATTGGCGCCTACTGCCGTCAACCAGCAGAGGTTTGAGTTCATCCTTCACGATGGCAACCGCGTGGAGGCCAAGGCTAAGTTCTCGTTCATCGGCTATGCTGCCCTCGACCTCGGCATCGCCAAGTGCCATTTCGAGATTGGGGCAGGAGAGGAAAACTTTAGCTGGGCGTAAAGGTCACTTTCTATTCCTTTTTAATTAATCAGCCAGGACACACCGCCGCTGACAATATGATGCTTCCCTAGGTTTTGGAAGTCGAGGTCGGCAGCGAGGTCGCGTTGTACACGGCGCGACACCAGCCAGGTGAGTCCGAACTCCGTCAGGTATTGGTTGCCTTCATCGGGATGGAGGTGGTTGTAGGTCTCCACAAAGGTGCCGATTTGGTCAGTGATATCGAAATACAGTCCTAACCCCAGGAAGGTGGTGGGAGTGGCGGTCTCCCCATCCCATTCCGCGCCAACGTTATAGCCGATGCAAAACCAGTCGTTCACGCTATGTTCAAACAAGAGGTGCAATGACGGTGTGAGATGTTGTGGAAGCAGTTCCTTCGTCCCGACATGCGGCGACTTCAACTCGGCCAACAGCGCCACGGAGGGCAAGAGGCCTGTGCCTTCATAGAAGCGAGCCTTCATCCCCACGCTAAGCGGAGCTACCCCAAATGTAGGCTCCATGGCTTGACCTTCGTTGAACATCAGTAAATCAGTCCCAACACGAATCTCGGCATTCTCGAAAAGGCCGAACCTGAGCAAGGTGTTGTTGAGGGTTAGGGTGTGTGGCCCGTCGGTCGTTGATTCATATCCCACGCCCGTCTCCCATTGGAGTTTGTAGCGGGGCATCACGTCAGTGCCAGTCAGGGCGCCAGGTCGGTCGGCGGAGATGGTGGGAAGTTCGTCTTGCGCTTGGCAGAGGCCGCAAAGAAGGACAAAAGCGACCAATAATAGTTGTTTAGTTGTTCTCATGAGTTGGATTGGTTAATTAGTTCTGCAAAAGTAAAAAAAAGTGCGAGATGGATTGTGCCATCTCGCACCATAAAACTAACTCAAAATTCATTCTAAAAATGTATGACAAAAATCTGCTGCAAAGTAACAACGGTTCCTGAGACTGTGAAATCCCCATTGATGGGTATTTTGCCTCGATAAAAATCCCAACATTCGGCGATTCGTTGGTAACGTGGATTTTTACTACTTTTGCCCCGTAAAATAGCAATCATCATGGCCAAAAAGAAAACCCCTTTCTCAAAAGACTCCAAGTTTGCCGAGCTGATGACGGACGACCGCAGGCTCTTGCAACTGCTGCCCCGTTTCGGTATCGGACTGGGCTTCGGCGACCGCAGCGTGGACCAAGTTTGTCGGATGAACCAGGTCAATGCCGATCTGTTCCTTATGATTTGCGAGATATACTCGGACGGCAGCTTCAGGCCTGAAAAACATGAGCTTCAGCTTATTGATATGAGCGACCTGCTTTCTTATCTGAAGGCCTCGCACCAGTATTATCTGGAAGAGCGTTTCCCGCACATAGAGGAACACTTGCAACGTATCATCAATGCCTGCGGACAGAAATACGGCCCGATGTTGAGCCACTTCTATAGCGAATATAAGCAGGAGGTGATGCGGCATATCAAATACTACGAGGAAGAGGTGGTGTTCCCTTATGTTGAGGCCTTGCTCAGCGGACAGCGCACCGATTCCTATAAGATTGACGAGTTCGAACATAACCACACCAATATCCAGGATGTACTTGATGATATGATGAACATCCTGCTCAAATACTTGCCTGGCGACATCCTGCCTAAGGAACGCATCGAAATCTCGTATGACATCATGGAGCTGAGCGACGACTTGAATCGCCATTCCCTCATCGAGGAGCGCATTCTCATCCCTTGTGTCGAATCCCTTGAAAACACACAGCTATGAGTAACCGTGTCATCATTTGTGAAGCCTCGGAGATCATCTCCATCGGATTGGCCGAAATCATCGATAGTATGGCGCAGTTCGATGTGGTGATGCGCCTTGACAGCCCTGAGCATCTCTCTGAAAAGATTGTAGCAACCGATGCCAACCTGCTGATCATTAATCCTTTGTTGTTAGGCTATCAAAACCGTGACTTCCTTGCCCAACTAGGGAAGGAGCATCCCAACATGACGCTTGTTGCGTTGGCCGACGCCTACCTCGACCATTCCATGCTGACGCCTTACAGTGGGGTGATCGAAATCAACGACACAAGGTCGAAGGTTATCAGCAAGATGAACGAGTTCGCACAAAGCGAGGCCACGAAGAGCAATGACGACGTGGAACTCTCGAAACGTGAGACCGATGTGCTAGTTGCCGTCGCCAAGGGTATGATGAACAAGGAGATCGCCGACCAGATGAACATCTCCATCCACACGGTCATCTCGCATCGCAAGAACATCACCCGAAAGACGGGTATCAAGTCGGTGTCGGGCCTTACTGTTTATGCCTTGCTGAACAATCTGATTGACGAGAAGGACCTAATCTAAAATAAAACTCCGCCAATACGCCGGCTCTGTAGCCGATGCATTGGCGGAGTGTTTAATTAGTGGAGCAATCTTAATCATTCATCAGCCTACTCTCGCCCCAAGTGTATTGCGGATAGGCGTTCTTGAGGTCGTTGGCCGAGCCTTTCACGTCGCTGCCGCCGCTGGTGGCAAACACGTTGAGGGTCTTGCCGCTGAGGTCGTGGGCTTCGATGAAGGTGTTGACGATGGTCGGGGCGGTGTACCACCACACAGGGAAGCCGATCCACACCACATCATAGTCGGCGATGTTCTCGCAACGGCCTTGGATGGCGGGACGAGAGGTCTTGTCCTGCATCTCGATGGTCGAGCGTGAGGTCTTGTCGCGCCAGTCGAGGTCGGCATCGGTGTAGGGTTGTTCGGGGGTGATTTCATAGAGGTCGGCGTTGAATTCTTCCGCCAGCTTTTGGGCAGCGGCCTTGGTGGTTCCTGTGGCCGAGAAGTAAACAATCAAAGTCTTCATTTCCTTGTTCTCCTGTGTTTCGGTGGTTTGTGTTGTTTCTTTGTTTTCTTTCTTGTTGTTGTTTTGTGCGCAGCCAGCTAGTATCATGCAGCAGGCGGCAATAATCAAGGTGATGCGTTTCATGATAATATGGTTTTGTGATATGTTAACGATGCAAAATTATAAAATACTGATGTATAATGCAACCCCATTATCCATATCCGTTTTCACGTGTGCCCTAGAACATTCGGCCAGTTTTTTTGAGTAAACGCTTTACTTGGCGGTATCGTTTGTTCAACCAATTGTCAATCATCAGTTCCTCCATTTCTGGCGTGTTCAAGTTCACATTCTTGCGCCTCTTTGCCAGAGAGAACCGGAGGTAAGCCCCGATATGGCGGCGTTTCTTTTCATGGTAGATCTTGTCGAACGGAATAAGCACCGCCGAGTCCTCTATGTTGTCCATCAAAGTGTTGACTGCCGTCCCGAACATAATCATGTGGGAGGTGATGGAGATATACGCGGTGAAATTTGGAGGAATATGCACGTTCCTCATTTTAGCCGCAGCCCTCAGCTCTTTGTAGTCATCCATCGGATTCTCCTTGTTTAAGACCAAATTCATCAACTCGGGATCGGAATTAGGCATGAGCGCTTGGTCGTCCCATGGACGGACAAGTTCGTCTTTGTCGCCAAAATGCTTCCATAGAAAATGATAGATCAAGTCTCTGGTGATATGGTCGTATGATGGATAAATGGTTATCTTTCCAAAGTAATAGAGCAGGTTAGGGTTCTTCATGATAATGGCCACAAGACCGTCCCACAAATTGTCCAAGGCAAAGATGGACTTTGCGCCATTCTTTGAGCTCTGGTACTCAGGAGCCACGAAATTGCGGCCCAGCTCAATGACATGCGGCAGATATTCGTCGATAAACCTCTGGGAAAAACGGAACTGGTGGGAACTCGCCAAGACCGGCTGCCCCTTCTCGTCGATGACGGCATCAGATCCGAAGATGAAACGATATCCGCCAATGATGGCTTCGTTGTCGGGGTCCCACACGATCAGTTGCTTGTATGAATTCTCCATCTTGTCGTACTCGTCAAGATCCAGGGCGTTGCCTGTAGCGCCACCCGCGTCACGGAAGGTCAATTCGCGCAGCCTGCCGATTTCCGTAACCACATTGGGAGAGTCTTGCCAGGTAACGATATATAACTCGTTGTGTCCTTTGTTGGTGTCTTCCAGTTTTTTGGATTTGGTGAGTTCCGCTTTAAGCAGTTCAACGGGTACAGGATCAATGATTTTTGTAGTCATAATGATTAGTTTTCAATCGATTGAAGAAGGCCATGGGTTGGAAACGATACCGGCCATATCAAGCATGGTTTTATGTGCAAGATCGCGCATCCGCGCCGTCTCTTCTTTTCGAGGTGTGTTAGTGTTAGGTATGATAGGGTCACCCACATGGATGGTGACCAAGGGCTCGTCTTTGCTGAACAGCTTTCGCCATCCTGTGCGTGGTCTGAATGAGATCACCAGGGGAATCACGGGAAGCGAATGCCGATAAGCCATATTGAAAGCACCTATTTTGAAAGGACGCAACGGGGCATAGAACTTCCAGCTACAACTTTCAGGGAAGATGTGAATCCACTGGTTGTTGGCGCACAACTCAGCCATCGCATCATCGAACGCTTTCAGCCCGCTGCGCTCTTCGGGGATGGCTATTCCCCCAACGGCTTTCATGATAAAACCATCTTTGCCTCTGAACGGTTGGGCATACATAGGAATCCATGCCATCCTGAAGCGCATCGCCTGCATGACGCTTATCATATCCCAACGGTAGACATGGTTGCAAACCGTCATCACGCCATGGTCGAAAAGCTTTCGGTTTTGGCGTATTTTCTCACGGCCTTCGATTTTGAGGCCATATCGGATTCGGTTCAAGAGGAAGGCAAGCGTCCATGTTACAAAATAGATGGTCGTATTCACTATCTTGAACCTCAAGGATTTATCAAGATAAGTGTAGGTTCCGTCAAAACGAATGTCCTTGAGCTCTCCGCGTATTGGCGCCATCTTCGTGAAGGGATTGTCGGCCGAAAACTCCTCAACGGGTTCAGGGACATAAACATCCTCATTTACCTTGAAGTTTCGGTATGCGGGGCCGTATGATGAATAGTCTTTTGTCATGTCACGTGTTTATTTTTCGCGCACTCGCTTGCCCACAAGCGCTCAATTTGCAAAAATACACAGAAATAAGTGTACCTTTGCAAAAAAATATAAATTTCATGGACACCAGAAAACACATAGCTGCAGAGAAGTTGGAGAACGGCACACACAACTGCGCTCAAGCCGTTATTTGCACCTACGCCGACTTGGTCGGAATCGATGAGGAAACAGGTCGTAACTTAGGCAACGCTTTCGGCTCGGGTATGGGCAATATGGAAGGCACATGCGGTGCACTCGTCGGGGCAGGCATTGTGTTAGGATTGGCTAAAAAGGATAGGGTAGAAGCTAGAAAAGCCATGAGGCAAATCATGACCCAGTTTCAGCAACGCAACGGAGCCACACAATGCAAGATGCTCAAAGGTGTAGGTACAGGTGTGGTCCTCCGTCAATGCTCCGGCTGTGTGGCCGACGCAGCAGAGTTTTTGGAAGAACAGTTGTAGTTGAATTTGCCGCAAAAGTACTATTTTTGCACAAATACCAAAACCGATAATCATGAATCAAAGAATAGCCATCCCTACCAACGAGGGCAAACTGTGGCAGCACTTCGGGAAAGCACCACAAGTTACTATTGTTAATGTTGAAGACGGAAAGATTGTCGATCAAAAGGTGCTGCAAGCACCCGAGCATGAGCATGGTGCCATGCCGAGGTTCTTGGCCGAACAGGGTTGCACCGATGTGCTTTGTGGTGGATTGGGCCAGGGCGCTGTCAATCTACTGAACCAGTTGGGCATTCGTATTCATGCTGGCGCCCCTGAGCTTCCCGTGGAGCAGGTGCTGGCCATGTTCCTCGACGGCACCATCGTTTATGGTGACCCCAGCTGCCACCATCATTGCGAGGGGCATCACCATTAAAAAAGCCGCAGCTCAATAGCCACGGCTTGAT
>JAEEGK010027090.1_pt1 | contig 11612 bp, 10 predicted proteins | sample 8958771 | NCBI WGS metagenome assembly JAEEGK01 (sample SAMN16246547, study PRJNA631951) | gut metagenome | biome: gut microbiome; feature: rumen; material: SC-attached | host: Bos | place: Iran: Karaj | collected 2018-10 | reverse complement strand
ACAGTTGTTCCCTTTTCTGTTCCAAGGTTTACTGTAAGGCTCTTGTCGTTCTTTGTAATATAGTCGAGTGCCATAACATGAGCACGTGCAAGGTCAGTAACGTGAACATAATCGCGGATACAGGTTCCGTCTCTTGTATCATAATCAGTTCCAAAAACCTTCATACCATCTTTCATACCGGCAGCAACTTCCATTACACGTGGAAGAAGATTCTGAGGATTCTGCTCGAGTCCGCGGATTTCGCCATCAGGATCATAACCTGCAGCATTAAAATAACGGAGGGCTGCGAAACGCATTCCCTTAAGCTTATCATACCAGCCCATAAAGCGTTCAATCTCAAGCTTTGTAAAGCCGTAGTAGTTTTCAGGATTCTTTGGATGATCTTCATCAATAGGCAGATATTCAGGAGAACCGAATACTGCAGCTGATGAACTGAAAATCATTTTTTTACAGCCATACTTTACAGCAGCGTTCATAATATTCAGAGTTCCAGTGATATTGTTTACACTGTACTTTTCTGGAAGAATCATAGACTCACCGGCAGCTTTAAATGCAGCAAGATGAACAAATGCATCAAAGCCCTTTGCAAAAGCTGCTTCAATATCTGCCTGAATCAAAATGTTTCCATAAATAAATTCGTTCTGTGGAAAAAGATTGCAACGAAGACCACTTGAAAGATTATCAAATACAGCAACTTCGTGACCAGCCTTCATCATTTCTTTTACAACGTGGCTTCCAATATAACCTGCACCACCAATAACTAATACTTTCATATAACTTACTCCTCTTTATTACCCAAATTATTATCTATCAATAAAACCGCCGCAGCAACATAAGGATACGAATTGCTGTCAGCAGCTTCCTTTTCACTAAGCAGCCCCCAGCTTGAATCATACAGTTCAAACAATTCAGACTTTACGACAAGCTTCTGTAATAAACTTTTATTTGCCTGATCACTGTTGATTCCCTGAGCAGTTACAATTTCAACTTTATGATTTTCTGAAATGGAGATTTTCTTCTGAACTTCTTCTACATCGCCCTTATAAGCCGCCTCAAACCAAACCGGCAGCGGCTGCCCGAATCCCTTATATTTCCAGTCCTCAAAAAGTAACTTTTTAGAATTTTGTTTTTTTTCTTTATGAACGTCTTGAGCCACTGTTGACTTCCCGCCTTCTACAGCAGGAGTTGATGCACAGGAACTAAGACAAATGATAAACAGCAGAGGTAAAATCAGGCAAAATCTAATTTTCATCTCTTCCATATTATAATTTTTTGAGGTAAACTTCTAGCACTATGAAAAAATTAATCATTCTTGCAGTTCTTGCTGCTATTTCATCACTTTTTATTTCATGTAAAACTCTTAAAGAGATTCCAGAAGATAAAACTTCTGCTCAGATAATTCAGATGGGACAGAATTATGTTGGAATCGGTGATTATAAATCAGCTGAGTTCTGCTACGATACTGTTATAGCACGCTTTGGAACTGATGCTTCAATTTATGTGGAAGCTAAATATGAGCTTGGCCGTGTATATCTTGCTCAGAATAAATATGATAAGGCTTACAACACTTTCAATGAAATTCTTCAGATTTATGATGTTTATGCTGCAATGCTTCCAGGTGCCTATAAAAAACTCTGTACTATCAGTATAAATCAGATTCCTGAAGCAAAATTAGCTGAACTTAAAAAATAAAATCCATCATCAAAGTTTCACAGCCGTATTCCGGCTGTGAACATCTAATCACGAGGCAGAAGAATTGAGTGTATCTTAATTTTTCTGCTCGCTGCTAATCCCATTACAAAATCTTTTGAATATTTTCTGGTTCCTCTTGGTGTTGGATGTGGTTCTGCATCTCCAATCAGAATGATTTTCTTTTGTGCTGTTGTGCGCCATGAATAAAACTCGCATGATGCATACATTGCTTCATAAACAGCTTCAGGAATATCTCCACCTTCCTTACCATAAATGCGGATTGAGTTCAGATTTTTTGAAAAGCTAGTAAAATTAGAGGTAAACGGGAACACTTTTACAGGCAGATCCATATACTTAAAGGTGTCGCCATAATCTCTATAAAACAGTAATCCTACTCTTACACCCGGACTTCCACCAAAAATCTCGGCGAGCATTGGCTGCATATCAGATTTCAGCTTATCAATATCATTTTTCATACTTCCCGTAGCGTCAATTGCAAATACGAGGTCCAGATTATCTTTATCTTCAATATCTTCCAAAAGCCCTTTTATATCATCAATAATTGTTTCAGGCCCCTTGGAATAGATAATATCATCTGACATTTCCTTAAATTTTTCACTTGCAACAGGATTATAGTCATCTGTAAGGATTGTTTCCGGCTCTTCAATAGGCTCAGGCTCAGGCTCAGGTTCTGATTCCGGTTCCGGTTCAGGCTCTGGAAGAGGTGCCGGTTTTGGCTCTGGTTTTGGCTGCGGTTTAGGACGTTTTTTAATCTTTAAGTCAAACATAAAAGGACTGTCCATAAAATCGCCGGTATAATCAGCATAAGGCTTTTCAAAAGAACGGATATTGATGAAAGTTCCTTTTCCAATGGTTATTTCGCCATGACGGGACCATTCATAACCGTAAATAATTGTTTCCGGAATATAAATATGAAAGGCAGGACCAAAAAAACTCGTATTTTCAACTGTTGAATCTACAAGACTGTATTTTGAACCCTCTGATTCAAGTTTTTTACCATCAAGATAGCGGATTTCATCTCCATTTATTGAGTTATATTCTTTTGCACGATAAGCATAGCTGTCGCTTTTTCCGGCAGGATCCTTTGTTGTCTCTGTCAAAAGGATTGAATTTACATTTTCTGTTTTTTTGACATATAAATGATAGCCGCCGTTCTTTGTATCTGGTATGAGACGGACATTTTCTGCTTTTATACGTAACTGCTGCTGTTTTGCAGTGTATAATTCAATTTGTGACCCGCTATCAGAAGTGTTTGCATCCTGAGCAAATACAACACAAAAAGTCAGGAGAAAAGCTGCTGAAAAAATCAGTTTTTTTATCATAAGAACTATCCTTTATTTTTAATTATCGGCTAGACAAATAAAAAATATGATTTATAATAGAAGAACTAAAGTTTAGTATATCTTAAACGCTTTAGTATTATTAAAAAGTTCTGACTCTAATAAACTGACAATATGGATACTCAAGAATTTGAACAGGTTGACATAAATTCGTTTCTCGATCATACAGCAGAAGATCAGCAGTCCGCTGCCGATAGTAATGGTGCGTTTACCGACCGTCAAAATGAACTTATAAATCAGCTGCTGGACTACACTAAAGAACACGATAAAGAACATTACGAAACCTTTGTTAACCGAATCATGGATTTAAACTCCATAGATTTTTCAGTTTCAAAATTCCCTTCTTTGCTTGAACGTTCAGAGCTTTCTGGTAGCACAAGAACCCGAACAACTCTTATTGAATCTCTTATTAAACACCAGGACGCAGGAGACCGTACTCTCCGCCTTCCTTCTAAAGCCGTTCTCGGAAAAAGTCTCCTTATAGCTAAGGCACATACACTTTCTAACTTTGCAAAATACGCAGGCCATCTGGGAAAAGATTACGAAAAACTTTCCAAGGCCTTTGATACAGAAACTATACTTTCCATGTTCTCTCTGCTTGCAGAGGACGTTTATTTGAATCTGATTTCTGATACTTCGCAGCCAATGGAATTCCGCCGTGAATGGGCACTTTCACTTCTGCTGCTTTGGGAGCATTGGAATGATGAAACAAGTGAAAACGTTGCTCCAATTTTACAGTCGGTATGGACAGCAAGACGTAAGCTTGCTCCAGCCTTTGGAACAATGATGGGAACCAGTGAACTTCTTTTGATTTCCATGCAGATGGATGATCAGTGGATTAGTTTTATTAAGCATAAAATGGGAGACGACGGGGTTTCTCAGGCAATGGAGGAATTCCTTTTCGGTATTTCTACAGAACAGATTCAAACCCTGCGTACTATATTAAAAACTAAGGGTATTCCTGCTATTGGTCGTGATGAGGTTTCTAAATTCCTTGGAGAGCACGTAAAGGCCGATGCCGGTCTTGACTACAGAGACTTCTATTCCATGTATACAATCCGCCGCGATAATGCCCGTTCCCGTGCACGCCTTAAGCTTGAAGGCCCTAGAAAAACACTGGAAGATTACTTTATTCAATTCGTAACAGAAGAAAACAAGGAGAAACAAAATAATGACACCTTCGCAAAATCCTGATGAGGAACCAAAAGCAAAAAAAATCCCTTATCACTTCGGTGAAAAGCTCCGTCAGGCACGAGAGCACAGAGGCTATACACTTAAAGTTGTAGCACAGCGAGCTGGTGTAAGTGAAAGTCTTGTTTCTCAGATTGAAAGAAATCACGTTTCACCTGCAATTGATACTCTGCTCGCTCTTGCTGATGTTCTGGACATTAACCTTGAATATCTTTTTGAGGAATCCCGCAAGGAACGTCCTGTTCATATTATCCGCGGAGAATCACGCGCTTCTGTAAAAGAAGACGAAGTTATTTATGAAGAACTCGCACGCCCTGGTGCTCCAAGCGGCGAAAACTCTACAGAATCCTACATCATAAAGATTCCTGCCGGCTCACATACACATCACGGTTCTTTCGGCCATATCGGCCGCGAAATCGGTCTCATACTCAAAGGCCGCGCAAAATTCACTTACGCAGGTACAGAATACTTCCTCTCAGAGGGCGACAGCGTTTCGTTCTCTTCAGGTTCGCCTCATGTTCTCGAAAATGACGGTGACACAACAATGGAAGCAGTCTGGTTTGTAACCCCTGCCGAACGTTTTGCAAAGTAAACCTACAACATCTTTTTTACAAAACTCATTGCATAATCTCTCAAAAATCCGTATAATTATGTAATTTTAATGTATTACAAATGCATAATTATGCAAATAGACAACTAATTATGCAATCTCTTTGTATAAACGGAGGCAATGATGTCAACAAAAGAAGAAACAGCTATTCTGAAGAAGCTTGAGAAACTCGCGGTCCACAACGACCCTATCGATCAGAAACTTTACCAGCAATACGATGTTAAACGAGGCCTCCGTAACGCGAATGGAACCGGTGTTCTTGTTGGTCTTACACGCATTGGTGATGTAGTTGGTTACGAAATGCAGGATGGTCAGAAAATTGCAGTTCCTGGCCGCCTTGTATACCGCGGTTATAACGTAGAAGATCTTATTAAAGACGCAGAAAAGAATCACCAGTTCGGTTACGAACAGTGCGCATATCTCCTTCTTTTTGGAGAGCTTCCTAATAAGGATAAGCTTGAAACTTTCTCAAAGTATCTTGGTGAATGCCGTGTTCTTCCTTCAAACTTTACAGAAGACATGATTATGAAGGCACCTTCAAACGATATCATGAATAAGATGGCACGTGGTGTTCTTGCAAGTTACTCTTATGATGATGATCCTGAAAACCGCAGTGTTGCAAACGTAATCAAGCAGTGTATTCAGCTGATTGCCCGATTCTCTACACTTGCAGCTTACGGCTATCAGGCAAAGCGCCGCTACTACGACAATAAATCTCTGTTCATTCATAATCCTAAGCCGGAGCTTTCTACTGCAGAAAACTTCCTCCGCCTTATCCGCTCAGACAAGCAGTACACTCGCCTTGAAGCAGAGATTCTTGACCTTGCCCTTATTCTTCATGCAGAGCACGGTGGTGGTAACAACTCTTCTCTTACAGTTCACGTTGTTTCTTCTGCTGATACAGATACTTATTCTGCAATGGCTGCTGCCGTTGGTTCCCTTAAGGGACGCCGCCATGGTGGTGCAAATATCCGCGTTGTAGAAATGATGGATGATATCAAGGCAAACGTAAAAGACTGGACAAGCGAAAAAGAAGTTTCTGCTTATATCAAGAAGATTGCTACAAAAGAAGCTTTCGACCATTCTGGTCTTGTTTACGGTATGGGACACGCAGTTTATACAATCAGCGACCCTCGTGAAGTTCTTCTTAAGGCAAAGGCTAAACAGCTTGCTAAAGAAAAGGGCTGCATGGAAGAGTTTGCTTTGTATGATTTGATTGAAAAGGTTGCGCCTTCTATCATTCAGGAAGTTCACCATTCAGATAAACGCGTTTGTGCAAACGTAGACTTCTATTCAGGATTCGTTTACACAATGCTCAACATTCCACGTGAGCTCTTTACACCAATCTTTGCAATTTCTCGTATTGCAGGATGGTCAGCTCACCGCATTGAGGAAATTGTAAGTGGTGGTCGTATTTACCGCCCAGCTTACAAGAACATCTCAAAAGAGCGCGACTTTGTTCCGCTTATGGACAGAAAATAATCTGAAGTTCCGCTCATGGCAAAAGAACGTTTAGACAAGCTGCTGGCTCACGAGGGCTTTGGCTCGCGAAAAGATATCAGAAAGATTCTCCGCAAGTATGAAGTCCTTGTGAATGGCAGCCGTACTTATGATCCTGCCACTCAGATAGACCCGGACACCGACACAATCAGCGTAGACGGTGAAGAAGTAAATCTTCACCAGCATGTATATCTGATGATGAATAAGCCTCAGCACGTAGTTTCCTCAAATAAAGACGGTGAACACCAGACTGTTTTTGATCTGCTTGATGACAGTTTCAGAACTCCATATCTACAGGACAAACTTCATCTTGTTGGCCGTCTGGATATGGACACAGAAGGCCTTCTGCTTTTTACAACTGATGGAGAGCTAACTCACCGTCTCATATCCCCAAAGAACCACATCAATAAAACATATCTGTGCTGCCTGGAACATCCGGAGACTCCCGAGCATCAGCAAGAAATCACCGCACAGTTCGCAGCCGGCATCGAAGTTGGACCGGACGACAATGACCCGCCGTTCACCACAGAACCAGCTCAAATCAAATGGATTGATGCCAGCACTGCTCACCTCACAATTTACGAGGGCAAATACCATCAGGTAAAGCGAATGTTTATTGCCGTTGGAAATAAAATAGCCTTCCTCAAGAGAATCTCTATGGGAAGGCTCGAACTTGATCCGGAACTTAAGCCCGGCGAATATAAAGAACTTTACGACGACGACTTGGAAAAGTTGAATAACTGACCTTTTACCAGCCACGCAAAACCAAACAAAAGCAGCAGTACAGCCTCTACAACCATTGTGAGCCACTTTGGATAATTAAGTCCAAACAAACCTGCAATTATGATAATAAAGAAAATAGCCATAATCATAATCATTGCGTAAGAACAGATTCTGTAGATTTTATTGTTTCTTTCATTAGTTCCACGTGTAAAAAGCCAGCCGATGTTATAAGCCAGCAGAGCAAAAAGCAGCATTGCACAGATTGAATGAATTACATCAGAAACTCCAACAGGAATCTGAAAGAAACCAACCGATTCAATTCCATATGGATTAGCACAAGGAAATAAAACTACTCCAAATGCAAAAATTCCTGAAAGAACATTTATAATCGTATCGATTTTCTCATAAGATCTATAGCATAAAAGAAAAATAGCACAGGCACCCAGAATAATCGGCAGCGCCGGCGTAATATAATAAGTTACGCTGATAGAATACCACCAGGACTCCGGTTTATTTTTTACAAACAGCCCGCCAATAATACTGATTACAGGAAGCAGCATACCAAGTCCGCCAAGCACATTACGATGAAGCAGAGAACTCATTGCCTTCACCTTAACTTTTTCCATTAGTTTTTCATCCATTTTTTTTCTCCTCTTATTTTATTATAAGGGGAGATTCTCGGATTATCAAATATTTGAAGTGCAAATTTTCTCCTTAGTTATCAGATTTTCCCCTTACTTGTTAAAACCCCTCTAATCATATAAAATGTGAACTGAAAAATACCCAAAGGACGTTTTATGACAGATATTGAAATCGCTCAGAAAAACAAAATGATTCCGGTTGCAGATGTTGCTGCAAAAATCGGAATTACAGCAGACAAGCTCGAAAATTATGGACCTTATAAGGCTAAAATTACTTTTGATGAACTTCGTGCCTTGCAGGAAAAGGCTGCTTCAAAGCCTGGAAAACTGATTCTTGTTACTGCTGTTACCCCTACTCCGGCTGGTGAAGGAAAGTCCACAGTTTCAATTGGACTTGCAGACGGACTTAATAAAATCGGAAAGAAAACTGTTGTTGCTCTTCGTGAGCCTAGTCTTGGACCTTGTTTTGGTGTAAAAGGTGGTGCCTGTGGCGGCGGATACGCACAGATTGTTCCAATGGAAGACATCAACCTGCACTTTACAGGTGACATTCACGCAATCTCAATTGCAAATAACCTGATTGCAGCCCTTATTGATAACCACTTACAGCAGGGCAATGAACTTGGAATTGATCCACGCACAATTTCATGGAAGCGCTGTGTAGACTTGAATGACCGTGCCCTCCGCAACATCACAATCGGACTCGGCGGACGCCTTCAGGGAGTTCCTCGCGAAGATCACTTCTCAATTGCAGTTGCTTCAGAAATCATGGCAATTGTATGTTTGAGCCGTACAATCAGCGAACTTAAAGAACGCATTGACCGCATCGTAATCGGCCAGAACTATGCCCGCGAAAACATTACTTTTGGTCAGCTTAAGTGCACAGGCGCAATCGCTGCCCTTCTTAAAGATGTAATCAAACCAAACCTTGTACAGACTCTGGAAAAGAATCCTGCCTTTGTACACGGCGGACCATTTGCAAATATCGCTCACGGCTGTAACAGTGTTAATGCAACTTTGTGTGCCCTTGCAACAGGAGACTATGTTGTAACTGAAGCAGGCTTTGCAGCAGACCTTGGAGCAGAAAAGTTCCTCGACATCAAGTGCCGTGCCGCAGGCCTCAAGCCAAGCGCAGTTGTAATTGTTGCGACAATCCGCGCACTTAAGATGCACGGTGGAGTTGCCAAGGCAGACCTCAGTAAGCCAGACACAGCAGCACTTGAAAAAGGTTTTGCAAACCTTAAGACTCATATAGAAAACATTGCAAAGTTCGGACTCCCATCTGTAGTTGCTATCAACAAGTTTATTACAGACTCAGACGAAGAAATTGCTCTTATCGAAAAACTTTGCCGCGATGTTGGTTCTCAGGCAATTCTTACAGAAGGCTGGGGAAAAGGCGGAGAAGGTGCAAAAGATCTCGCTAAAGCTGTTGCAGAACTTGCAGACAGTGGTAAAGCTGATTACCATCCTCTTTACGAACTTGATCTTCCACTTGCTGACAAAATCAGAAAACTTGCTAAAGAGATTTACCGTGCAGATGACGTTGAGTTTGACTCTGCAGCACTTAAAAAGCTTAAGGCTTTTGAAGACGCAGGTTATGGAAAACTTCCAGTATGCGTTGCTAAAACTCAGAACTCTATCAGCCACGATCCAAAACTCATTGGAGCTCCAAGCGGCTACACATTCCCGGTTCGCGACGTTCAGTTGTATGCTGGAGCAGGCTTTGTAGTAGCACTCGCCGGCGACATCATGACAATGCCAGGCCTTCCAAAGACACCTGCCGCACTGAATATTGATGTGGATGATAATGGAGTAATCAGCGGATTATTCTAAGACTTCTGAGCCTTCAGCTGTGCAATCTCGGCAGACAGCTGAAGTGTTCTTCGATTCTGTCGGATTACACGCTGTGCAAGCAGCTTTGAAAGGAAGAGTCCGTAATGCGGATTCTTCCTTATTAAATTTAAGAACATAGTCTTTGGAATACGAATCAGCTTTCCATCTTCTGCCGCCATAATTGTTGCAGAACGGCGGTCATTCAAAAGAAAGGCCATCTCACCAATAAACATATCATTTGGAGTAAGCACCGAAATCAGTTTACGGTTTGCATAAACACCGTAGCGGCCGGAAACAATAAAGTACAAGTCATTAGAAGGCTCGTTCTGGCGGCAGATGATATCGTGCTTTTTATAATCAACAGTTTTGAAAGGAATCATGATTCCAGGAATTGTGTTCGAAATATTTACGATATTCTGGATATCAAAGCTAACTTCATTTCCCTTATCATTATAGCGCAGGCCTGAAACCAGAGACTTTGAAAGGGCAATTCCACGACCGTGTGTTTCTACCATTCCTTCAACATCATCTGAAAGGCGAGACTTCCAGTCAAAGCCCTCACCATCATCTTTAATAGTAAAGGTTGACTGCTCTTTTCCAATATCATATTCAATATGGATTTTGCGTTCTGCGAATTCAGGCTGGCGGAGCTTCTGATCTATAAGGTCGAGAATCTGGCCGCCATTATTCAGCCATTCAGATTTTTCTTCATAAGTGATTCCGCAGTTTCCGTGTTCAAGGGCATTTGTAAGCAGCTCCATTAAAGTTGACTGAAGGGCAAATCGGCCGTCATCATCAATACGGTTTGTACAGTAAAGATAATTTACAAGGAAGCCGGTATAGAGGCGGATATCCATAGGATTATTATCGCAGACAAAGAAGCCCTTCTCTTCCGAACCAATTCGGTCCTGCATTCCACGATTAAAAAGAAACTGCTGATTGCGGATAAGGCTTCGCAGAAGTCCGTTGAAGTTCTGCTTAAAAGTATAAAGAGTCTGAACAATCAGAATGTTAGGATCCTTGAGGTCTTCAATTTTCTGGGCCTCAGAAGGACTTGAAGCAACTGCGATTATTCCACCGTTATGAAGCCATGGGTCAGAACGGATTGCCTGAAGAAGCGCAGCGCTGTCTATATCAGTTGAAGTATAATCAAGAATCTTAATTTCAGGGAGCTCGTAATCAATAAAGCTCATAGCCTCATCAGTTTCAGGACAGAAAATCGGTTCAAAATAATCCGAATAATTCAAGCAGGCATTTTTCACAACCCCCAGAACATCCTGATTCGACGACGCTACAAGTAATTTTTTCATAACAAACTCCTATTCAATATTGACTCCGATGCGATTCGAACGCACGACCTTCCGCTTAGGAGGCGGATGCTCTATCCAACTGAGCTACCGGCTCGTATTACTTTGTTTTGTTTATTGTATTAAGTAGACCAATTATTTTCTAGTAGGTATAATTAATAAGTTTATAAAAATTTATTTTTTTAGGAGTAAAAAAAATGGAATTGATCTACGGAATCAAAGACAAACCAAGTTTTGGCAAAACATTTTTGTTTGCCATTCAACAGCTGCTTGCCATTATGGCTGCTACAATTGCTGTTCCTGCAATTGTAGGTAACGGTCTTTCTGCCTCTGCTGCACTTTTTGGAGCAGGCGTTGGAACTATCGTTTATCTGCTTTTTACAAAAAGTTCCAGCCCGGTATTCTTAGGAAGCTCTTTTGCCTTTATCGGCTCAATGTTCAGTGCATTTGGCGGTGCTGCAACTTTAGGTTTAGCTGAGCAGGCTGGCTACTGGGGTTTAATAATTGGTGCTTTGATGGCAGGTCTTGTTTACGTAATCATAGCCGTAATTGTAAAATTCTGCGGTGTAAACTGGATTGAAAAATTAATGCCTCCAGTAATTATTGGACCAACAGTTTCTATCATTGGTCTTTCTTTATCTGGAAACGCTGTCGGCGATTTAATGAAATCAAGCGTTGAAGGCGGAAGCGTTTACATCTGCTTAATCTGTGGTCTTGTAACACTTGCAGTAACAATGCTCTGTTCAACTTACAG